>Ga0180437_10009894_pt1 | contig 11716 bp, 10 predicted proteins | sample SS_ome_4_FD_132410 | JGI IMG/M metagenome (GOLD analysis project Ga0180437, IMG submission 132410) | Hypersaline lake sediment archaeal communities from the Salton Sea, California, USA - SS_3_D_1 metaG | ecosystem: Environmental > Aquatic > Non-marine Saline and Alkaline > Hypersaline >... | reverse complement strand
CACGGACAACCGGGTAGTAAGTGTAAGAACTATCCCAAAATAGGTAGCCTGCTGTTCGATGAATATCACGCCAAACGCATGATCGAATTTGCCTACTATGCGAAAGCACATTACATAAAATTCCTTCACACCAGTGAACATTTTATCAGCCAGTGCAATGAAGACCCGAGAATACTAACGCACTACACGTGGCACTGTGCGAAGTCGGATTGCTTCCCAAGTTGGATCACAATCGACTGTGATGGAACAGTACACGGGTGCGATGATTACCAATCATCACGATACGGTAATCTTTTCATCTATGACGAAAACTTCCTTGAAAAGTTCGACCCCTTCTTTCGGGATGTGAAGAAGGCAGCCTTAAATGAGTGCCCTGGCTGTGCATGGAACACCCATATAGATGCACACGCCATCAAACAAGGTTACATTCCCGTAAAAAATTACGTACACACCTAAGGAGCGATCATGGTACTTTGCTTCTCTGGCGGAGTGGATAGTTATGTTGCATACCACTATCTTGAATACCCGCCTACGGTTTACTTTCCCACGGGTTCTGTTTATGAGTCAAAAGAGATTGCCGTCGTAAAGCAACTCGTACCGAACACAGAATTGGATTTCTCTTTCAATCTCGGGAAATGGGAAACAGGAGATAAGGCTTACATCCCTTATCGAAACTTGTTGTTTGCTGCTGCGGCATCACGTTATGATAACGAGGTGGTAATCGCAGGAATAAAAGGGGATAATGTTTCCGATAAGAATGAGGAAATCTTCACTGAATTCTCGGAGATGCTATCGAAACTCGAGGGCAGAAATATTAAAGTGACATCACCCTTTTGGAATTACACTAAGGACGAGATAGTAGACTGGTATCTCACCAACGGTTTGCCCATAGAAAACTTGCTGAAGACAGTATCCTGCTACTCTAAATTGTCGGACAATTATTGTGGGTATTGTCCTTCTTGTTTTCGCAAGTGGTGTGCTTTTACGAACAACGGAATACTCATTCCGTTTCGTAATTTAGAACTGGCAGTAACATACTACAAAACTGCAAAGAAGGGTGACTACTATGACGAAGAAAGGAACAAGTCCATCATCAAAGCAGTCGAAAGAGACTTCCCTAGTGTTGTGCCTTGATATAGACGGGGTGCTAACTCTTGAAACTCAAGGGTGGGACTATAAAAACCGGACTCCGAACAAAGAGAGTATTCGGGCATTGCTTGATGCACACTACAATAGAGGATGTAAAATTCAATTTTATACCTCAAGGCACGAAGTTGATGGTGAAGTCACTGCTGAATGGATAGCGAAATACATCGGTATCGATGATTATAGAATACAGTTTGGCAAACCGCTTGCTGACGTTTACATCGATGACCGTGCAAGCAATGACATCACCGCTCTAGAAGAATTCGGTGTTCGCACCTATAATTTCAGCAGGACTTGCTATCGGTATAACGACTATCGGTTAAACCCAGAAGACTATGAAAAACATCCCTGCTTCTTTTGCGGGGATGCTGTAATATCTTCATTTTTAGAGGACTGTAAAGTTTGCAGAACACCCGTATGTCCAACATGTGGCGACTGTGTTTGCACAATTACCGACGAGGCGTACAAACTACTTGTTTTCCTCCATAAAAGGTACTGTAAAAAACTTAACGAATATGATGGAAACATCGATTTGTCTGAATCCGACGTCATGTTGACGAATGAAACTGCGAAGATCGTGGTGAATTTCAAACAAACAGTGGACTACTGTGCAGAACGGTTATGGGGGAGATCATGGCGAAAGAGATCAAGGTAGAACTATTTCTCGATTCGGGTGCTTGGTCAGCCTGGACACACAAGAAGGAAGTAGATTTAGATGCGTACATAAAACACATCCACACATATAAACACCTATTGACCACTTATGCAAATCTCGATGATATGACCTCCCCTGAAAAGACTTGGGAGAATCAACGTGAAATGGAAAGGCAGGGATTATCACCACTACCTGTATACCATGCAGGTGAGCCTATCAAGTATCTTGATATGGCTATGGAGTACCCCTATTTCGGCATAGGTGGTGTTGCAATGCGATCTACAACCGCATTGTCAAAACAATTCGATTACATGTTCTCAATTATTTGTCCCAAATCTAACGGATATTTCCCGCTGAACAAAGTTCACGGTTTTGGTATGACGATAAGGCAATTCTTGTGGCGATACCCTTTCTTTTCTGTTGACTCTACCTCGTGGGTGGCCTTCTCAAAGTATGCTCTGGTACTTGTCCCTAAAGTGTGTAGCGGCAAAAAGGACTACAGAATACCGCCTCACACGATATCCGTATCAGAAAGGGAAAACACGATCAATAATGCAAAAGATCATTTCAATGGCCTTATCAGCCTCCACCAAGATGCAATTTCTTCTTACTTTGAAGAAAAAGGTTTCACAAAGGACGAACTGGCAAAAAGAAACCTCTCCAGAGATATAATAAACCTCATGTTCTACATGGATGCAGAAGACACTATGCCTGACTGGCCTTGGCAATTCAGAACAGCACACCTCATGCCACCAAGAAGTGAAGGCAGGTATCTCGAAAAGAAAATGCCAAAATGTAGACAAAAGGGGTTCTACGCCGGCAATTTTCCGATGTTGTCAAAATATGAGTATGAAAAAGAATCTTGTGAAAGGATCTTAAAAAAGAGGACTGTTTACAGAAGATTGGCTACATTCTTTTATCCCAAACACCTTCAGACAGTCTACAGACTGAAAGAAGACTTCGGTTAGGAGGTAATATGGAGATTAGCAGAGTAGAACTATTGGAAACTTTGGAGTCACTGAGCCCGGGTCTATCCTCAAAGGACATCATTGAGCAAATGACCCATTTCATCTTCGCCGAGGACTTCGTACTGACTTATAACGATCTGGTCTGCATCCGAAGGCCCCTTGAAACAGGGATCACTGCATCCGTAAGCGCGGACGATCTTTTGAAACTCCTCAGGAAGACGAAAGCCGAAACACTGAACATCGTAAAAAAGGGTGAAGTGTTGAGGATTGAGGCAGGCAGAATGGTTGCGGAGTTAAACCTGATGATCGAAAACGATCTTAAAGAACAAATCGGCATAATCGATTCAGAAATCTTCTCTGAAGAGGCTGAATGGATTGAACTGCCCACAGGATTCAAAGAGGGCATATCCCTCTGTCAGTACGCCGCTTCTTCTGACGAATCTCTGCCGATACTCACAAACTTGTGGATAAACAATGACAAGATCGTGGGATTCGATAACACCCGTCTCAGTGTTTACACCATGAAAGGCGAACTGCCCGAATTCCTGCTGAAAGCAAAGAGGGTAAAAGATCTTCTGAATTACGAGATTACTGATTTGCTGCTCACTGATAGTTGGGCTCACTTTCTCGGTTCTGGTGATCTTGTCTTCTCCGTGCGCAGGATCCAAGGTGAGTTCGACAACGTTCTCCCTTTTGTGGATAAACACAAAGGTGATCTTGTCGATCTTCCGATACAGGAGTTCAGGCAGGCGGTCGATGTCGTTTCAACTATCACTGAAAAAGAAGACCTCACGAACAGATGGGTTGAAATCACGATCTCTGAAGGTGAGGTTCTCTGCAAAGCGGAGAAGGATGCGAGGGGATGGGTGAAAGAGACTTTTCCACACGAATCAAAAGTAACAAAATCCTTTTCCTTCGAAGTGAACCCTACATTTCTGCTCGATATTCTGAATGAAAAGATGGCACTGTATATCGGCACACAATCAATGCGTATGTCCCTGCCTAACTTCTCACATCTTTTGGGGGTAAAGTAATGACTTTCTTCTCCCGTTACGAACTGGAACAAAAATTCGCAAGCAAAGTGGACGTGACACAGGAGGGCCCTAAGTGTTTAGAGTGCGGACTTTTTAAACGAGCAAATAATCCAAAGATGCCTTATCATGGACACGGCAAGAAAAACTGTTTGATTATAGCAGAAGCGCCCGGCCCTGAGGAAGACAAAAGGGGACGACAACTCATCGGCAAAGTAGGTGGTTGGTTTAGAATGAAATTAAAGGCGAGGAACCTCGACTTAGACCGAGATTTCTGGCAAATAAATGCTATAAACTGCATACCGAGACCCGAAACAGGGAGAAGTTCATTTAGACCGCCATCTAAAGATGAAATTACATACTGTCGCCCATACGTAACGTCGGTTATACAAGAACTAAAACCCAAACACATTTGGGTTATGGGTAGGCCTGCAACAATCTCAATTATGGGAGAGCACTTTTCAACAACAAACATAACCAGATGGAGGGGTTTACGTTTTCCCGATAGAAGGTTTAATTGTTGGATAAACATGTTGTTTCACCCGTCTTTTCCCGAAAGAGATTTGAAATTGCCCAATCTACAAGCTATTTATGATAGGGACTTAGATGCTGCCGTGAGGGCATTATATACAGACGAACCTATCCCCGTTAATGACGAAGCATCGAAGGTTGAGACCCTGACAACGCCAAAAGATGTTATATACGTACTACAAGAGGTTTTAAATATAGAACCTGATTTCTTTTACTTCGACTACGAAACAAATTGCTTGAAACCTTACATAAAAGGCAGCAGAATTTTATCTGCATCCTTCGCATGTGATGCAGACCAAGCATTTACATTCCCTATAAACTACAATAAATTTTACACCACAAAAGAGATTGAAGAAATAGAAGAGTTGTGGGTAAGCATAATGTGCAATCCTAATATAGGAAAACAGGCGCATAATGCTAAGTTCGAGGACACTTGGACTAGAAACAAATTCGGCGTACAGATAAAGAATTGGGATTGGGATTCTTGTATAGCGGCGCACATTGAGGATAACCGTAGAAACTACACAGGATTAAAGTTTCAAGGTTACGTTAAATTTGGCCTGTTGCCTTATGATGCACACATAGCACCATTTAGAACAGGCAACCCGTTCAATCGTCTCGAAGAAATCCCGCTAAAAGATTTATTACTGTACGGTGGTATAGATTCTCTATTGGGTTATCGCCTAACTGAACTTCAAAAACAAGAGTTCAAAAGGCACCAAAACAAAACACTGAAAAAAGCGTTGGACTTCTCCAATGAAACAACGATAACCCTATCTAAAATCGAAGATACAGGTTTCCGTGTTGATGAAAATTTCTACATCGAAGAGGAAAAGAGACTCAAAAGAGAGGTGAACAGGTTAGTCCACGAGCTATTGGAAACAGACGAGGCTAAAGCATATAAAAAGAAGCGAAAGAGGGAGATAAATCCCACTTCACCTGATCAAGTTCGGGATATGTTTTACAACGTTCTCGGTAGAGTAGCAGATAAAACAACAACAGGCGGGACAAAAGGATCAGTTGACAAGAACACGTTGAAGTACATGGAAGGTGAATTTGCAAAAAAGACATTGGAAATCCGAAAGATCGAAAAGATAATAGGGTACATTGGCCAGTTCAAACGAGAGACTTTCGATGGCATGATGCATCCAGTCTTTAACGTGCTGATCCCTGTTACCTACAGGGGATCGGCAAGCAACCCTTCTATACAAAACGTTCCTTCTCACGATAAAGATGCAAAGTATTCAACAAGAAAGGGTCTATACCCTAAGAGAGGTCATCTGATACTCGATCCAGACTACTCTGGAATTGAGGTTGCAGTATCATGCAGTTACCATAATGACCCTAACATGATCAAATACATCACTGATCCGAACTCTGACATGCATAAAGACACTGCCGCAGACGTTGCAATGCTGCCGAAGAAAGAGGTGTCCGACGAAATTAGATTCACCTGTGGCAAAAACGGATGGGTATTTCCACAATTCTATGGGGACTACTACGTTTCGTGTGCTAAAGGTATGTGGACGCCCATGCAAGAATTGAAAACGAAGTCAGGGCAACCTTTGATGGACCACCTTGCCAGCAAAGGCATAACTGATCTCGAGGGTTTCACTGAACACTGCAAAGAAGTGGAAAGAATATTCTGGAAAGAACGTTTCCCTGTATATGATCAATGGAAAGAAGACATACAACACTTTTACAGGAGACACGGGTACATAGAAACATATTTAGGTTTTAGATATCGAGGATACATGACGAGGAACGAGGTGACAAATTACCCTATACAAGGAACAGCATTTCACATCCTAGCATGGCTTATGAATCGGATGCAGGAATTCATAGAGAGAGAAAACCTGAACTCAGGAATCATGTGTCACATACACGATGCTTTACCGCACGATGTTGACCCGTACGAATTAGGTAAAATTATTGAGAATATGGACTATATCGGAACAGTAAAAGCAAGGGAAGTGTTTCCTTGGATTGTCGTGCCTCTAAAACTCGATTATGAAATTACAGGGATTGATGAATCATGGTACGATAAAAAGAAGAAGACGAAGGGCGAAATTCTAAAAATGGCGGAGGTTTTAAATGAGACTTGAAGAGGCATACAGACCAGAAACAGTCGAAGAGGTCTTTGGAAACGATTCACTGATAGAATCGTTGTTGAGTGTACTCAACAGAAAGGAGGAAACACGCCCTAGAGTATATTTGTTTTATGGACAAGCAGGGTGCGGCAAAACAACGTTAGCAAGAATCATAAAGAAACACATTTCCTGTGCCGACTGCGATTACTACGAGATTGACGCCTCAAACGATAGGGGCATTGATGCGATACGATCACTAAAGAGGAAAATACAGTACAGTCCGATATCGGGTGGGTCGAGAATGATTACCTTTGACGAGTGTCATGGCGTGACCCCTGCTGCACAAGAGGCAATGCTCAAGATGCTGGAGCAGCCTCCGCCTAAGTGCTACTTCGCTCTCTGCACTACAGAACCGCAAAGTTTAAAGCCCACAATTATGAGAAGGTGCAAGAAATATGAAGTGCGGCCTTTATTTCCGCAGGAGATGAGGGAATTCATCCGTGCTGTCGTAGACGCTGAAGGAAAAGAAATAAGTGAAGACACGGTTGAAAAACTGGTAAAGGTGAGTCACGGCTCCCCTGGCAGTATGTTGTCATACCTTGATCAGGTAATCGACGTGCCTTCCATGCAAGCCAAAGAAGTCTTAGATGATATGACACTAAACGAGGATGTAGTAAGTGAGGTGTATAACATCCTTATTGACACAACAAACAAAGGGAGGTGGTCAAAACTTGCACCTTTACTGAAAAGGATGTCACAAGATCCTGAGCAAGCAAGGCGATATATGAAAATGAGATTAGGTTCTCTGTTCTTAATGAGAGGCAATCATGTCATCGCTGAAATGCTTGGCATGTTTACGTCTCCGTTTTACGACAGTGGAAAGGAGGGATTCATACTCGCCTGTTATTTCTGTCTAATTGCATCTGGAGATACAGAACCCTTTTAATTTACTTGACATTTTAACGTTTACGTAGTAATATCACACATCGAAAACTTAAAAGAAAGGAGAACGTTATGGGATTCAAAGAAAGAATTCAGCAGATGAAAAAGGAGTTGATGCGGTCCCACGAGTCGTCCTTCGAACACAAAGACGACAAAGGGTTGCAATACGGAAGTATTTTCATCAAGGAAAAAATTCCCGAAGGCGTAGGTTTCTGGAGACCCGAAGCGGGCGTATCGCACATCGTTGACATTATCCCGTGGCCTGCGGGTTCTAACCATCCTCAGTTCGAAAAAGGACATTCAGTACACGTTCTCGATCTTTGGATTTACCAACGTGTTGGACCTACGAATGAAGTATTCGTTGCGCCTGCACCAAACTTTAAGAAAGCAGATCCGATCGCCGAGTACATAAAACGCGAAGGCGGGAGTGCTTTCAGAAAGAACAGGGCGAAGCGGCGGTGCTTTTACTGGGTATGGGTACACGATTCCGTAGAAGAAGAAGAAAAAGGTCCTCAATTATGGGACGTAGCCCACTTCTTTTTTGAAGACCCCGTCACTGAAATCTCAGTGTTGCCTAGAGGCGGTGGAATGCAACTTTACACAGTGCCTGACAAAGAAGACGGGAAGTCTGTCATGTTCACCGTGAAAGCGAGTGGCAAGTTCACCGATGATGAAGGAAAAGAAAGAGACAGCATATCATTCGTGGGACACAAATTCGTGGAGAGAGAAACCAACATTCCGGAGAAGTACATCGATTTCGTTGGTGAACACCCCATCGATGATATGGTCAATATGCACCCAACGTACAAGGAGATTTACGAAGCCTTCTATCAAAAGAAGTACGTTGACCTTGACGGTGATTCTCAGGACCAACCGGTAATCTCCAGAAAGGCAAAAGAACAAAAACTCGAGGAAGATGAATGTCCTGGCGGCGGAAGTTTTGGCGTGTCAGTCAACACCTTGCCGGAATGTAAATCATGCCCGAACTGGGAGGGATGTGAAACCGCTTTCAATGAAAAGGAAGACAAGGCTAAACGACGGCAGGAAGAAGAAACAAAGGAAAAAGAAGTGAAAGAAGAACCTGACCTAGAGGAGAAAGAAACAAAACCTGTCGTCAAAAAACGCAAATTGCTTGTCAGAAAACGGGGGTAAAGGAAACGAATGGAACTCGTAAAAAGAAAAAAAGAAGCACCTATCGAACATGCCAATCTTGTTAACCCAAAGTTCGAAGGTGAGAATGATTACGAGCCGCCTATAAATTTCTCCAAACTTGTCCCTTCAGGATCAACCTACCTAAACTGTGCGTGTAGTGATCGATCACATGGTGCGTTCGGTTTAGGTAGGATCGTCAACGTAATTGGGGACAGTGACACCGGTAAGTCTGTGTTGTCACTGTCCACGATTGCTTCGGCTTGCACTGTACCGCTATTTGACGACTATGATATGTTTTACAGGGATGCTGAATCTGCCGACGGCTTCGACAAAAAACACATGTTCCCTTCTTTAGTGAAACGTCTTTGCGATCCTATGTACAAACCAAACACGATAGAAGATTTCTACGCCGACATTATGGACAAATTGAATGGACGCAAAAAGTTCATATACGTTTTGGATAGTTTAGACTCACTCACCTCTGAAGCAGAAATAAAACGGGTACGCAAAAAAACACAAAGTTTACTTGTCAAAAGAGATCCCGGCAGCAAAAAGAAAGGAAAAGAAAAAAAGGAGAAAGGAACTTATGGCACTGATATACCGAAAGCGATGTCTTCCTTACTCAGGGTTATCAAAAAAGAGATATCCACACAAGAAAGTTTGTTGATTATAGTGTCACAAACACGGTCGAACATCGGACCCTCTGCGTTCTTTCAACCAAGAACACGTTCTGGCGGTGATGCTTTAACGTTTTACTGCACCCATGTTATGTGGCTCGGAAAGGAAAAAAAAATCACGGACGGTAAGTACAAAGAGGAACTAGGAAGACACGTATACGTCAAAGTAACAAAAAACAAATTAACCGGAAAAAAGCGTAAAGCGTTCTTTCCAATATACACCAATTACGGAATAGATGACATCGGATCTTGCATCGACTTCTTGGTAGAGACCAATCACTGGAAATTACGAAAACAAACTATTCTTGCTGAAGAAATAGGTGTAGAAGGTGCGAAAAAAGGTCTGATCTCCTACATTGAACAGAACAACATGGAAGGAAAGCTAAGACGTGCGATGGCAAATGCCTGGGAAACAAGAGAAAAAGAAATCTGCCTGGACAGAAAACCAAGATTTCGGTAAGGAGTAAATATGAAGGTAGCCCTAATCGATAGTGCCCTATTAGCACACAGGGCGAAGTATGCATTTAGAAAGACGGCACTTTCGACTCCGGGCATAGACAATGACGTGATCAGGAGTGAAGTTCTTTATGGATTTATGACCCAAACGATTGCAGTTGCACGAGCAATCACCCCTGATCTTTTCGTCTTTGCTTGGGATTCACGCCAATCATATAGAAGGGATTCATACCCTGAGTACAAAGAAAACAGGAAACGAGATAAGACATTAGAAGAAACGGAGTACGATAACATCGCTTTTGAACAGTTCTCGCGGATTAGAAGAAGTCTTATACCCATGTTGGGGTTTAACAACACAATAAGCGTTGAAGGATTAGAGGCAGACGACATCATAGCCTCGATAATAGCAACAAACCACGAACATAAATATACCATAGTCAGCACGGACAATGACCTCCTGCAGTTATTAAAGTCCAACGTTGTTATGTACAGCCCTTTCACAAAAGAAGTAACAGATGACAAGGACTTCATAAAAAAGTGGGGAGTTCTGCCCCCTAAGTGGGGACTAGCAAAAGCGTATGCAGGATGCACCACAGACAACGTTCAAGGAATAAAAGGTGTGGGCATGAAAACCGCTATTCGTTACATATCAAACAAGAATGTAAGGAAAGACAGACTACAGGCAATATTGAATAATCCTGAAATCGTGGAAAGAAACAAAGAACTTGTTTTGCTTCCGCATCGTATGACGCCGCCTATAAAATTGAAAGAGGATAAATTAGAAGAAATGTCCTTCATTCGAGTATTCTCACACTATGGTTTTGATTCCTTACTAGGAGACATGGACGAATGGAAAACACTTTTCAACCTAAACTAACTGGGATATACATTGGTATTGACCCCTCACTAAAAAAAACAGGGCTCGTGTGCATCAAAGAAGATGGTGAACTCGTGGAGACGACGGTAGTAAAAACGACTGCAAAAGACAGACCTGAGGAAAGGCTTCCCAACATTGCTACCAAAATGCTTGAGTTTATAGTACGCAACAAGCCTAATATGGTGGGCATCGAAGCACCCGCATACGCAAAACAATCGAACAAAGCACACTTATTGGGAGCACTTCATTTCTACTTGAGAATCAGACTTGCTGAGGAAGGTATCGGATTTGAAATCGTAGGACCAGGTACATGGAAAAAAGCAGTGTTAGGTAAAGGTAACTTACACAAAGACCTAATATTGCTTGAGACCTATAAAAAATATAACATTTCCTTTTCCAGTGATGACCTGTGTGATGCTTATTGCATCGCAAAATACGTTAGTCAGAAGTACCCATCTACAACTAAACGAAAATTGGTAAAAAGAAAATGATTGAAGACACCGATATTAGATATTTCCAAGGGCATGATTGGACACACCTTGAGTTCGTCAAAGGTCTAAATGTTATAATGGGCAGTTCCGATCAAGGTAAATCTTCTTTGATCAGAGCATTAAGGTGGCTATTCGTAAACAAGCCAACAGGTAACGAATTTCGATCACACTTTGCGGAGAGGAAACAAAACACCAAAGTAAGTTCCGTAATAAACGGAAAGAAAATCAGCAAAAAAAGAAAAGGCACATCTAATATTTATGACATTGAAGGTACAAAAGACAGCATAAAAGCGGTGCGCACCGGTGTGCCTGATGAAATAATCGAAGTTACAAGAATAGACGATACAAATTTCCATGGGCAGTTCGATGGATTCTTTCTTATCGACGATTCTCCCGGACAAAGAATGAGGTACTTCAACGACTTGTTGGGTTTAAATATTATTCCTATAGCAATGAAGTTCCTAAGAAGCAAACACAACAAAGGGCGCATAACCGCAGGTGAGTTGCAAAAACAGGGTGAAGAAATCGAAATGCGCCTTTTAAAGTACGAGGACTTAGACGAAATTGTGTCTAATTTAGAGGAACTTGACTCCTCTATTGAAATGCAAGAAAAAACAAGAAAAGAAGGAACAGAGATAAAGGCGATACTAAGTTCCATAAATGAAATAGAAGACAAAAAAGAAGGGCTGAACCTTTTCAT
>Ga0180437_10009893_pt1 | contig 11717 bp, 4 predicted proteins | sample SS_ome_4_FD_132410 | JGI IMG/M metagenome (GOLD analysis project Ga0180437, IMG submission 132410) | Hypersaline lake sediment archaeal communities from the Salton Sea, California, USA - SS_3_D_1 metaG | ecosystem: Environmental > Aquatic > Non-marine Saline and Alkaline > Hypersaline > Sediment... | reverse complement strand
TTTACTACAAGTCTGTTGAATTGGCCAGTCGTGCATATTGTCCATCCTTGCTACCGACAACGGCTCATGATTGCGCTGAGCGAAAGAATTGATGACCAACCTCTTGAGCTTCACTCCAGAACAACAAGAAGTAGTCTGCCCAAAACTTGGCAGCTTGGCCTGACTGTACTACGCCTACATCACCATTCACTACAAACGAAGGCGCACGGATCTCACCGCTCCCTATGTAAGCCTGGTCTCGGTCGATTACAATCATTTTCTGGTGGATTCCCTCATAGATTAGTCTACGCTCACCCGCCCCACCGATTTTGATAGTATAATCACGTACTTCAACCAACTCTGGATTACCACCACCAGAAACGTATACATCAACCAACTTTGAGAAGGCACGTAGCTTTTGATAGTAGCTATAATCAACCCGACCCGGAGCTATCAATTCACGAGTTAACGCCTTGACGGCAACTTGACGCTTACCTAAGCTCTTGATTTCATCTACGAAGACCATCAGCCCATCAAGTTCCAAGAATGGAACACTCAGCAATGCCTCACGCTGAGCACTCGCTAGTAGTCTACTGAATGCACCCTTCATCTCTTCGATAGCAAGCTGACCGTAGCTTGCTCGAAGGGCTCGTAGTTTACCTGTCATGGACAATGGAGCACTGACAACCAGCACTTCCGTTGCCAAGCCGCTAAGAGGGATGGTCTCTTGAAGATCATCTTTTGCTTCCTGTGGATATGTTGTCGGGCTAGGGGGCGTTGCCTGCAAGTCATCCAACAACTGACGTAGAGCACTCATATCTTGCACAACAAAGGTAGACTGCCCTTTTGTTGTTGACCGTGACGCTATGCCTTGGGCAACCAGGAAATTCAACGTCAAGAGTGCCTGTTGCGCCAAGCCGTCTTCAAGTGCACTATGCAGAGTATTCTCCAAAATGTGCTGGCCTCTGTTGAATTGTAGATGGATCCATTCCAGTGGAATCATAGTTCAACTCCTGGTAGGCCCAATTATCAAACCGGCCAAGCCCCGATCTAGAAAAGAGTTGCCAGGATACCATCTGTCACATTCAGTTTCCAGAAATGGTGAGCAGTTAAAGTCAGCAATGAACGCACATGATAGGCAACCCCTCTCACAACCCTGCCCGCAGCTAGAAAGCTCGCTGTGCATCGCATTTGCAAGTCGCAAGAACTGCTGTCCAGTGGTCAGTTGTATGATACCACCGTCTCCAACATCTTGTCGTTCAAACAATAGTAGGGCCGCATCGCGGAAAAGAGCTTTTGATCCAAAGACTTCAAGACCGGCTTCATCCGTCGCTTTCCTAAACAAGGCATGTTGGATTGCGTGCATAGCTGAGACAATAGGAAATCTTTCAGGATGATCCAAGTTGTCTTGGAAGATTCCATTTTGGATAATCTCGAGCTCCCCATCAACCAAATCATCGTAACTTTGGCGACTTGACGGCGGGACTTCACGCTGTACGACATCGGCAATCTTTGTTTTGTCAAACACCAATACCAAACCGCGCCCAGTACTTTTGATCAAATAAGCCCGATAACGTCCTCCACGTCGACTAAAGCATTTGGATAGGCGCTCGCTTTCCTTGATTGGACGGTTTGAGGTCACACGAGTGGTGTAACCATAAACCACAGTGCTGGATTCGACATCATTCACTACGAAAGCATCAACCAGATCGTAGGTTTGCCGAAATATCCCACGAGTGAAACCATCAAGGCCTTGCAGCAAGTCTTCGAGACTCCATGATCTTTTCCCAGCTTGTAGGTCTTGATTTCGTTGCGCTTCAAGCAAAGCCAAAGTAATGTCCTGCTTATTGACTTCTACGAATGTTTTTTGGAGGCTGTAAGTATTTGATGCTGAAGTCGGATTCAAGCGCATCGCCCAGACTTGGGAATCGTCCGGCTGGTCATCAGCGTATATGCTACAACCACAGTTTCTGCGAACCGGCTGTTCCTTGTAGTTGCACCTGGAACAGCGCCAATAAGCGTTTCCCAATCTCCCCCATCTGTAGAAGTGTAGATGTCCACCGCATCCCTTGGGACACTCAAAAACACCATTCCGCGCATCGTTAACTCCTTTGCCCCGTGGGGTAAGTTCCTCAATAGTTGCACAATGAGGACAGACAAAGATGATAGACTCTTGTATCATGCGCTTACCACAATCTGAACACGTTAGATTTGACGCACTTGCAGATAAAACTTGGAAATGGCCGCAACTATGGCATCGAAAAGTGAGCGGATAGATGTCAGCGTGAAGGCGGGAGCGGTCTGTTACCTCAATCAGGTCAATGTCTAGTGGTCCAACCAGATCACTTTCAGCAGGAACTTGAGAAACCTCCTTCGCAATGTCAAAATCTAAATCTTCAAGCCCTAAGTCGTCAAGGAAGTCTTCATAGTCATCAGCGTGAACAATGCTCGGCCCTAATGGTCCTGCTCGACGTACTTGACTCCGCGCAACCTGGGCTTTCTGATATGTATACGCAAGTTCTTGCTGCTTGATATCGCTGATGTACTCTGCAATCTTGCGCTTTATAGTTAGGTCATCAGACGGGTTTCCATCGATTTGGGCTGTACGTACACTTGCGTAGTCAGTCTCCCAGACAGAACCCTCGTGATTGAATAGAGCTTGCCACTTTGTGATTGATATGGCTTTTCTATCATCATCCCAACTCATGGACTCCTCCTTAGTCCTTTGTCAATCTTCGACGAAGTCATAACCAAGATCTTCTTCAACTGGCCGCAGGTCAGGAGAAACCCCTTTCTTCATCTCCTCGAGTAGAGTTGTTTGGCCAATTACGATCGGAACACGATCTGCACGGGTGCGGAGACTGTACAATACCTCTGGGTGATTCCTCGCCCAGTCAGAAAGAAAACCGCGTTTGGTACCAAGCTCAACCATTGCTTCCATCAACCGAGGTTGAATGGTACGAGCAATCTCCAGTTTAAGATCATCGGTTCCTCCACGTCCAAGTATTTCCTTGACCATTCGTCCAAGTAAGCGCCTTCTATTATTTCCCATTGCCAGCCACTTGCCAGAGTGATCGGAGAAGCAATTTCGATAGTCTTCCATCAATCGAGTAGACAGCAGAGCATGCAACATATTTATAAAGACTAAATCCGCCACATAGGTATTCACAGGAGCAACTGGTTTTCTGTCAAAGTAACCAGTCACATCTCCCATAACGCGGTGAAAGTGACGATACACAAATTCGTCACGTGGGATAGACGGCTGAAGATGGATGACGAGGTGCCCTGGATATTGTCCACGCCCTGTACGCCCAACTGTCTGTACCATTTCGGTCATGCTCTTGGGAATACCGAGCATTAACATATTGTTTAGGCGTGGAATGTCAATACCAAGCGATACGACCATGTTGGCAAGAAGTAGACTTGTCTGTCCATCAAGAACATCCTGTAGTATGGTGACTAGTCTAGCCGTTGGGGCATCACCGGAAAGAAATAGTATGGACTTATCGTCAAGCACTCTTCTGATTTCATTTGCAACAATGTAGCCGTTCGCCTTGCGTGGGATATAAGCCAGTAGAAAATCATAAGCTCCACCCGTTTGTCCTCCAACTGACTCTACTAGTTCACCGCCTGGCCTGTTGGCTCGGTGGCCGGACAAAATCGAGTTTGTGATAGTGCTGCGATTCGCTTTGCCGACCGGCATGAGCATTACAGAACGGTAGCGGACTCGATCAGCCAGGACGGTGAAGTAATCGAAAAACTCCTCATCGTTTGGGAAGGCCATCATTTCCTGATGAGTCATAGCCTCGATGAGTTTTTGTTCGTTAGCAATTGTCGCTGTACCGGTTTCAAAGGTGGGCTCATACTCAGCGCCGAAAGACCGTGCCATCTCTCGCAGAAGGCTAAAGAAGTATGAGATAAGTGTAGCTGTAATTCCGTATAGTGAATGGACCTCGTCAAGAACAAAGTATAACGGCGGCGACTTAACCATTTTCGGCAGGACTTTAGGGCCAGCCTTAGCAGCCTCTTCCTTGTCAATGATTTGTTCGCATTTAGGACATTTTACAGTGTCACTAATCTGCCCGGGTTTCATCAATAACGAGATATGGTATCCACACTTGCAACGAATACAAGGCGCGCCAAAGAATCGCAATGAATAATTAAGCCAGCGGCTAATGGTGGCCTCATAGAAAAGCTTATCGGGAGTGGCAATGGTCAATGCCGGCAACACATCTCCTGTCTCTTTCGGCCCAGCCATATAAGTGATTGTGTGTTGACATGTCTCGTCCTCGCATACACCTACCAATCGCCCACTAATCTCTCGACAAATCACCTTGTTGCGCTTCCCTTCTTCTTGGCATTTGGGGCAGCCATCATACTGGACCATCATCTGTCCCTCAATAGGATTCACGATAGCTTGGTAAGATGGATCAGACGTCCCGATAAGAATGCCTCCATTGATGCGGTCCACCAACTCGGGATTTGCAACTCGCATCTCCTCACGGAGAGCGTAAACGAACCGCGTTAATCTCTTGAACATATCTTCATTGAGAATCCGGGTCGGAAAAGTCATCACGGCCCGCTGTCCGGTTAGCAAGTAATGAATAGCTGCGTTAGCAAAGAAAACGAAAGTCTTACCGGCTCCGGTTGGAGCCCGAATCACGGTTGTCTTACTACCAGAGGAACCTGATGCGAGCAAGTCAATTCGATTTTGGATAGCCTTCCACTGATATTTGTACAGGTTCATAGGGGCTCCTGAGGAACCTGTAAATGCTCGTTGTAGGGCTTTAATGACTGCCAGCAGGCAAGCTGAACGATAGGAACTGCTGCGAATGTATTCAATGGCTGTTTCAGACAACGTCGAGGATGAGATAAATGAATCAATATCTCGGCATACAGTGGAAAACTTAGGGCCGGGGATGGGATTCACCCGAATTGTATCATACACGCCAAAAGGAGTCACCACAACGGTATCTGGAGACTTGGTGGACCGAGTCAATACACAGTTCGTTTGGGTAGTGAGGTCAGAAATAAACTGCTCATGCTCTAAAAGCTGCGAGGTGCCAGAGCGGACTTGATTGAGACACTCTTCATGCTGTTGCGGGCCAAGAATGTGCTGTGCCCCCGATGTGGTAATATGGAGCTGAGGAAAAATGATTGACTTTAATAAAGTGGTATGAGGTAATGCGCGTCTCCGAGCAGTCTGAGCATGATTTGATAGACGGACAGTGATTTCAAAGACTCCCCAGTCGTCGTGATATTCGGCTTCAAGAGTTAGTCTGACATGAGCACTACCGACTTTCAAATATACCAAAGCCCAACGAGGATCATCACTTATTATCTGATGATCAAGTCCACTTGGTTTGAAAAGATCAACTTGAGTGCACTTGAGGGTCTTCTTGCTTGTCTCATCGTAAGCTTTGACAAGCGTCTCTGCTGGTTCAACACTTGGCAGCTTAAATGTGTTTTTCAAGTCTCCCGCGATTGGTTGACTGATCATTGCCTCGTAGAAAGCAGCTTTTACACTTTTACGGCAGAAATCTTTGGCTTCCTCGTTCTCACGTATGTAATATCGTTCTCCGTTTAGTTTCACGCTGGCGAAGTCCCTTGGAGTACGGATCTCAGGTTTACTGATGTAGCGACGTTGAATTCGCTGGGTTTCGCCAAACGGCCGCCATTCCCGATACTCCAGTAGGGAAGCTACACCAAATACAACCCGTATATCTAATTTGGGTTGCATCCCCGGTGTTGCCCTGATAAAGAACGTGGTTTGCATCATTGGGGGAAAGCGCCAAGACAGGTTCTTGGTCTGCTCGTGTAGCATTGGAGGCACCAAGCGATTAGAATCAACAGCATCCCGTGGCAGACTATCTGACTTAAAGCTTGACTGCGAAATGTGGAAACCTGTGAGTCTATCGAGTATAGGCCGATCTTGAGAGGGCGGAACCAAGTGGTCCAACAAAGACCCAGCTAACCCCTCCAAAGTTTGATTGACTGGTCTGAGTTCGTTGATGTGCCCAGTTGCCTCCTCCCAGGGATTCTCTGACCCTTCAGTAGTAATCCTTGATACTCCCTGATCCGTAGGATTCCAACTTCGTAGTGCCCATTCTCCTGGGCTTGACTCAACGAAGGTATCTCCATTCCTCATAAGGAATGTTGTGATTGTGGATTCTGGCAGGGGACGATCCACCAAAACCCGATTCACCTCTTCAACAAGTGCCTTTATTGCCAGAGGTCGGCTGTTTTTCTCGAGCACTCTTGTTATGATCCCCTTGAGTTCAGCAAATTGCTCCATGATACCTTCTCTCAAAACTCTCTATTTAGGCCAAACGGGCAAATCCTCACCATGCATTGTCGCCCACCACTTTGCCACCTTGCCCCACCAAGACTCCAGTACTGCCATTGCCTTCGCAGATTCTGCCCTCAATACTTCATGTTTCTTTGCCAATCTGGCCAATTGCTTAACAATCTGCTGGTGTTGAGCTTCTACTTGGGTTAAGCTCTTTTCGAGTAACTCGTTGTGCTGCTTAGCCTCAACAACCTCACTGTTCGCTTGTTGTAAAGCTTCCTCAAGCTCAACAACACGCTTAGGTAGTTGAGACTCTCTTTCAGGAATTGTCCCAAGTTGTGTTTTTAGTGAAGTCACCTCTGCCGAAAGTCGCCTATTAGCTTCCTCACGAGTTGCAGTGACTTCGACTTGTTCTTGCAGCTCTCTGTTGAGAGCGCCAATCTCCTGTTTAGCAGTAGCTAGAGAGGCTTGCACTTGACTGTGTTCCACAGCAAGTTGACCCGCTAATGCTTCAGCATTATTTGCCTTGTCCTCTGCGGTAGCCAACTCGCTCTTCAACCGAGCAATTTCGCTTTCGAACTGTCTTCGTCCTTCTTGGGACGCTTCTAGGTCCATCTGAAGCCGCTGGTTGTCTTTCTCAACACGTGCAATTCGCTGCCTTAATTCTTGGATCTCCTGGGCATGCTGCTGAGCAACTTCTTGTTTTTGCAGCTCTGTGTTAAGAGCACTGATTTCCTGTTTGGCGGCAGTTAGAGAGGCTTCCAGTTGATTACGTTCTTCGGCGGTTTGTTTTGCCAGCGTTTCTGCCTCAGCCGCTCTGGTTTCAGCAACTATCAGTCTACTCCTCAGTCCTGCAATCTCGCTCTCAGACTCTTTTAGTGCTTCTTGAAATGCTTCTGAGTCTGTTCGCAACTGCTCCACTTGGCCTCGCAGAGCTGTGGCTTCTGATACTTGACTGGAAAGCGTCTCCTTCTCATCTCGAAGCAGTTGGTTATCCTTTTCCAGCTTTCTGACTTTTCGTTCAAGGTCTCTAATCATTCGAACATACTCCTCTTTGTCAAAGTACCAGTGGCCACTGCCGTCCGATACGAAGTATGAACGACCACTAAGAATTACCGAAAGGGTGTGTTTTCTGGCAACTCGACGGTAGTTGACCATGGCCCAGAGGTCATCAATGTGAATCGAAGTGCCAAAGTACTCAAGTACTCCCAGAGTTAAATCGTGATAGCTTCGGTTCGCCAGTTTGGCTTCGTCTATCAGGCTCTGGATTTGGCTACGCCGGACACTATCGAGGTAGACTTGCTCGCTGCGCTCACCAACTACCTGTACTGAGAACTCATCCCTCTCCGTGATAGAAAAGCGGATTTTGTCACCAAAAGTAAGTTCACGCGATTTGAACCAACCACCAAGGCCATGTAACAGGTCATTATCAGCATCATACCAACACGAAAAGCCTGTATCCTGTTCATCAATAAACCGTAGTGCTGGCAATTCTAGACCATTACTGAGAAGGCGCCTAAACCGAGCCCTTACCAACAAAGTACCATCTCGGATGTCCTCGAAACTTAAAGCAATCGTGACACGACGAACACGACTCTCCTGCGTACTTCGGTCAGAAGGGGTTTCCTGTACGCTATCAGAACCAATATCGTTGTCCCCTTCCTCGACACTTTCGAACTCTTCTGGGTCTATCGTAGGAAAATACTTGCCAGAGCGAATAGGATAATTGACCTGCCGCTTTCGGCCCGCAGTTTTGGATTGTAGACCTTGCACTATCCAACCTGCGCTTCCCAACTCTATGAATTCCGAAAAAGCATCAAGTTTCTCTGCGAGGTCAGTTAAGCAAATAGATCTGTCGAGACAAATCTGGGCTAACACGTCTGCTGGTACTGGGTACCCGACCCGGGTGATATGTGCTCTGATTTTCTCTAGGTCATCGGTAGTTACAAAATAGAAACACTTGTCTCGCGGGTACCACAGTCCATTGCAATGTACCAGGCGGCCATCATCTAGTAAGATTTGCTCCAGATTGTAGTAAGCTAATAGGCTTTCGTGCAGCGATTTTCTAACGAGTGTTTCTAAAGTGATACCGTCTGCTGCATCGCTCGCCGATTGAACAAGCCGTTCCAGCATCTCGGGGCTGAGGATCTTGCCGGGAGATGGGCAGGTCCATTTGCCTAGTGAAGCCCGAACAAAGCGGGGGTCACCTTCTGGCACGAAAATAGCGTCAGCGAGATCTATGTTGTGAGCTTCACATACTTTTCGCGTTATGGTCTCTGCGAGTAATGGGATTGGACTCTGTGCAAGATACGATGCCGCAAGGTCATTGATAATAGTCCACCGCGCTAGTATCCAGCGTCCATCAGGCATCTGTTTGAATCGGGCGTCAGAATCAAGCTGAAAAGCCAGGCTTTGGGTGTGTAGTGTGTTCCTGGCCTGTTCTACAATTTCTTGGCGATTTAATAGACGATGCTCTTGGTACAGGATGACGTATGCCAAGTTATTCTTAGGGGCGCCAGGTGGTATAGCGGTCCACAGGTCCTGTCGAGAATCAAGCATGAAGCGATTGTCTTGTTGTAAAGCTAACTCGAATTCACTTACAAATGACGCCTGGCACTGATGGGCACTTAGTGGCACTCCAAGACACTGTGACAGTAGTTCAGAACCAGGTCTTGCTCTGGAGTCTTGAAGCAATTCATAAGCTCGATCCAGAATAGCTTCAATAGCTGCCATGTGTAGCCACATCCCCTCAGATATTTCAATAATCTGACTATCCTGTCTTAATCGTGGCACCAGAAACTCGCTTAACGAGTCGGAGATGAAAGATTTGTCCAGTTTAGGGGGTATTACAGCCATCAGCAACTCATGGTATGATCTTGGCCTGTCAGCTTGAGCAAGCTCGTCGATCATCTGTCTCACAAGATCACTTGCTGTTTCGGCCAAGAACCATAGGCCATCTCCAATCTTGATAAGCGATTGGTTTCGTGCTAAATGCCTGGATTGTGAGTAAATGAATCTTTTCGATAACCATTTAGGACGTTGTGATTGGTCAAATAGGTGACGTAGGAGAATCGTTTCCGTGTCCAAGGCAGCGAAGCGATCTCTGAATACACGGTCGAGTGATACACAAGAAAGATCAGCGAGATTCTCGATAAACCACCAATCATCTGCAACCTCGATCACATTGTCTCTACCTTGCAAGTAGAGCCATTGCCCAAGTGCCTTAGTCCGTAGAGCCGTTTTTACAGGTTGTGGCCATGGCATTGTATCAAGGATTGCTGTCAGACTCGCAGGTTTCTTGGTTTGTCTGATTGATTGAACTAGCTCAGTTCTGAAATGTTCAAGATTTGCTCTGGTGAAAACACAATCATTGTCCAACAGGAATGTATTATCCATCTTTGCGAGCTCTGCTCTCAACGCGCGAAGTACGTGTTCGCTTACAGCTAACATCTGGCCGTCAAGCAACATCAATAGCTCGCGAGTTAATTCGGTCAGAGTGGTCGGTAGATTGCGGGTTTGGAAATCGGCTAGGGCCAACTCAACAGCTGTCTCGAAATGAGATCGATGTATCCACAACTGATTACCTAAATAACATACTGTGACCACTCGCCCCAGGTAGTCTGACACCTGCTGGGCGTAGTCTAATGAAATCTCAGAACTCGACACTTCCGACAAAAGCTCCTCAAGCGTCATTGCCCGTGGTGCATCACTAAGTGTTCTAACAATAGCGTCAAGGGGCATGCAATACCACTCGAGGTTGCGCTGGGCAATTCTGCGAGCGCGTGCATCCGTACTCTTATCTATCACGTGTTGAAAGCACGCAGCAGCAGAGGCAAAGTCGCCTGCGTACATGTGCTCAAAAGCTTTATCAAGCCAAGCTGCTACTTCGCTGAGATCCATTGCGGTTCTACTCAGACTGGGCATGGAGGCCCAGTCAACTTCAACTACGTCACCTCACTGGGAGGTAGATCTTAGATCGACATGTGGCCACATAGTGGGCGCCAAGGGTGTGACGCAAAGCATGGCGTCAAGAATAAAAAAAGCCGCCCCAACTTGCCCAGGAAGCAGCTTTGTGCTATAGTTACTTTAAGCCTGTCTCCTGGGCCATCAGGAGATAGGTGCTGGGATACCAGAGCCGTAACTCTGTAATCCCTTTCCTATTTGGTCGTCGTGTATAAGTATACCAGATTTCGGTTCACTTGGCAATAGCGAAAAGGCCACCTGTGCGGTTGATGCAGGTGGTTTGTACTATGTCTTGTCAGGCCGCCCAAGTTGGCTTAGCCCCGCCAGAGCAAGCGCCAAGGGGCTTTACTTACGCTTCACCTGTTCCGGTTCCATCATTACTCCTTTGCGATTTGCGCAACTGCGATAATCACGGTATAATAGTCTTGCCGTACAGTTTACCTCTAATGCCCCCGTAGCTCAGGCGGACAGAACGGCGGCCTCCGAAGCCGTGTGCGGGCGTTCAAGTCGCCCCGGGAGTACTGAAACCACCTGATTGCAGATCGGGTGGTTTTAGTTTATCACGGTGATGTGCACAGGCTGACTCTCTAGCCTGTTGCCCGCTGGGTCATGACCAACAGCGGTGATTGTATGCTCCCCCGATGTGAGGGGCCACATGGCTCGGGGTGTCCCTACGATACAACCCTAGCCAAAGTCGCCCCGAGGACGGGGCTCGGAGCATATCATGGCGACATAAACATTGGCCAGTTACAACGTCATCGAGACCGATGAGGGGCACCGGATCTACGTTCGCAACGTCGGCGTCCGGCATGGGCTCAAGGAGGCCATCGATGGCAGGAACTTTCCGTTTGTTGACGCAAATTCTTATCCACAAGGAGATAACAATGGATGAGGTAAAAAGGATTCGGACCGCTTGCCGCAATTGCCATGGGGGCTGCGGTGTGATCGCCCACGTCAAAGACGGAAAGGTGATCAAGGTAGAAGGAGATCCTGCCTCGCCCATCAGCCATGGGACCCTGTGTTCCAAAGGGTTGGCCATCACTCAATTGGCCTACCATCCCGACAGGATCCTCTATCCCATGAAAAAGGGCGATAAAGGTTGGGAGCGCATATCCTGGGATGAGGCTTTGGATACCATCTGCGTCAAGTTCGAAAAAGTGATCCAGGAGCATGGCCCTGAGTCCATCGTCATCGGTCAGGGGACCGGACGGGACTATGAGAGTTTCCTTTATCGGTTTGCCAACCTCTTGGGCACGCCTAATGTCCTCACGGCGGGACACATGTGTTATGTCTCGCGTGTTGGGGCCACCCTCATCACTTGTGGCAATCTGCCGATGTGCGACTACGAGGGTGAGCCAAAATGCATCGTTGTGTGGGGCTGTAACCCACTGTGGACCAACCCGGACGAGTATAAGGGGGAGGGTTTCTGGAGAGCCTATAAAAAAGGAGCCAAGCTGATCGTCATAGATCCTCGAAAGGGATTTCT
>Ga0180437_10009892_pt1 | contig 11717 bp, 7 predicted proteins | sample SS_ome_4_FD_132410 | JGI IMG/M metagenome (GOLD analysis project Ga0180437, IMG submission 132410) | Hypersaline lake sediment archaeal communities from the Salton Sea, California, USA - SS_3_D_1 metaG | ecosystem: Environmental > Aquatic > Non-marine Saline and Alkaline > Hypersaline > Sediment... | reverse complement strand
TATTATTTTACAATAAAATTTATTTTATATGTATTAACTTTAATCTCCCTGCTAAAATAAACACATAAATCTATAATTCATCTATATATCCATCCAAAGACAAAAAGTATTTATTTAAAATAAAACCATTTTTTGTTAGTATTACGATTGTAGACTTTATTTATAATTTGTTTTTAACGGGAAAATTTTATGAATGTTACTCATTATCACCCCGGGTGGGATCATCACGGATTAGGAAGAGAGCAATATAAGACGATTTTAGAGAATCTTGCTGGTATTGGAAAAAACCAAGGCTTTGTTGTCTCTGACGAAGCGATTAAAGTTGCTTCATGGCCTCGCCTTTTTTTTGAAAAGGTCCGTGGTTTTTTTGGCTTTGAAAATCGCTCCAATATTGTGAAGGTCAACTATGAGATGCTCAAACTTTTGCGCTATGGAGCGTACCAGAAATTTTTGGAAGAACCGGATGTAAAAACCATTTTAAAACGACTTCGCAGCACGTTAGACAGTTTACCTCAAAGAAGGGAGCTCGATGAAGTGATTCAGGCTTTGAGTAAACCTCTACTACGAAGAACTTTGCGTCGTACTATTAAGAAATACTATGAAGAACACCGTAACGATCTTCAACCCTGTTGGTGGACAAAAATTCGACAACGTTTTTTTGGAGAAAGAGTTCGTCTCCCGGAAGCCACGTCTAAACTTAACCAAGCTCGCGTCGCCTTTTACGATGAGAAATGGGAAAAAGTCAATGAGCTCTCTAAAGAAGCCTTAAGAGTAAACCCTAATTTATGGCATGCTAAAGAGTTACAACTTCGTGCTCGGATCAGACAAGCTAAGAAAGCAGGATCGGATGAAGCTCTGAGATTGATGATGGATTGCTCAGAGTTGCTAACTACCGGTGTTGGGGATTCTAAATTCCAAGAAGATTTCAATGCCCTAGCGACCAAGATTAAACGGTATAAAGCCAAGATACTCATCGACAAATCCCAACGAGAAACTGACCTCGAACTGGTAAACCAGGCAATCGAACTCCTACAAGACATTCCACAAGCCAAGGACGACTTGGTTTTCTGTTACAGAACACGTGCTAATATTCTCTTTCAGCAAGAACGTTACGAGGAAGGACTTCAAACTCTCGAATTAACAGCCAACGTATATCCTGAGAAAACAAAAGAAGAAATCGCCAGTCTATGCTATAAAACAGGCTTTCAACTCCTTGAAGCAAAAAAATTTGCTTTTGCCATAGAAGCCTTTAAGAAAGCCACACAAATTTGTCCTGACAACGAAACTTACTGGGAAGCTCTAGGCAATGTAGAACTTCATGAGAATCAATGGGAACAAGCAGCCGTCTCTTATGCTGAAGCGATACGCTGCGCCTCTAAACCTGTAGCAAGGTATCATTTTCATCATGCTCGAGCTCTACAACATATCGGCAATCTTGCTGAAGCTATCGAAGAGGCTCGTAAAATTTGTTCTTTAGAGCCTAACGTTCCACAAGGCCACCATCAACTTCTCGGTCTACTCATTGAATATGCCGAGAGCCTGGGAATTTCGGAAGAAAGTGTCATAACCTATCACAATGCCCTGGAGGAACTGGGCATTCTACGCAGCCTCGGTCAGGAGAAAATTCCTTTACAGATCCAAGAAGCTTCCATTCATCGTGCATTAGCTTCTTACTATCAACAAGACGACGAGCTCGATACAAGCTTAGACTTCACGAACGAAGCTGTCGCCATTCTAGAAACCGTTTTCACTGAAGATCCTCAACGCAGCACCGAAGACCTTGTGACCAGCTATCTCTTGCGCGCCGAAATACTTTCAAAAGAAGAAAACTATGAAGACGCTCTTGAAGACCTTGAGAAAGCCTTAGCATTAAACCCCAATGATCCTCTCGTCCAAGAACGCACCGCCTTAGGACGTCTCGAAGAACTCAGAATCGCTTTGAAGTCTGATGATTGGGAGATAGTTTCTCGCTTGCTTCCCCTGTTACCTAAAAGTCAATCAGCTGAAGCTTTAGGTATTGAAGAAGGACTCATCAACCTTGTGACCGAGGGACGTCGCGAAGAGCTTGCATATCTCGTTAAAAATCATGAAGCAGCTCCAACATTAGATCGAAAAATCAGTGAAGCAATATCACAATCCCTTGAAGAAGGCCCTTACACATCCGACGAATATAAAGAACTGATTGGGTATCTTGACACAACCCTCACTGTGACAGATCAAAAAGCACCGCAATGTCACGGACTTTTAAAGAAAGTTTACATAACAGCCATCAAAGAAGCTTTTAATGCTGAAGACTTTATGTCAGCCATGCATTTTGTCGAAGAAGCTTCACAACGAGAAATCTCGCCGAGCGTCTTAGAATTCGCCGAAATCTTGGAAACTGCTATTGCGCTGGAAGAATTAGAGCCAGCCTATGGCCTTTGTAAGCTTTTCCATCAAGACGACGCTAAGTCAGACATCATCTACTTGTGGGCAGAACGCGCTCGGAATGCCAAAGAGTATGACCTTGCATGCATTGCTTATGAAAAAGCGCAAATTCGAGGTCACATTAAAGTTCCCGACGATACTTGGAGACTATCACTTTGGAAAGAATGGGCCGAATATTTGGCCTCTCCCGACCTTCTTGAGATCAAAGACCTTGACGCCGCGATTCAAAAGCATGAACAACTTCTTGAGCTGCTTGGTCCAGAAGGTGAACAATCTGAATATTCTAAAAAACTCGATGGTCTTCTTGCAAAGAAAGGTCTTCTCCTCAAAGAAAAGGGCGATATCGTAGGTGCTATTGATTACTTTGAACGAACCAAAGCACCAGAGCCTCTGTTCATGGTCAACCTCTACTTAACACTGATTGACTGCCAAGAAGATCCCTCAGAGAAAATCATCACCTTAGAAAAAGCTGTTTCTTTATTAAAAAATCTAACAAAGCAACACCCCTATGACGAACAACTCTTCACGTTAGTCCAGCAAAGCTCTCGCCTAGGCAAACTCTATGAAGATCACAATAGAGAAAAGGATGCAAAAGTGTGCTACGAAACAGTTATCGATATTTATAACAAAATTGCAAAAGAAAGACTCACAGAGGACAAACAAGGAATTTTGCAAGTTGACGCTGCAACAGCCTATGCGGCTCTAGCAAAGATGACCTCTGATGCTTCTCAAGCTCTCGATTACTCGCAAAAAGCCCATGAGCTTCTACCCAGTAACAAGTATCGTATCGAACTTGCAGAGCGCTTGTTTAAAATACGGCCTACAACCACCGAAAATCTCAAAAAGGCTGTTGAATTACAACCTGATAATCCTATCTATCTTGAAGCTCTCGCCAGAAACCTCGTAACACGAGAGATCTATCACGACGCTAAGATCTACTATGAAAAGCTATTGACCTTAGGCCACGACACTTGGAGTATTCGTGTAGCTCTTAGCCACGTTTTTTTAAAACTCGAGGATCCCTTACAAGCTGTCACACATGCTCGTGAAGCCACAAAATTGGCGAAAAATCGTTCGGAATCATATCAGCAACTTGCCGAAAGTCTTTTCGCTTTAGGGAGAATTGTTCCTACTGTGCAAGATTCCAGAGAAAAATATCAAGAAGCAGCGTTAGAATATCAAAAAGCGGCCAAGTTTACCGAAAAACCCAAAGAAAAAGCTTCCATATACACCAAAAACGCAGAAATCTTTCGAACAATCTTTGAACTGGAAATGAACCGCCAATTTTACCAGGAAGCTTTTACAGCAATCCATCGATCGATCGAGTATTACAAAGCTGTTGAAGATCTTCAACCAGACTCCTGCAGGCATCAACTCTCCACCGCTCTTATTGCCAAAGGAAGTCTACTCCTCAGTAGTCACCCAGCACAAGCTCTCATAGAACTACAAGCGGCCGAAGCGCTAGGGCCGATGAATTTTGAAGGTCTCCTTCTGCTAGCACGGGCCTACCGATATAATCACCAAGAAACTAAAGCTTTGGAAAAATACAACCAAGCACTCATTGAGAAACCTCACGATGCAACCCTCCTCGGTGAATTACATGAATATATGAAAGATAAACCCCATCTACAAGGAACCTTTCAGCTGATCCGAGAAGAGGAATCTTTATCAGAGAGATTCTGGGCAGCAATACCGTGGCCACGAGGACGCGATGCTCACTTAGAAAAGCTTCTCAAAGCTATCAAATCTAATCCCGCCAATCTTCAATACATTGAAGAAACATTCAATTATTGTGTTAACCAAGGCCATCAATTTTATTCCTACAGCCGATGGCTTGTAGACAAGACCGCTGACTACCAACAAGCGATCAAGTTCTTCGAAATTGCTTATCATTTACATCCAAAGCGCTATGACGAGTATCTTAATGAGTACATCGATGCATTGACTCATGTTGGAAGGAACGAGGAAGCTATTAAACTTCATAACCAACTCCAAAAAGATTTTCCTCACATAGCAATTCCTCCTCTAACTTTCAAAACCTACGAAGCCATCGGTGACCAAACACGTGACCTGTCCTCAAGATGCCAATACCTTAAAGACGCCTTTGACAGAAGTCCACATACTGATCGAAACCTTCTGATCAAGCTCAGCAAAGCCTATCGAACCTATGGTGAAGAACTCAGCAAGTACGGACATGAACAAGAAGCACGCCAATGTTTTGAAGAAGCCAACCAATATCTTTCCTGCACTTATAAAAATATGAGCAAAGGCACCGCTGATTATTACTACGAGCACGCACTGATTCTTAAACACTTGGGCTATAACCCTTTAAAACAACTTCAGAATGCATATCGCCTAGATAAAACACGAGAAGCCATTGGGCAAAACTTGACCCAAGCATTGGTAACAGCTAGCGAAAAGGATACCCGTGAACATCAATATTCCAAAGCGATTGAGAAACTCATAGAAGCTCGAGAGGTAGCGCAGCAGTTCGATCTGAATGAACTCAAAACTGCAATTGAACATAGTTTGGCAGAAAAATTTGTAGAAATCAAAGATTTTGAAAAAGCTGTAGTTGAGTATCAAAAAATATTAGAATTAGATCCTACCAAGGATCACATCAAGGAAAAACTATTCGAAGCTCACATCCTAGCAGGAAACATATTATATGCGACAGGACAGGGTATGATCATGGGGCGACATAATTATGTTAAAGCACGCGATCACTATGCCGCAGCCCGAAAAACCCTTCCACACCGTTGGCATGAATTCTATAAAAATTACGTCGACGTACTCGTTAAAAATGGACAAGTACAAGAAAGCTATGAACTTGCCAAAGAACTCGAACGTACTTTTCCAGATGTTTTTCCCGTTGTCGAAAACAGACCCAAAGATTTTGCTCCTTTGATCTCGAACACTTCGATAGCTTATCAGCTCGCCTTGCAAGCCCAGAAAGCTAATGATGGCCAACACGTCAATGCTTATCTAAGGACCGGTCTCTCTCTAGACCCCACCCACCAACCAACCCAAAAACGACTCAGTGAACATTTACACGCAGTCGCGAAAAAGTTTGAAGAAAAAGGTCATGTTGAATATGCCCTCACAGCGTTGGAAAAAGCCTGTGATAAAAGCCTACTCCCTTCCACAGATACACTTTTACACCTAGCATGCTTGCGCTACCGACAACTCGACACCGAAAGAAAAACAGCAAAATCAGAAATTGAATGGGTTCAAAATACCGAAAGAACAGTAAAATTCCGACAGCTCCATGACTTCGTAGAACAAAGTCTCTCCTCGGATCCCATACTGGTGGGGTATAAAGAAATTTTTTACAAAGACCTCCTCGAAGACAGGTCGAAAGATTTAGCGGCAGCCCGCCTAAAAGTGCAACAACAATTCAAAGAAAAGCCAGAAATGTGCGAGTATCTAGAAGAGCTTGCACAGCATCTGCATCAAAGAAGCAGGGAGCTTTGGCATGTTGAATGTAAAACCCTGAAAGAAGAATTTCCTATTCCTGCTCATGAGGTAGAGCTCGCCACATTTTGTTATCTTATTGCTGAAAATCATCATTCAGATGTTCACAACAAAAACAATTATCATAGTTCCGTGTACGCCTCCTTAAACAGGAGGATAAGACTATCTCCAAATGATAAACAAACTCTGGCGTATCAGATGCACTTCAAAAGACTTCCCGGAGCCCTCGAAAGTTATTACGAACAGCACTGGAACGAAAAGGAATTCTATTGGCATGATCAAAGCTGGTAATATTATTGGAACCTGCTATAATCCGGTTTCAAAAATTCTTCATAGGGAGTTGACCAGCCATGCTCATCAAATTTCGATTCTTCTTTCCTGTTGTGTTTAGTATTGTCGCCACATCGCTGAGTGCTTCACAAAGCAATGAACAACCAGAGCCATCTTCTGCTAAAGAAAAAGAAATCATCAATAAGTTTATTAAAATCGCTAGTGAACCTGGTGGTTCTTTCTTTTCTCCGCCCGAAGGATGGATGTTCTCCGACCTTGATAATCTCCCACCACGCGTCAAGTTCATGGTCGTCGGCAAGGGAAAGAGCCTTTTCCGTCCCTCCATCAACCTCGCTACAGAGAAGTACTCTGGCACCGTCAACGATTATCTCAAAGTCGTGAAAAATATCAACAATACCAAGGGAGATTCTTGGAAGAACCTGGGTACCATCGACACACTAGCAGGGCCCGCCAGCCTATCTCAAGCAGAAACAACGACAAAATGGGGTGAAGTCAGGATGATGCACCTCATCGCTTCCCACAAAGGCGTGATCCATATCATGACCGCCGCTGCTCTTAAAGAAGAATTCTCTCAATTTTACCCCGAATTTTTCCGAGCAATGCAGTCCTTTCGCTTCAACAAAAGTGCCATTGAAATGGTTGCCGAACCTTCTCGACGCACCATGCTAGAAGATACGTGTTCTAAACTAAAAAACGACAGAAAGACCATGAACATAGATGCGTTTCGAAAAGACTCTTGGGTACCCTTCAAAACAACCATTACAGAACAATTCGCTGACATGGGAGAGGAATGGGAACAAGCTCTCTTCATGGACCTCGAAGAAGAACTCTTTAACGATTTTAACACAAGTTCTTGATTATGAAGAATTATTATTACAACCTCAGAAGACTCATCGTGATGGGCCTAGTGTTTTTTCTTATGGCTCGGCCATGCGCCATACATGCCTACGAGATAGGTAGCGGGCAATCCTACGACGAAGGATGTGCCTATGAAGAATCCTGTTGGTCGCCAAGCTGTGTCCAGTGGGTAGGGGGCATTGTAGTAACAGCAGCAGTCATTGCAGGAATTATTATATTCGCCAACAGCGACAGTGGTGGTAATGGCAGCCATACTCACGACTGAACAAAAAGAATCCTGGCAAGGTTTCCCGCCAGGATTCTTAAGAAAAGAACTGTTTACAGAATCTAGTAAATGTAAGTGCTTTCTTCCTCAATGACAGGCCGGTCTAACGAATCAGAAGACATTTCCACCCTGACACGAGAATCACCGGTAGAAACCCCTTTCAAAGTGAAGCAATACTGTCTTACTTCTCCCGGAGCCAGCTCGTCGATCGGACCGAAAGTAATTGTCTGCTCTGATATTGAACCTTCAGATTGAGTACTCTCGGCAGCAAGCCCTGAAGAGAAGCTGACAACGAGCTTAATATTCGTGTCAGAAGCTGTCCCTTGGTTCTTTACAAGGAGTGTATACTCGGTAAACTCTCCAACGCAAAGAGGGTCACAACTATCAACCATCTCCATTAATAGACCCGGATGTCCTTTCCAAGTGGTTGTTGCTTCAGCACAATCACAGGCAGGACCACAACAGCAATCACTCGTCCCTGATACATCAACTTTGTTAGTATAAGCTCCGATACAATCTGCCCTTAATGTAATCGACAGTGTATGCGTTTCTCCGGCTCTAAGAGTAGCAATCTTCCATATTGCAAAATCACCACAGATGTCAGCGCCTTCAGCATCAACGATTTCAGTGTTACAGTCGATCTTATCTCTAACAACAACGTCATGAAGATCTGAAGTTCCCGTATTCTTTACAATGATATTGTAAGTGACGTTCTTGCAAATGAATTGCTCAGAAGCACCAATTTTGTCAACTTGGATATCCGCAAAAAGGACTTCTGTGCAAACCTGTGCTGACTTATCCGGAGAATTCGACGCAGAGACCCTAGCAATGTTGCAATGCCTCCCTGCTTCATCAGCCTGGAAGTCCATCGAAAGTCTCTTCGTGCAACCTGGCATCAAATCGCCTATCTCATATTTTAGCACATTCTCACCACAAGAATGGCTCATGCCATCAGGAATGATATCGGTAACGACAACATCCCTAGCACACGCATCGCCCGTATTGGAAACCGTAACAGTATAGTTTCCTATCTGATTGAGACACAAACAGTCAGGACCTATCTTTTCAATGTGAAGCTCACAATCACCAACACAAGTCGAACGACAAAGACGACAGATAGGAATAATCGTCAAACAATCACAAAGACGACCCACTTGATTTGCCCTCACTGTCACCTTTAAATTTTGTGTCTCCCCTGCTTGCATCTCACTGATACGCCACTGAAAATGATTATCATGAACAGAGGCTTCAGGTTCACTACTAACATAAGTAACACCTGGAGCAAAAGAATCGGTGATAATCACATCTTTAACATAAAGCTTAGCTCGAACGCAGATGTTGACTGTGACCTCGTCTCCACGACAGACCTTTTGGGGCCCTCCCTTTGTGACATAAAAAAGATCCGTCTCCATCATACCCGAACTATCCCAATTGGCATCACACTGAACGCTATGAGCCCTTTCCATACCAGGATGAAACTGATAGTGAGGATCAATTTCTTCTCCCCCTAAAGAAAAAACCAACGCCGTACAACACACTAGTACAGATTTAATTGTTGAGATTATTCTCATTTGCACACCCCTTAGTTAAGAAAAACTCGTATCATTAACCCTCGTTGGGAGGTAGAATACCGAGATCTTCACCGACACCTTGGACGGTATCAGCGAGCGCTTGTTGACCATGAACGCCTTTGGCTAAGTCTTCCTGAACTCGTTCCACTTCTTCAGGACGAAGATCAGGTAATTCTTTCAACATCTTCAGATAACGACTCATCTCCCCCTCAGAAACGAGTGACTGCTCCTCCTTAGGCGTTGAAACCTTTTTGAGCTCTACCTTATCTCCTAACACGGAAGGTTGGGACGTTTCTTTCTTCTCCAATTTCTTGACAGAAGAACCTTTCCCTTTGACTTTGCCGGGAGAATACGGTGAAATCGGGGAAATATGACCTTCACTCATAATAAAACCTTTTTTACGCTTACAATTATCGACATTTTACCCAAACACATAACGCATTACAACACAAACTCTTCATTCACAATAGTTTTCGCAACAACCACACTCTTCACTATACGTCTCTGAGCAGCATGACTCCCATGCGGTTTGCTCGTCGATCAACCTTTGGATGCTTTTTTCATTCTCTACTCTTTCCTGGACATAGGAGCGGACCATGGAATGAAACACGAATTTCATAAAAAAGCTAGGTCGCAATGTTGCCAAATCGAAACGATTTCTCTTAACGTCTCCCCCTGCGATATTGGAATTCCACCAAAGTTTCATAGCATTAATGACGTTCGCATCATCAGCATCGAACACATGATCGAAGGCCCATATTCTTTCTCCGGTTTCAGTATCAATAAGAGCAGCTTTAACCTTGATGCGCATGGGCGGAAAAGTCCTCAGATCATTAACACTAATCTTCAATACCGCCTGACTATTGTATTCTTCACCGATCGCCCCCAGCTTCACCCTGTCAATCATGCCCGTTTCGAGATCCATCACCCGGCCCGCCGTTTCATCATAGCGAGGATCATAATGCAAATTAAAATAATGTGCTTTTCCAAAGCCACGTAATATTGCTAACACCATCTCATCATGATGCAGATCAAAATCTTCAATATCCATTGGGTTATCTAAGGGTAATAACAAAACATTCAAAATGTCAGAATGTTGATACTGTGGATTGGAATAGACATTATCGACGGGAAGAGGATATCCTGAAGGAACCTCATAATTCTGACAAAAACATCCCGAAAGACCTAACCCAACAAGTAATACCGCAAGAAATCGTAACAATCTTTCACACACCTCACACCTCACACTACAACACTGCATAACATATCTAAGAAAATAGGGAACTGAAAATCTCTCATTCAGCAACGAAAGTTCTTCGGGTTGTACCTCCTTCGCCAATAGGTACCGACAAGAAGCCTCGACACCTGGGACAATGCCCTTCATAAGCCGTCTTTGCAGCGTTCCTGTAAACGCGAGAATAGACATGGCAACATTTCCAATAAATACTAATAAATGGCAGTCTCTCTGAAGGGGGCTGAGGCTTAGGGCGTGTCATCGCGTCCCTTCCTTGACAATCTTTTATGGTTCTTATAGCCTAAGCGATGCAATAATTAAAGCGATTATTACACATTTCCGATGGATAATGACTTTCAGTCTTCAAAGCCCTGGTATCATCAAGGACTACGATTTCGTTGTTCTCAATGTGGTCAGTGTTGTACAGGAACACCTGGATACACATGGGTCTCTATGGAAGAAATCGCTATCATTGCTAACCATTTAGCAATGTCCCAGGAGCTCTTCAGCAAAACATACTTACGGCGCGTATATCAACGTTATGCCCTCTTAGAGCGACCGCAAAACTATGACTGCATCTTCCTTGACAACAATAAGTGTAGCATCTATGCCGTCCGTCCCAAACAATGTCGTACTTATCCTTGGTGGCCTGGAAATATCGAATCTCCGGAAGCTTGGAGAATAACCCAACAACATTGCGAAGGCATCAATGAAGAAGCTCCTATTGTCTCTATGGAAGAGATAGAACGACAATTAAAAGATTTTATTTAATTTTAAATGAGGAATCATGCCATGTTAAGTGCTGAACAAGAAGCCCTGTTTGACAGTCAGACGAAGCATAATGTTGTTTCTTGGTTAGAAGGCAATTATGATGGGAAAACTAAAGCGACCATTTTGCAACTTTTGGAAAAAAACCCACAAGAAATCACCGATGCCTTTTATACGTCATTGACCTTTGGTACTGGAGGTCTACGAGGTATCATGGGTGTTGGCACGAACCGCATGAATCAATACACTGTACAGGCAGCGACTCAAGGTCTCGCTAATTATCTCCAGAAACATCCAAAAGAAAGCGGAGGACCTTCTGTCTTTATCAGTTATGATTCTCGTCACCAATCGCGATTTTTTGCGGAGGAAGCCTCAAAAGTTCTTGCTGCTAACAGCATCAGAGTCTATCTGACCAAAGCTTTGCGACCGACACCTTTGGTCTCTTTTGGATGTCGGCATTATCACTGCAGTGCCGCGGTGATGATCACCGCCTCTCATAACCCTCCAGAATATAACGGCTATAAGGTGTATTGGGAAGATGGAGGACAGATCACACCTCCTCATGATCAGGGAATCATCGATGAGGTCAACAAGATTACAGACATTGCCACCGTCAAGGCAACATCTCTTGACAATCCTCTCATCCAAGAGGTGGGAGAGGAAGTCGACGAAGCATACCTAGAGGCCGTCAAAGATCTCCAGCATTACCCACAAGATAATCATAAATCTGGCAAAAATTTATCCGTAGTTTTTTCAAACCTTCATGGTACCGGCATTACTCTTGTTCCTCATATTTTGAAACAATGGGGCTTCACTAAAATCATTCACG
>Ga0180437_10009890_pt1 | contig 11719 bp, 9 predicted proteins | sample SS_ome_4_FD_132410 | JGI IMG/M metagenome (GOLD analysis project Ga0180437, IMG submission 132410) | Hypersaline lake sediment archaeal communities from the Salton Sea, California, USA - SS_3_D_1 metaG | ecosystem: Environmental > Aquatic > Non-marine Saline and Alkaline > Hypersaline > Sediment... | reverse complement strand
GGTCATCGGCCCGACCGGAAGCGGCAAGACCTACCTGGCGCAGAACATCGCGCGCATTCTGGACGTGCCGTTCGCGATTGCCGACGCCACCGCGCTGACTGAGGCGGGCTATGTCGGCGAGGACGTGGAGAACATCCTGCTGAGCCTCATCCAGGCGGCCGACTATGACCTTGCCCGTGCCGCCAGGGGCATCGTCTACATAGACGAGATTGACAAAATCGCCCGCAAGACCGGCGACAACCCGTCGATCACCCGCGACGTGTCGGGTGAAGGGGTACAGCAAGCGCTGCTCAAAATCATCGAGGGAACCGTGGCCAACGTGCCTCCCCAGGGAGGACGCAAGCACCCGCAGCAAGAATTTCTGCCGTTGGATACCACCAGCATCCTGTTTATCTGTGGTGGCGCTTTCGACGGATTGGAAGACATCGTCGCCGAGCGAATCGGCGTGCGAGGTCAGATCGGTTTCCCGGGGACACAAGCCCCCAACGGCAAGAAAGAGTGGAGCGAGAGCGACCTGCTACAGCACGTCTCGCCCGACGATCTGCTTAGATTCGGCCTCATCCCCGAGTTCGTTGGCCGTCTGCCGATGGCCGTCAGCGTTGACCCGCTGGACAAGGATGACCTGGTGCGGATCCTGACCGAACCGCGTAACGCCATCGTCAAGCAGTTCCAGCGCCTGTTTGCCCTGGATGGCGTAGAGCTGGTCTTTACCGAGGACGCCCTCGTCATGGCGGCAGAAGAAGCGATGAAACTGGAGACGGGCGCCCGAGGCCTGCGTACCATCATCGAACGGACGCTGCTGGACGTGATGTTCGAGATTCCATCGCGCCGGGATGTCCGCAAGTGCGTTGTCAGTGAAGACACCATCGCCAACCGGTCGCAACCCTTGCTGCTGACCCAGACTGAACGACCCATAGACTGGCAGTGGCGAGATACAGCGTAGACCGGTCGTTTGACACCAGACAGAAGCGGCCCTCGGTAGAGCGCATGAGACCGGGGCCGCTTTGGCTTGTGGCCGTTTCTTGAATCAACAGGGGAGTAAGATGCTCGACCAGATCCTGGTCGTTGTCAAAGGCGCCGGCGACTTGGCGACTGGCGTTATCCATCGACTGCATCGGGCTGGTATGAGAGTGGTGGCGACGGAACTGCCACAACCGCTCACCATTCGGCGGGCGGTGGCCTTTGCCTCGGCGGTATACGAAGAGGTCTGGGAAGTAGAAGGGGTCGTCGCCTGCCGGGTGGCGGATGAGACGGGCATGGATCGCGCACTGACAGCCGGCAAAGTGCCGGTGTGGGTGGATCCCCAGGCGCAGGTGGTGCAATGGCTCCACCCTGACGCAGTGGTGGACGCAATCATGGCCAAGCGCAACACCGGCACGACCATCGCCGCCGCACCGGCGGTGGTGGCGCTGGGCCCTGGCTTCACCGCCGGAAGAGACTGCCACGCCGTAGTTGAAACCCAGCGGGGCCACCATCTGGGCCGGATCACTTACCATGGGCAGGCGCAGCCCGATACTGGCATACCCGGCAGGGTAGGGGGTGAGGCAGCCCGACGATTGCTGCGAGCGCCAGCCGGCGGCCTCTTTGTGGGCCAGCGAAAAATCGGCGACATCGTCCAGGCAGGCGATGCGATCGCTCAGGTGTCGGGACAGCCGGTCGTCGCTCAGATCGATGGGGTGTTGCGCGGCCTTCTGCACGATGGCCTGACGGTGCGCGACGGTTGCAAGGTTGGTGACGTGGACCCCCGCGCCGCCGTCGAACACTGCTTTACCATCTCTGACAAGGCGCGGGCCATTGGCGGTAGCGCGTTGGAAGCAATTCTCTATCTTCTGAGGAGCCGCTCATGAGAGTAGGAGTTCTCGGAGGAACCTTTGATCCCATTCACCTCGCTCACCTGGTCGCGGCTGAGGAAGTGCGGGTGCGACTGCCTTTGGAGCGCGTGGTCTTTGTCCCGGCAGGCCTGCCGCCGCACAAGCTCGACATAAAGGTCAGTCCTACCGAACACCGTCTGAAAATGGTCCAACTGGCCATCGTCGACAACCCCTACTTTACCCTGTCACGCGTAGACGTAGACCGGTCCGGACCAAGTTACACTGTGGACACAGTTGAGCTGCTACGCGACGAGTACGGACCGGATGCAGAGCTCTATTTTATCATGGGCTCCGACTCGTTGGCGGAACTCTTGACCTGGCACAAGCCGGAGCGACTCATCCGCCTGTGTCACATCGTCGCCCTGACCCGGCCGGGGCACCAGGTAGATCTGAGAGAATTGGACGACCTGCTGCCAGGAGCCATCGCCCGGGTACAGTTGCTGGACATGCCGCTGTTACAGATCTCGGGCACCGACCTCCAACGTCGGATTCGGGCGGGGCTATCCATCAAATACCTGGTGCCGCGGGCGGTAGAGGCGTACATCCGGCAGCATAAACTGTATCAGCCAGACCCTAAGGGTTTCTGAAAAAACCCTTTAAAATCATGATCGTGATCTTGAGCTTCCCGAGAACCCTTTCGGGACCGGTTCTCCTGGTCTGAATCACAATGATGAACCATCAGACACACTCTAATTGGGGAAAGGAAAGAGGATAGTCATGTCATATCTGCTAGCTGAAATGGGCTGGCCCGACGTGGCGGCCTACTTGGAGAGCGACGACCGTGTTATCCTGCCCGTCGGCAGCACGGAGCAGCATGGGCGGCACATGCCGCTGGGCACCGATACGTTGGTGCCAACAGAGTTGGCGCGCCGCCTGGGCGCGCGAACCGGTGTGCTGGTGGCTCCCCCACTGCCCTATGGCATGTCGCTACACCACTTGGGCTTTCCGGGCAGCCTGAGCCTCCGTCCGGAGACGCTGGCCCATGTGCTGGAGGACCTTTTGCACAGCCTGTATCGCCATGGCTTCCGGCGGGTCTTTGTCATCAATGGTCACGGCGGCAACACGGCTTCCCTCCAGGTGGCGCTAGCCAATGTGCTGGGCAAGTTGCCCGACCTGGTGGTGAAACTCCGTCATTGGTGGCGTGACCCAGCCATGAGCGAATTGCTCCAGGCAGCCCTCGGCGTGGCTTATCCGGGGCACGCCGACGCTGGAGAGACAGCTCCTGTGCTGAGCTTGCGCCCTGACCTGGTGCGGCTGGAGCGGGCGCAGCACAGTCTGGACAACGGGCCCATAGAGGTGCTCACCGAGCATGTCTTTCGCCAGCGCTTCCCCCACGGCGTCATTGGCACCGACCCGCGCCTGGCCTCGGTGGAGCTAGGTGAGCAGATGCTGGCGGTGGTGACAGACCTCTATGCGACGCAACTGGCGGACTGGTAGGGCGTTCCCCAGGACCCCATTCATTGGGCCCCTGGCCAGGACAGCATTGCGCCGCGCACGGGCCCGCTCTCGGGCCACGCCTTATAGTTCGACCGTGCAGCCCAGGCCGGGCACGTCGGTGGCAATGAGCCAGCCTTCCTCAAAACGGAAGCCGGGCACGGTGGGATCGCCTATCAAGTCAAAGTGCCCGTCAAGGTCGCCGTAGCGGACGTTAGGGCTGCTCAGCGCAAAGCCCAGCCCGGCGGCGATGAGCAACGCCGGTTCGTTGACACAGCCCACCAGGGTGGACATCCGGGCAGCCCGGGCAATGGCATCCACCTGGCGGGCGCAGCCCAATCCCCCGCAGGTGGCCAGCTTGACACTAAGTCCATTAGCTGCACGTCGGCTAGCGATATCCAGTGCCGAGGGCGGCCCGGTGACGCTCTCGTCGGCCAGGACGGGCACCGGGCTGCGCTGGGTGACCTCTCGCAGGGCGTCCAGGTCATCGGCCGGCGTGGGCTGCTCCAGCATCTCCAACTTGCCCTCCAAGGAGCGAGCCACATCCAACGCCTGTTGGACGGTATACCCCTGGTCTGCGTCGAGGCGCAGCGTCAGATCGGACAGGGCATGGTGAACGGCCTGGACCCGTTGGACGTCCTCCTGGGGGTCGAGACCGCCCTTTAGCTTGAGGATGCGGAAACCTTGCCGGGCGCGATGGCGGGCCAATTCGACTGTCTCTTTGACTGGCGCCACACTGAGAGTGATAGACGTCTGGATCCGATGGCGATAACCGCCCAGCAGACGATGGAGAGGCAGGCCGGCAGCCAGGCCCAGCAGATCGTGAAAAGCGATGTCAAAGGCGCACAGAGCTGGCGAGGTGTCCCCGGCGAGTTCGGCCAGCTTGGCCAGGGCGAACGCGGTGTCGAGGGGGTTCAGGTCAAGAGCGCGGTCGGCGCAGGCCCGGCAGACCCGGGCGACATCCTCCAGCGCCTCGTCGGTGACCGTCGGATCGACCGCCGTGCAACCCCAGGCCACGTCTCCCTGGCGCGTCTCTACCCGGATGAACACCGCCCCGACGCGATCCACTGCGTCGCCATAGGCTGTTCGATAAGGCAATCGGAGGCCAAATTCAGCGGGCAAGACTTCCACACGCGTGATCTGCATGACTCCACTCCTCTCATCCCCACCTGCCTGAAAAGTCTCAGTGCTCCTACTGTACCACAGACTTTTGCGAGTCCCTCGATGAAGTCGGGACGAAGGCTCGGTCGAGCTATTTAACGGAGAACCGCCGCCAGCCCTGAACGATCCTTCAGATAGGCGCCAGAGGATTCAGCCATCGGGTTGTCACCAACGATGCTTCAATTGTAACATTGATCGCGCTATCTGACAAATCGGGTATTGCTCCAGGTCTGACGGTCACAAGTCAAGAAAAAAAGGCTTGACATCCGAAACGTTTTGGAGTATAATGGGGTTGTATCCGAAACGTTTTGGATTATCATTGCAGCTCATCCTCTCAGCAACCCGCATCACTCAAGTCTCTCAACCTCTTTCACAAGAATCGGCACGCTGCTATCAGGGAATGTCATGCCCATCACTCTCAAGGACATTGCCACGGCGACGGGCTTCTCCGTGACCACCGTCTCGCGAGCGTTAAACGATTACGACGACGTCGCCGAAGAGACAAAAGCGCGCATTAAGCAAGTGGCGCTGGAACTGGGCTATTATCCCAGTGCCACGGCCCGGCACCTGCAAAAGCGCCGGACCGACACCATCGGTTTCGTCATCCCTACTTTTGGCCCGCGCTTCTCTGATCCCTACTTTAGTGAGTTATTGGCTGGCATCGGCAACGAGGCAGCCGAGCACGACTTTGATTTGCTCGTCTCCACCCGTCCTCCGGGCGAGGAAAAGGAAAAAGAAGCTTACCACCGGTTGGTGAGCAGCCGGCGCGTAGATGGGCTGCTGGTCGTCCGCACGCGCCAGAAGGACTGGCGCATCGCTTATCTGGCCGAGCAAGGATTTCCTTTCGTGGCCTTTGGCCGCTCCGACCTGGCATTTGACTTTCCCTGGCTGGATGTGGATGGAGCGTGTGGCACAGAGCAGGCGACGCAACACCTGATCGACCGGGGGCATCGCCGCATCGCCTACATTTCAGCCCCCGACGGCTTGATGTTCTCTCACCATCGTATGAACGGTTACAAGAGAGCACTGGAGAAGAACGGTTTATCCTTTGTCGAGGAGCGGGTGGCCTTTGGCGATCTCACACAACGAGGTGGACGCCAGGCAGCCCGGCGGTTGTTGAGTCTTTTGCCCCCGCCCACGGCCATCGTCGTGTGCAACGATCTGATGGCCCTCGGGGCGTTCAAGGCGGCTCACGAACAGAACCTGGTCATTGGCCAGGACATTGCGATCACTGGCTTTGACGACATTCCCCTGGCCGAACACGCCTACCCGCCGCTGACGACTGTGCATCAGCCCATTTATCACATCGGAATCACCGTGTGCCGCATGCTCGTCCAACTTATCCGGCAGGAGGCGTTGGAGGAAAGGCAAGTGCTCCTGAAACCTCAGCTTATCGTGCGGGAATCCGGTTAGTTTCTCGTTTCGTCTCAAGCGATGCGGATCAGCCAGAGTCCAAGAAAGGAGGTAGCCCATCGAGCAATTCTGACGACTGTATCGGAACCCCTATCAGATCGCTCCACATCTGTCTCAAGGAGCGAGGAGGAAGGAGAAAATGAAAAAGACACTATCACTGCTTTTGCTTCTGGGAACCGTGATGAGCCTCCTGGCCGCCTGTGCCACGCCGACGCCCGAAATCATCGAGAAGTTGGTGACCAAGGAAGTCGAAAAGGTGGTGACCAAGGAAGTCGAAGTCGAGAAGGTGGTGAAGGAAACTGTCGTGGTGCAGGTCCCCGCTGGCGAGAGAACCATCGTTGAGTTCTGGTCCACCGACAACGAGGAAGAGCGGGTGGACACGTACGAGGCGGTCGCCGCGCGATTCATGGCCGAGCACCCCGAGCTCGACGTGCGTATTGTCCCTATCGAGGAGGCAGGCGTGACGCAACGCATAGCGACCGCACTGGCCGCTAACCGCCCGCCGGACATCATCCGCATGGGTGTCGAGCGCGTAGCGGCCTTTGCAGCCGACGAGATCCTGGACGAGGACGCCGCCGAAGCCGTGATCGCGAGCGTCGGCGAAGATGACTTTCGCGCCGGTCCGCTGCAGATGGTCACCAACCCTGCCACCGGCAAGCGCGCCGCCATCCCCTTTGACGGCTGGATCCAGGCCATGTGGTACCGCGCCGACGTGTTCGAAGAAGCAGGTCTAAACCCACCGATCAGTTGGGATGACATCAACGCTGCCTGCGATGCCCTACCCGGCATGGGCAACCTGCTTTACGGCCTTACGCTGGCGACGGATCCGGGTCAGAACTACCCGCATCAGGTCTTTGAGCAGGTGGCCATGTCGAACAATGCCTGGCCCTTCGACGAGGCAGGCAACGTCACCATGAACACGCCGGAGATGGTTGAGGCGCTCCGCTTCTACTCGGAGCTTCAACGTTGCGCCTTGCCAGGCCCACAGTACTGGCAAGGCGCACGGGAGGCTTACGAGCTTGACCAGGCTGGCATGCTGTTCTACAGCACCTACATCATGGACGACCTGGTAGAGGGCTCGGGCCTGGCGGGCGGCGGCAAGGTCGAGATCCCCGTCGAGGACCTGGCGCTCAAGACCGGCTTTGCATCGCAGATGGTGGGGCCGAATGGTTCTGCCTCCTACGGGCAGTTGGTCACTTTCGCCATCCCCAAGGGCGCCGATCCTGAGGCCCAGATGGTGGTGGAGTATTTCTTGACCGAAGGTTACATTGACGTCCTCACCCTGGCTCCCTTTGGCAAGGTGCCCGTGCTCAAGAGTGCGGTGGATGGGTGGAAAGACCTGAGCCCCTTCTTCGCGTCCTACTCGTCCGAGACGCTGGATCAGATCGCCAACGGCTACGAGACGATGCAGCGCTGGCTCTTCCGCCCGGACTATGGGGCGACGGAGCGCGCCGTGGTCGGCGACATCGAGGCCCGGCTGTTGATCCCCCAGGCCATCAGCAACATCGCCCTGGAGGGCATCATGACGCCCGAGACGGCCGCCGAGTGGCTCCAGGAACAGGTTGAGGCGCTACTCGCCGAGCGACAGGAGTAGACCTATCGTCACGATCAATGGTGGGGACGGGCCTCAGGCCCGTCCCCACCGCTCGGCCGAGCTTTGGCTCGTAGCCTACACGTCAAAGCCGCCAGGTTCCCCCAACTTGTAATTGGGCCTAGAGGCCGAAAGGTGAAGAGACGATGACTGTTTCAGCTCAAAAGGCAAGACCGCCGGCGCGCCGACGGTGGCGTTCGATCGAGGCCCAGGAAGCGCGCCTGGCCTGGATACTGATCTTGCCCACGGCGTTGATCGTCTTTGGCGTGGTCCTCTTTCCGGCGATCTTTAGCATCTGGATCAGCTTTCACAACGTGGGGCTCAAAGAACTCGGTAACGTCTTTCAGGCAGAATTTGAAGGCCTGGACAACTATCGCGCCGTCTTTCGGGATTTCGCGTTCAAGTTTCAGGGGTTGCAAAACTGGGGGGCGGCGGTCACCAGCGTCGTGTATTCGTTCGTCTCGACAGTCGTAACGATCGTTGTCGGCTTGATCGCGGCGCTACTGCTCAATCGCCCCTTTCGTGCCCGGGGATTGGCGCGGGCCACGTTTTTGTTCCCTTATGTCGCCCCCATCGTCAGCGTTGCCTTCGTCTGGAGATGGATCCTGGACCCCCGCCCCTCAGGGGTGCTCAACGACATACTGATGCGTTTGGGCGTCATAGATCTCCCCAAGGCTTACCTGGCGCAAAGAGGGCTGGCGCTGCTCCTCGTCATCGTGTTCACGGCCTGGCGTTACTTTCCCTTTGCCATGCTGATGATCCTGGCGCGTCTGCAAGCCGTAGACAGAACCTTGTACGAAGCCGCCGACGTGGACGGCGCTGGTGAATTGGCCAAGTTCTGGTACGTGACGCTGCCCGAGTTGCGCTATGTGCTGGGCGCCATCTTTTTGCTGCGCCTGATCTGGACCTTTAACAAGTTCGATGACATCTGGTTGCTGACCGGCGGTGGCTTTGGCACCAACGTCTTGCCGGTGCTGACCTATCAGTTCAGTTTCAAACTGAATGACTTTGGCAAAGGGGCAGCCAATGCCATGATCTTGCTGCTCATCCTGGTTGTGTTTCTGGTGCTCTATGTAGGCATTGTCATGCGACACGTGGAAGAAGAGTGAACGGAGGCAACCATGAATCAGAATAGCATCGCCCGTTCTTCAAGCGACGAGCGCCTGAACCTGATCGAGCACCTGGCTCGCTGGTTCACCTGGCGTCGCTTTATCTTTGCCTTAGCCATGACCTTCTTTGTGACCAGCATCCTGTTTCCTTTTTACTGGATGGTCAGCTCATCGTTCAAAACCTATGCGGAGATTGGCGCCCGAGAGGCGGTCTACATCCCCAGTGCCCTGCGGCTGGATGCCTACCGGGAGCTGTTCGACGCGGCCCATGAGAGCTATCAGCGCTTTGGCATCAACATCATCAACACCGTCAAGATATCGATCCCTACGGCGCTCATCGCCGTGATCCTGTCCACGCTGGGCGCGTACGCCGTGGCCCGGCTGCACTTCCGTGGCAGAGAGTTGATGCTCAACAGCATCCTGCTCGTCTATCTGTTCCCCGGGATACTGCTCATCATTCCGCTCTTTGCCATGCTGTCCCGGGTCGGCGCTGGGCTGGGGTTCGAAGTGCGCGACAACCTGACAGTGTTGATGTTCACCTATCTGGCGCAGACGCTCCCCGTGGCGCTGTACATGCTGGCCAACTACTTTCGCACCATCCCGACCGAGATCGAACAGGCAGGCCTGATTGACGGCTGTACGCGATTGAGTGTGATCTGGCGTATCACCATTCCTCTCGCGATTCCCGCGCTGGTCTCGGTGTTCATCTATACCTTCATGATCGCCTGGAACGAATACCTGTACGCCTTTGTCTTCCTGAACGACAAGGACATGTTCACCATGCCCATCGCCATCAACCGCATCTTTAATGACCCCCAGCCTCGCCCGCACGTCGTCATGGCCGCCTCGACCATCATGACGCTGCCGGTCGTCCTGCTCTTCCTGTCGCTCGAACGATTCCTGGCGGAAGGGCTCGCCGCCGGCGGCGTGAAAGGCTAGTCAAGCTGGAGGGCAGATATTGAAGATTGGCTTCATCTCGACCCGTCTGGCCGGTACGGACGGCGTCTCGCTAGAGACTCACAAGTGGGCCGAGGTTGTTGGCCGCCTGGGTCACGAGATTTTCTACTGCGCTGGCGAACTGGATGCAGACAGTCCACCTGGTCTGCTGGTGCCGCAGATGCACTTTACACACCCGGAAGCAAAGCAGATTCACGATTTGGCCTTTGGCTCCACAACCCAAGCCCCACATCTCAAGTCTCGAATAGCACTGTCTGCTGCCAATCTGAAAGCACAGCTTTCGGCATTTATCAACGATTTCCAGATTGACCTTGTCATTGCCCAGAATCTGTTTGCCATCCCCATGCACATACCGCTGGGGGTGGCGCTACGGGAGGTGCTGATCGAAACCGGGCTGCCGGCGATCGCTCACAATCACGACTTTTACTGGGAGCGGGAGCGCTTCCAGATCAACTGCATCCCCGACATCCTAGAGATCACCTTCCCGCCCGACCTGCCCAACCTGCGCCACGCGGTCATCAACTCGTTGGCTCAACGAGACCTCAAAGCCCGTCGTGGGATTGAGTCCGTCGTCATCCCCAACGTTTTTGACTTTGATACGCCTGCGCCGGGCATTGATGACTACAGCGCCGATCTTCGGGAGGCCATCGGACTATCCGACGATGACCGGCTCATCCTGCAACCCACCCGTGTCGTCCCGCGCAAAGGCATCGAACTGGCCATTGAACTCGTGAGCAAATTGCAGATGGCGAACTGCAAATTGTGCATGACGCATCACGCCGGTGACGAGGGGATGGACTATTTGCACCAATTGCAGGGACAGGCTGCCGTGGCCGGGATAGACCTTTGCTACGTTGCCGACCGCTTTGGCAGCCAGCGGGGCACAGCCGCCGACGGCCGGAAAATCTACTCCTTATGGGATGCCTACCCCCACGCCGATTTTGTCACCTACCCCAGCCTGTACGAGGGATTCGGCAACGCACTGGTGGAAGCCATCTATTTCCGACTGCCGGCGTTGGTCAACCGTTACCCCGTGTACAAGGCCGATATCGGCCCGCTGGGTTTTGACTTTGTAGAAGTGGATGGCGAAATCACCAGCAAAGCCATCTCTGAGGTGCGCCGCTTACTCGACGACCCCGACCGTCGTCAGACCGCCGTGGACAGAAACTATGCATTAGCTCGCCGTCACTTTTCGTATGACGTGCTCGAGCAAGCGTTGGAGCGGCTAGTGCTGCCACCATCGCAACTCAAGCTGTCCCGGCCTACCAGATTGGGCATGGATTGTGGGGACAACCGCCGCAGGGCAGATGTGAGTGATCCAGATCGAGGACAATAAAGAACTGTGAAACCGGAAAAGCACGTACACGACCACCTGACATTTCTCTACGGCGAGCAGGAAGCCGAGCATCTGTGGCCACAACTCCTGGCGCGACTGACCGACTTTCGACAACGCCATCCCCATCTACGAGAAGCTGCCGTGCCGCTATCGGAGCACCTGAGCGAAAGGGAGGCGATCCTCATCACCTATGGCGATCAGATCAACGAATCGGGCCGCCCGCCTCTGCGAACGCTGGCTGATTTCGCCGAGAGGCACCTGCAAGGTGTGATCAGCGCTGTGCACTTGCTTCCTTTCTACCCCTATTCGTCCGATGATGGTTTCTCGGTGATTGACTACCGGCAGGTGAACCCCCACCTGGGAACCTGGTCGGACGTGCGGCGCCTGGGCCAGCACTTTCAACTGATGTTTGACGCAGTGATCAACCACATCTCCCGCCATAGCGCTTGGTTCCAGGCGTTTCTTCGCGGCCAGTCTCCGTACACCGATTATTTCATTGTCGGAGCCCCTGAAACTGACCTCTCTATGGTCGTGCGGCCTCGTGCTCTGCCCTTGCTGACACCGGTAGAAACCATCCACGGGCCACAGCACGTGTGGACGACGTTTAGCGACGATCAGATGGACCTGAATTATGCCAATCCACAGGTGTTGCTCGAGATCGTGGATCTGTTGCTCTTTTACGTGTCCCACGGTGCACAGATCATCCGCCTGGACGCCATCGCCTACCTGTGGAAAGAGATCGGCACCCCCTGCATCCACCTGCCGCAGGTTCATCGAGTGGTCAAGTTGTTCCGCGCCGTACTGGACGCAGTCGCGCCGGGGGTGCTCCTCATCACCGAAACCAATG
>Ga0180437_10009889_pt1 | contig 11720 bp, 9 predicted proteins | sample SS_ome_4_FD_132410 | JGI IMG/M metagenome (GOLD analysis project Ga0180437, IMG submission 132410) | Hypersaline lake sediment archaeal communities from the Salton Sea, California, USA - SS_3_D_1 metaG | ecosystem: Environmental > Aquatic > Non-marine Saline and Alkaline > Hypersaline > Sediment... | reverse complement strand
TCATTATTATTAATGGTAAATAAAGATTGTGCAGGATCATTAGTAGCACCAATAATATTAACAGCATTATTAGTATTATCTAGTGTTATACTACCATCACCATTATTATATGCAGTTTGTAAATTGACACCACCTTGAATACCTAATGAATCTAATGAAGTTCTCCAAATAGCAGGATTAGTAGTAGCAATAACTTCAAAATAATTACCAGGAGTAATAGTTTGAAGGGAAGAACTATCAGAAGTTTCAACAATAATATTATCAGTTGAATTTGAAGAATTAATAACTAATAAACAATGACCAGGTATAGCTTGACCACTATTAGTTCCAACAACAGGTAATGTAACTGTTCTAACTCCACCAGATGTATTTGTTAATAAATATCTATGTGGTTTTTCAGGATATGTTGTCCATAAATTTATATTACTAGTAATATTATCAATTATTGTAAATCCTAACATACCACCTTCTACATTGATATCACCATTAAATTCATCCGTTATTGGAGATATTGTTATATATGACATTTTTTTATATTCAAATATGTTATTAATCTAATTATATAAAAGGTATAATAAATAAAAATATAAATATGGCAACATATAGAAAAAATGCTGTAAGTGTAGATAATGTAAATCATTGTATTGATAGTATAATTATTTTACAATTAAATAAAACCAATAATAGTTTACAATTAAATTCAGGAGTTTCTGTTAATACAATAGTTGATGATATGAGTAATACAAATTCAACATCATTAATTACAGGCATCGCTGTTAAAAATTATATTGATAATTTAACACCTTTTTCAGATACTGTAACTACTACTAATGATACATTCACTACTATTAAAACTATTAATACAACTACTGGAACTTTTTATTCTATATCTACAACTATCGCCGGCAAAAATACTACAAATGGAACAGATTTTGGTTTATATGTATTTAAATTTGGCATAAAAAATATAGCAGATACTATAACAATAACAAATAGTTCAACAGAAACTGTAAGTGAAGATGATGAAAATTGGGATATTGCAGCAACTATAAGTGGAACAAATGTCTTAATACAAGTAAAAGGAATTACTGCTAATAATATAAATTGGACAGCAAGAACACTAATCCAAACTTTATAATTAGCGGTATAGGAAAAATATATTTTTCCGATTTATCTTCGAATAAATCAACGCTTTTAGCCTTAATTTTAATTTTATAATTTTTTTATATTTTGAAATTCTATTTTTATTTTTTAAAATTAGCGGTATAGGAAAAATATATTTTTCCGATTTATCTTCGAATAAATCAACGCTTTCAACCTTAATTCTAATTTTTTATTTTTTATAATTTTTTTATATTTTGAAATACTAATTTAATATTTTAAAATTAGCGGTATAGGAAAAATATATTTTTCCGATTTATCTTCGAATAAATTAACGCTTTCAGCCTTAATTCTAATTTTTTATTTTTTATAATTTTTTAAATTTTGAAATTCTAATTTAATATTTTTTAAAATTAGCGGTATAGGAAAAATATATTTTTCCGATTTATCTTCGAATAAATCAATGGTTTCAGCCTTAAATCTAATTTTTATTTTTAATAGAAATAATTTTTTCTGTTCAAAACTAATTTTTTCTGTTCAAAACTAATTTTTTCTGTTCAAAACTAATTTTTTCTGTTCAAAACTAATTTTTGAAATTCTAAAACTAAAAAAATAATATTAAAGTTATTCGGTAAGGCTGAGTAATCCATTAGCAATAATATAAATTAATGATAGTAATAAAGCTTGTATAATTACTCCGGTTGAGCTTGGATACATATTATTATCAACAGCGCCTGGAATATTATTAAGAATACGTTCAATAAATACATTAGTATTTATACATATATAAACTATAAATAAGAGTAATCCGATTTTCCAATCAAATGATCGGCGGAAAAAAGAAGTGATAACATTTTCAATTTTATCTGGTTTATCTTTACCAAGATTATCTGGTATAATAGATTCTGGCATATTATTATTATATATAATGTGTGATAATATAGTGTGATAATAGATTTAAATAATATGTTAAAATTGGTATTTGAAAAAAACGAAGACTATATATACGATGGAAAAATAAAATTAAAATTAAAAATACAAATACATAAGGCTGAAAGCATTGTGTACTTACATATAATATTTTATGTAATAATATTATTATAAATATAGGGGGAGCCCTTTTTAAAATTCACAAAAATTTTATAAGTAAATTTACAAAAATAAATGAATAGTAATTTAGATATACCAATTCAAAAAAAATATAAATTAAAAAAAAATGGTAGATTGAAAAAAAATAGTAGATTAAAAAGAAGACCCCCTAATAAATTATTTGCAACTCGAATTATTGAAAATCGTAATAAAAGATTAAATGTATTAGAAAGATTAAATAATACATACAATGAAATACAAGAATCTTATAAAAAAAAACAATATTATAAAAGTGATTATTATAGATTTCCAATAATAGATAGAATCACAGGAGAAAAACATTGGGTAACTTTATGCAGATGTTGTCGTAAGGGAAAAACAAAATGTATATGTGATTTATAAATTAACTATATTTTTTTACTAAATATAAATTAACTATATTTTTTGCTAAATATAAATAAACAAATATTATTAATCAATGACTTCTACAAATAAATCATTAACTGGAATAATTTTATCTGGTGATATTAATACTAATGAAGGGCAACTTGGGCAAACAGTATTTAAATCATTAACAGGAAATTCTGTTATGACACCAAGTGCTGATTTTGAATCTATTTATAATAAATATATTATTGAGGCTAATGGTAATTATACATTAACACTTCCAGGAATACAACCAACTGCAGGATCATTTACTGCTAATTTAGTTCAACTAGGTTGGGAATGTATAATAGTAAATAATGATGATACAAATACATTAGATGTCCTTGAAGAATCAACAGGTGCACGTAAGGTATTATTACAACCTGGTGAATCAGCAAGATTAATAGCAGAACAAGATAATGGTGTATCAGAAGATGATTGGGTAGTGATATTAAATAGTAATGGTAATTGTTTTACTGTTCAAAATGCAGCAGAAAATTTAACAGCAGATGATATAGTGGATATTACAAATGATGGCGTTATTAAAGCGAATGGTATAAAATTAAATAATTTAATAAATAGTTTTGGAAATGTTGCTGGAACTGAATCAACATCTCAATTTACTATTGATGAAGAAAATAATGTATATTATGTTCAATCTTTAGATGCCACTACTACTATTGGAACTGATATAAGGGGCAATACTGTAATTGTTTCCCCTGGAACAAATGCAAATTTTGTTATATTTGTAAAAACTACATTATCTGGTGAAATTATATGGTATCGTCAAGTTAATTATACAAATCCAGCCAGTGGGTCTATAATTCCAAGACATTCATTATCATACGATCCTGTTAATAAACATATATGGTTTGGTAATAGAATATTTGTAACTGGAGGGACTGGTGATATTGGAACTATGTCTGTGCAACTTCAAAATCATCCATATACTGGAGTTGGTGCTGCTACAAAACCATTAGTTGGTAATGAATTAGGTGCATATATAATTGCATTTGATATATATGGCAATAATTACGAATTTGAAAGTATTTATTCAGATACAGCTTTAACAGGTGCAGTATCAATAGGTAAAATTATAGTAGATAAAAATGGTGTTGCACATGTATGTGGATTAGTAAATCCTAATAGTGGATCAGGAACTGCTACAATCATCTTTCCTAATTCAGGGACTGATATACAAATAGATGATACACATTTAGATCCTCCAAATAGTCTTAGAACGCCAATGGTTGCTAGATATGTTCCTGGTGTTGGATTTGAGCGTGTTCTTATTGGTAGGGACGGTGCTGGTGCCCCTGATCAAGTTTTTAGTAATCAAATTGCACTTGATAAATCAAATGATAATTTATTTGTAATGAGTAATACACGATCCACTGCTACATGGAGTTGGGGACGTATATACACTAGTGGCGCTAATGCAGACACATCACCTTTAATAACCGTTCTTGCCGCTAATAATCCAAATCAAAATATTATAAAAGTTGATTCTACAACATATACACCAGCATTATTGGCAATTATCGATGGCACTGATATTGGAGATAATAGTTATCAAATGATATATGATAATATACGAGACCATTTAGTTATAATTAATATTAGTAATACATCTGCCGTAACTTTTCATGATGGATATTCAACAACTATTGGAGCATCTGTTGGATCAAGCACAGGAACATATATTGCACGATTAGATTCTAGTCTAATATGGTATAATATTATTGATACAGATATATTAGATATTCATTGTTTAGATACTGAAGGTAATGTTATTATGTTTGGATATACCGGTAGTAGTATAACTTTAGGCGGAACTACATATGGATCTGGTGGACTTATATATGGTAAAATAGATATTGATAATAATTTTATATTTACAAGAAGATTAAGTGGTAATGATATAGGTTCTAATTTTATATGTCCTGTTGAAAGTATTAATAATCAAAATACCTATTATTTACATAGTGGATTTATTACATCTAATATAACTGAAAATGGTATTTCATTAACTACTGGTGGTGGCACATCTACTCAAATATTTACATACTTTGTTGATTCTGCTAATTCGCCATTAGGTATTGTTGTTGATAATGTAACTTCAGGTAATCCTGCTAATATTTGTATCTCTGGTAAATATACAATGAAAAATAATACATTAGTTAAAGGTAATGATTACTTTAATGATTTTGGAGATATAACAACTAACCCAATAGTAAAACCAAAAATTGGTAAAGCAATTTCAACAACAGATATAATTCTTAACTTAAATAAATAAAATTAAAATTAAAATAAATAATTCTTAACTTAAATAAATTTAAATAGTTTAAAAAATGTAAAACTATATTTTTTTACTAAATATAAAATTAATAAAATAAGTTGCTAAACTTATCAGTTTAAATATAAATTAATAAAATATTTCTTAATAAATATTATGACTTCTACAAATAAATCATTAAGGGAAATTATTTTATCTGGTGATATTAATACTAATGAAGGCCAATTAGGACAAACAGTATTTAAATCATTAACTGCTAATGCTGTTATGACACCATCAACAGATTTTGAAGATATTTATAATAAATATGTAATTGATGCTAATGGAAATTATACATTAACACTTCCAGGAATACAACCAACTGCAGGATCATTTACTGCTAATTTAGTTCAACTAGGTTTTGAATGCATAATAGTAAATAATGATGATACTAATACACTTGATGTTCTTGAAGAATCGACAGGAGCACGTAAAGTATTATTACAACCAGGTGAAAGTGCGAAATTAATTGCGGAAGCAGATAATGGAGTAGCAGAAGATGATTGGGTAGTAATATTAAATAGTAATGGTAATTGTTTTACAAGTGATGCTGCAGAAAATTTAACAGCAGATGATATAGTAGATATAACGAATGATGGTGTAATAAAAGCGAATGGTGTAAAATTAAACAATGAAATAAAAAGTTTTGGTAATGTTGCTCCAAATTTTGCAACAAGTAGTTTTGCACCATCTGCGTTTACAGCTGATTCGGATAATAATATATATTATTCTATCCCTATAGATGCTTCTACTACTATTGGAACTGATATAAGAGGAAATACAGTTACTATTACACCTGGTATCGCACCATTTTCATTATTATTTGTAAAAGCAACATTAAAAGGAAAGATAATATGGTATAGATATTGTGATTTTACAGTATTACCATCTAGTAGAACATATAGTGCAACTCGGACAATTAAAATAGATGCAAATAATAATATTGTTTGGATAGTTGGAGGTATTAGATCAACAGGTGCAAGTAGTGGTTTTGGACCAGGAACAATGAGTTTAACTGCTCATCCTTATATTGGTGGTGATACTGCCAGTAGACAATTACGAGCTTTTAATAATGTTGGTTATTTAATTGGATTTAATATGATAGATGGGTTATTATATGATTTTGACACTGTAAGATCTGATACTGCTGCTAATGGTGCTTGTTGGTTTATTGATTTTGACATTGATAATACCGGTGATTTATATATTTGTGGACAATGTAAAGCTATTGCTGGTGTAAATATGATTTTTAATAATTCAACAACTGGTAATATATTAATTACATCAACATTTTCAGGAATCCCATTAAATAATACTGGTCAATTATCATGTATTGCTAAATATATTTCTACTGTTGGATTTGATAAAGTTATTACTAATAAATTTTTAACAGCTGGTGATCCAGGTAGTGATTTATTTACTACAGGTTTATTTTTAAATAAAAATCAAACTCATATATTTGTTAGCACACAAAGCAACTTAAGAACCACTGCTGTTTCATATGACCATGGAAGAATATATACTAGTGGTGGTGCTGCTACAGGTGTTGATTCTACCATATTAATTAATATTCCTGCTATTAATATTCCAAATACTGGTATAATGAAATTAGCTGTTAATACACTTGAACCTGTATCATATGCTATGATTGATGGTATTACTACTGGAGTATATAGATTTAGTTATGATTCTATTAGAGATCAGTTTTTAATTCGTTATAGTGGTAGTGTTGCTTCTGTTTTATATGAAGGTTCTACTACACCACCCGGAACTTTATTTACTAATAGCACTGGAGCTTTTATAGCAAGAATAGATACTAATTTATTATGGGTTAATTTTAATCAAACTAATAATTTGTTTATTCCTTGTCAAGACTTGGAAGGTAATTTTATTATGTTTGGTTATACTTCAAGTAATGTTACTATTGGAGGTGTAAATTATCCTTCAGGTGGTTTAATATTTGCCAAAATAGATGTTAATGGTAATATTTTAATCTCTAGAAGATTAAGTGGTAATAATATTAATTCTAATTACATGTGTCCAATTCAATCTATCAATAAAAAAGATACTTATTATATTCATAGCGGTGAATATTCATCTAATATCACTGAAAACGGTATTTCTTTAACTACTGGCGGTGGAAGTGCTACTCAAATATTTACTTATTTTGTTGATTCTGCTAATTCTCCTTTAGGTGTTGTTGTTGATGATGTAACAAGTGGAAATCCTGCTAATATTTGCATTTCTGGTAAATATACAATGAAAAATAATACATTAGTTAAAGGTAATGATTACTTTAATGACTTTGGAGATATAACAACAAATCCAATTGTTAAACCAAAAGTAGGCAAATCTATTTCAACAACAGATATAATTTTAAATTTAAATAAATAAATTTAAACAGTATAAAAAAAGTAAAACTATATTTTTTTACTAAATATAAATTAATAAAATATTTTTTAATATAAATTATGACTTCTACAAATAAATCAAATACTGGAATTATTTTATCTGGCGATGTTAATACTAATGAAGGTCAACTTGGACAAACTGTTTTTAAATCATTAACAGCAAATTCAGTAATGACACCAAGTGCTGATTTTGAATCTATATATAATAAATATGTAATTGATGCTGATGGAAATTATACATTAACACTTCCAGGAATACAACCAACTGCGGGGTCATTTACAGTAAATTTAGTTCAACTTGGCTTTGAATGTATAATAATAAATAATGATGATACAAATACATTAGATATACTTGAAGAATCAACAGGAGCGCGTAAAGTTTTACTGCAACCTGGTGAAAGTGCGAAATTAATAGCAGAAGCAGATAATGGTGTATCAGAAGACGATTGGATAGTAATATTAAATAGTGGTGGAAATTGCTTTGTAATTCAAAATGCAGCGGAAGACTTAACAGCTGATGATATCGTTGATATAGTTAATGACGGGGTAATAAAAGCAAATGGAATAAAATTAAATAATTTAATTAAAAGTTTTGGTAATGTTGCACCAACTTTTATTGGAAATATTAATCCAGCTATGATGACTATTGATTCTAATAATAATATATATTATGCTATACCACTAAATGCTAATACAACGATAGGAACAGATATAAGAGGTAATACTATTTCTATTACTGTTCCTGTAAATCCACCTTTTACTCTTGTATTTGTAAAAATGACGTTGATTGGTGAAATAATATGGTATCGTGAATGTAATTTTACACCTCCAAGTGGAGGAACATATAGTTCAAGAATATTTTTAAAATATGATGAAGAAAATAATTATATTTGGTACACAGGAAGTATCGATATTGGTAATAATAATTGGTCAGCAGATTCAATGAATTTATTAGCTCATCCATACACAGGTGGAGATACCGCAAGTCGAACATTACAAGGAACATTTTCTAGTGGCTTTGTTATTGGGTTTGATGATACAGGTTTATTATATGATTTTGAAACAATATATACTACTGTAGCTGGACGTGGGGATAATGGATTTTCAGGTATTGATATTGATACTAATGGTGATGTTCATTTATCGGGATTTCTTAAACCTGATATTTCTAATACAATATATACTAATAGTGTAAGTGGTAATATTAGTATTGATACTACATATTTTGGAACACCTTCAGGATCAACGGGCCGTGGTGGTTTTGTTGCAAAATTTATTCCAAACACAGGATTTCAATTTGTTTTATTATTACAAAAAAATACACCAGGAGTTAGTTCAGGAGGCACTGCAGCAGCTCAAGATTTATTTTTTAATGCAGCAAAAACACATTTGTTTACTTGTTCTAATTCTAATATAACAAATTCTTATGATGTTGGAAGATTATATACTAGTGGTAGTGGTAATGCTGATACATCACCATTAATTAATGTTCCTGCAGCACAAGCTACTAGTACAACAATCCATAAAATAGATAAAACTACATATCAACCTGTTATTGTTGGACTTGTTGATAATATTGGTAATGGTGGTGTTGATACTTTACAAATTATACATGATACTATTAGAGACCAATTCATACTTCGAAATCCATCTTACCCAACAGCTTCTGTATTTTATAATGGTACTACTACATTACCTGGTTCATCTGTTGGATCTTCCACAGGTTTATTCATTGCTCGTTTTGACACTGATTTAACTTGGGCTACAATTGATAGCACTGATAATCTTTATATTCCATGCCAAGACTCTGAAGGCAATCTTAATATGTTTGATTATACCGCCAGTAGTATCACTTTAGGTAGTACTACTTATGGATCTGGTGGATTTATATTTGCTAAATATGATGTTAATGGTAATTATATATTTTCTAGAAGATTAAGTGGTAATGATATTGAGTCTAACTTTATATGTCCAATTAAATCTATAAATAAAAAAGATACTTATTATATTCATAGTGGTAAAATAACAAGTAATGTAACTGAAAATGGTATTTCTTTAACTACTGGTGGTGGTAGTGCTACACAAATATTCACATATTTTGTTGATAGTGCAAATTCTCCTTTAGGTATTGTAGTAGATGATGTAACTTCAGGTAATCCAGCTACAATTTGTATCTCTGGTAAATATACTATGAAAAATAATACGTTAATTAAAGGTAATGATTATTTTAATGATTTTGGAGATATAACAACAAATCCAATAGTAAAGCCTAAAGTAGGTAAAGCAATTTCAACAACAGATATAATTTTAAATTTAAATAAATAATAATTTTATAATATCAAATAACAATTTAATTTAAGTTCTATAAAATAAATATATATATTAACAATTTTTTTATAATATCAAATAATAATTTATAATGTCATATTATATTTTTGAAAATGAAAATGGAGAATTAATAAAAGTAGATAAAAAAATATTTAAATATGAAAATGCAAAAGTATACATAAAATTATTTAAATTAAAAAATAAAAATTTTATAAGTTTTTTCCTAAATCCTGAAGAAGATGAACCAGATGTTTATGTTGATATTGTTCTTATTGAAAAACTTAATAATCATTTTAAATTATCTAATAATAATTTTAATAAACTTAAAGAAAATATTGATGTTATTAAAAAAAAATTATATCCAGAATAAATCTGAATAATTAAATTTTATTAATAAATTTTTTTATAAAGTTAATTGTAAATGACAAACTACTGGTAAATGATCCGATCCATTATATTTATTTGGTAATAAATCATTTCCAATTTCACCATTTTTATGAACATATGTTTTTAAAAAATCAATATTATTAGATGTAAAAACATAATCTAAAATTTCTTGAAATATATTATCATTATTTTTAGTTTTTGTTCTTGTTGTATATTCATTTTTATTTAATTTTAAATAATTTATTTTATTTAACTTATTAATTGAATATGCATTATAGTTATTATCAAAGTGTATAACTTTTTCAGTTTCATTTTTTTGAGCATTTTTCCAATTTAATTTTTTATATCTATAATGAAATCCATTTCTTCTTTTATATGTTTTATAATTAAATTTTCTTACTTTATGCATATAATATTCATTATATATTTGATTTACATTTAAATCAATAATATTATACACTAAATTTATATATATATCAGATTTTTTTGTAAAATTAAAATCACCAGCAATAATATATGGCAAATTATAACTTTGAATTAATTTAAAATAATGATAAACACATAATTTTTGCAAATTAGGATATTGATATATACATGGTAAATGGCATGTGCTTACAATAAATTGTATATTATTAATTTCCAAGATTAAAATTAAAATTTCATTACTAAATTTATTTAAAACTTTTGAATTATTAAATAAAACTAATGAGTTAATTTTAATTGATTCATGATGTATATAATTATATGTATTTGGATATGCAATTAAAACACCTAAATTATGTTTATATTGCGAAAATACAAAATTATAATTATTTAATTCAAATATTTTTGATATAATTTTTCTATAATATACACAAACTTCTTGTAAACATATAATATAATTATTTTTAATAAAATATTCAATATCTTTTATAATTAAATTTATTCTATAATCTTTATCTAAATAATCTGGATCACACTCTGGATAAAAATTAATATTTGATAATTCTGATGAAAATATATTATATGTTATTAGCTTTAATTCAACATTAATTTTCTTAGGTATCGTATAAATATTATTCAATTTTATTAAACTATTATTTAATTTTCTTTTTTTAGTAGGAATATTAATAGGCATATTATTATTTGTTTTTCTCTTCATTTTATAAAATTGAATAAAATAAATTCAATTTTAGTTTAAATATGTTTAATGTATTGGTAGAAATCATAATAAATATTATATTATTTTATACAATATATTTTTATACTTGGAGAATTAATTATACAAATAAAAAAATAAAAAATCTAGATAATACATATAAATATTTTGATATTGCAAATAAATTATATTGTATTGATAATTATGAATTATATAAAAAAACTAATAAATATTATAGTGTGTATAGATTAGAATTATTTGATTTTAGACAATTTTTATTATGCAATAAATTAAATAGTAAAATATTAGAATATACAAAAAGTAATAATATATCAACAACATGTATATCTACATTATTTTATAAACATGGTATGGTGATAGATAAAAAAATAAATTTACATAATAATAAAAATAAGAATAAAAAATATTATAAATTTATAGGAGATAAAAAAATAAAAAAGTGTATTAAGGGATTATTTTTATTTTATAAAATAACTCCATATAG
>Ga0180437_10009888_pt1 | contig 11720 bp, 11 predicted proteins | sample SS_ome_4_FD_132410 | JGI IMG/M metagenome (GOLD analysis project Ga0180437, IMG submission 132410) | Hypersaline lake sediment archaeal communities from the Salton Sea, California, USA - SS_3_D_1 metaG | ecosystem: Environmental > Aquatic > Non-marine Saline and Alkaline > Hypersaline >... | reverse complement strand
GGCCGGTGACCGCGGCGAAATCCGCGTCGGCGGTAAGCCACGCCTCACCGCCGAGCTGACGGCGGCACAACTGGCCCAGGTAATCGATCACCCGGCCGCCCATCGTCATCAGGCAGAGCAAGCCCACGATCAACAGCGCCGCCGAGCCCAGGTCCTGGCTCTTGGCAACCTGGCCCTCCTCGCGGGCCTTCTGCCGGCGATGTGGTGTGGCGTCTTGTGATTTATCGCCGTCCTGGTCGGGCATGGATTAGAGATTGGGGATTAGGGATTGGGGATTAGGGATTGGGGATTAGGGATTGGGGGCTGGGGTTAGGAGGGCACGCGTTGCGATGCTCGGCGCTGGAATGAGGCTTCGGATACTCCGCCTCGCAACCTCGGGATAACTGTTTGCGATATGGTCGGCCTGGTCTATACGACGTCAGGCTTTCCCGAACAGATTGCACGAACAAGCACACTGCCTACCGCCTACTGCTTACTGCCTACTCTTCACCGGGCGATCAGCGCATTAAGCACCGTTTCCAGCACCGGTTCAATATGTCCCTGGAAGAGCCAGACGGCCGCTCCGAGGGTCAACGACATCATGGCCATGGCCAGCATCGAGTTGATCCCGAAACCGACCATCATGATGTTCAACTGGGGAACCGTGCGGCCGATCAGGCCGATCACCAGGATCGACAGCAACACCGCGGTGACTACCGGCACGGCGGCGCGGATGCCGAGCGTGAAACTCTGGGTCAACAGCACGACGAACATCTCGGCGATCGAGCCCTGGAAGCCGCCGGGCGAGGCGTTTGCGAAGGCGGGAACCTCCCAGGGCACCACGCTGCCCGGCGGGATCTCCTGGAACGTGTCCAGCAGCCCGGCCATCACCATCCGATGTCCGCCGATGCAGACGAACACGGCCATCGCCACCAGAAACAGCATCCGCGAGAACGTGGGCACGCTGATGCCGGAAACCGGATCGAACACGTTGGCCAGCAGCAGGCCGCTCACGCGGCCGATCAGCTGACCGGCCAGCTGCACGCCGGTGAACAGGATCACCACGCCCAGCCCCAGGCATACGCCGATCAGCAGCTCACAGCCGATGAAGACCAGATAGTTGAACGTGGAACGGGGATAGACGACGGCCACGTCCCACTGGGTGGGCGTGATCAACAGCGCCAGGGCCACCGCCAGCATGGCTCGGATCTGCATGGGGACGTCTTGGGTGCCGTAGATCGGCGCCGTCATCGTCAGCCCGCTGACCCGGGTCAACACCAGGGTAAACAGCAGGAACTTTTCCAGATCGAGTTGGTGTAGCCATTCCATGGGGAGGGGGCGGTGACAAGGGATCGATCACGACGACGATCATGACCTCCGACAGGGCCGGTGGCCGGAGGAGGTTTCCCGGAGCGGGCCAGAACAAGGGGCGTATGGGGAATAGCGAATATCGAAGAGGGAATGGCGAAGGCAGAAGTCTTGCCCGCCAGAGACCGCATCGTCAGCCGTGACGTGCAGAAAACAACAAGCAGCAAGGCACTTCGACATTCGCTATTCCTTGTTCGATATTCGATATTCAACACGCTTCGCAACGTGCGAATTACACTTCGGAGAACGGCGGAGCCGGTGGGCTCGACACTGAGCTATTCAAAACCTCGTAGGGATGCTGGAGATCAGGTCGGTGGAGTACTGGAGCATCAGGCTGATCAGCCAGGGCAGGGCGATGCTCAGGGTCAGCACCATGGCCACGATCTTGGGTACGAAGGCCACGGTCTGTTCCTGGATCTGCGTGAGCGCCTGGAACAACCCGATCAGCAGCCCCACCACCATTCCGGCCACCAACACCGGAGAGCCGATCATCAGGGTGGTCAGCAATGCCTTGCGGCCCAGTTCAATGGCGACGTCGGGGTCCATGGGGATCGAGGGGATTAGGGATTGGGGATTAGGGATTGGGGATTAGAGTCTTTGATTGTGACTTCTGCGTACGGTGCGCGCATGTGTGTAGGTCTTTTTGCCAGAGACGTTTAGGGTTCAGTGGTCAGGGTTCGGAGTTCAGCACTCCGGCTCCAATCGTTAACCCGAAGTCCTGGACCCTGACCGCTGAACCCTGAACCCTCCTTTGGTTGCAGCCACCGGCCGCGTTATGGGTGGGGAATGAGGGATTGGGTTGTGGATTGCCATGGGTTCTTTGCCTTGGTCGTTTGCGCAGACCACTGGGCGATTGGTGAATTTCGCCATGTTTATAAAGTCGGCCCTCGTTTTCGGTCGACGGAGAGTTCCGCGGCCACGCCATCCCCGGCCTGCAAATCTCTGATTCCTCCGAAACCGTCAATCGCCATCATCACCCTCGCCTCTGATCCCCAATCCCCAATCCCTAATCCCTACCTCCTTACCTGTCACGTAAACGGTTGAAAGCTCTCCATCAACATTCCCACGACCAGATACCAGCCGTCGACCAGCACGAACAGCAGGAGCTTGAACGGCAGCGAGATCAACACCGGCGGCAACATCAACATGCCCATCGAGACCATCACGCTGGCGATCACCATGTCGAGGATCAGGAAGGGCAGATAGACCTGGAAGCCGATCAGGAACGCCGTCTTCAGCTCGCTGAGCATGAACGCCGGCAGCAGGGCTTGCAGCGGCACGTCGTCGTAGCTTTGCGGCTCGGGATAGTCGGGCAGGTAGCTCATGAACAGCCGCACGTCGTCGCTGTTGTCGGTCCGCTCGATCTGCATGCTCATGAAACGCCGGATCGGCTGGATACCCTTCGTCCACGCCTGGTCCAGGTCGATCCGTCGCTCGGTGTAGGGCACGATGGCATCCTGGTACACCTGCTTCCACACCGGCGTCATGATCAACAGCGTGATGAACAGCGACATCGCCGTGATCACCTGGCTGGGCGGTAGCTGTTGCGTGCCGATGGCCTGTCGCAGCAAGCCCAGCACCACGATCACGCGAACGAAACACGTGGTCATCAACAGCAGCGCCGGGGCGATGCTGAGCACCGTCAGCAGCAGCATCACCTGCAACGTCGAGCTGAGTCCCTCCGGGCTGGTCCAATGCTCGGGTCCGGCGGCCAGCGGCTCCGGGATCTCGATCGACAGCGGTTGATTCGAGGCGTCCGGCGGTGGGGATTGCGCGGGGGGCTGGCTGGGGAAATCGGGGAAGCCTTGGCCCGGGGAATAGGGCACGTCCTGGGCCATGGCCGAGCCGAACAACGTCAAACACGCCACCAGCACCGCTGCCTTTCTCCACTTGACGGCACGTTCGCGCATCACAGTCCTCCCTGCTTGCCGACAGGCAGACCGAGGTCGGCCAATCCCGCGTCCTCATGTCCGCGCCCGTCGAACGGCCCCTCCTGCGACGACCGGCCGGAGAACTGCCCGAAGACCTGCCGGAAAGCCGCCGTGGCACTGTTGGGCCGGGCTTGCTGACACAGACCGGCCAGCCGGTCGACCTCGATCGGGTCGGTGATTTCGGTGAGGGTCTCGGCGCCTTCCGGCGTGACCGAAACCAGCAGCAGTTTTGCGCCGCAGCGGAGCAGATGGACCTGCTGCCGGCTGGCGACCGGCGCCCGCCCGAGCACCTCAAACACCTCGCCCGGCAACATCACGGATCCCGGCGGCGCGGCCCGGCGCATCCCCCAGGCCACCAGGAAGAAGATCCCCAGCACGACCGCCAGGCTGCCTCCCACGGTCACCACCGACGGCAGGCCGAGCGCGCGATCCCGCTGCCCTTGGTTGGCCGGATCGGACGGCTTCTGCGCAAACGCCGAGTTCTGGCGTGGCGGCCCCAACGGAATCGGGGCAACAGCCGGTTGAGCGACCTGGTCGGCCGCGACGTGATGGGCGACCGGAACCACCGCAGACGGCGGGCCAAATCTGGGCGCGGTGCCCGTGCCGGGGTCTTGCTGCCGGGTCGGTTCGGCACGTCCCGGCCAACCCGGATGGCTTCGCGACGGATCGGCCGCAGCGGCACCGGGCGGGCCGTACGCCTGCTGGTTCGGGCCAAACGCGTTGGCCGCCGGGCCCGAAAGGCCGCCGATCGCCAAGATCAGCCCCAGCGCTCTGGCAAGTGGAGGCATCCGTGCACTTCCTGATGGTTTTTTGCTAAAGTTGGCCTTCCCGGCCGGCCGATAACGATAAGGGGGAGATAGTCGCCGGGATTTTCGGACGGGTGGTCCGCTGAGATTTGATGTCCGTTCTGGCTTTTCGCCGATGATTCTGCGGCGGCAGGAGGTTACGTACCCACGTTGGTTCCGGCGATCAACTCGGCCACGCGGACGCAGAAATTGTCGTTGAGCACGAGGACTTCGCCGCGGGCGATCAGGCGCCCGTTGACGTAGATATCGACCGGATCGCCGGCCAGCTTGTCCAGGGGGACGACCGAGCCTTTGCGGAGCTTCAGCACGTCCTCCAGGTACATGTTGGTGCGCCCCAACTCGATCTTCAGATCGAGTTCCACGTCGCGGATCAGGTCGATGGTGGCGTTTTCGGTCGTGGCCGGGGTTCCGGAGAACTCTTCGAGACGAAATGCGGCCACGCCCTGGGGTAAATCGTGCTCGGCTCCCGCGCCGACCGACTCCAGGGCCTGCTGGGCCTGATTCAGCAAGTACTCGACGTCGCTTTGCGGCACGCTGCCTTCTCCGGCAAGTGGAGCGGGGGCCTTCTCTTTCTTGGGCGTCGGTAGAGGCGGCGGCTTCGCCCCGCCCGTTGCACTCTGGTTCAAAAGCTTCTCAATATCGTCCTGTGCGAGCAGCTTGTCGTCGTCTCCCGCCGGGGGAGGCGGCGGTGGTGCGGCAGACGATTCTGCAGCCGTGGTCACGGGTTCTGCCGAGGCGTTTTCCGGGGTCGCCGCGGTCATTTCAGCTCCCGCGGCCGCATCGTCGGGCTTGTCCTCCGCTTTTCCTTTGCCCAGTAGCGACTCGATTTCATCTGGACCGAGCGACTCGTCCGACGTGCCGCCGGCCGCCGACTCCTCGTTTCCTGCGGACGGACCATCCCCTTGGCCTTGATTGAGCAATTGCTCAATCTCGTCCTGATCCATCAAGTTGTCGTCTGCCATGGGAATCCATTCCTGGCTAGGCGTGGGCTATTGTTCGATGAAGGAGAAGTCGCTGAAGATGACGACTCGAAGCAGCGGTTTGCCGAGCGTCCGGTTGGTTTTCTCCAAGATCTTCCGTTTGACCAACCCCAGTCCCGCGTCGGTCAGATCGGTGATGTCGGCACTGCGTACGGTAATGTTGACCTGCTCGCGAAAACGGTGGAGGTTCTCTTCCATGAGGCTGAGAAACTCGGCTTCATCTTCCGCTCGCACGGTCCCGAACAGGTGAAAGTCGATCCGCAGCGTGGTGTTGGAAATGGGTTGAAAGGCGGTCACGCTGAATTCGCCCAAATCCACTTCCACCTGATCGGCCAATTCCTCTTCTTCCGTTTCGGCGTCCTCCGTTGGGGCCTGGCCCTCCTCAGGGGTCGCCAGCGTAGCTTCCGCCAGGGCGGCAGTCTCCGCGGCGGAGGGAAGATACAGATAAGCGGCCAAACATTCAAGCGCGATTACGCCCGCCAGGAACGCCAGAATCTTGATCTTCGCCAGGATCGAACTCTTGGCTTCCAGCTCGGCCGACGCCGCCTGATCTTCAGTCGGGTTGGTTTCTTGCCCGGACATGCTGTTGAAAACCGGCATATTGGCCAGCCCGCGTACTCACACGCCGCGAGATCGCAGAACGATCGTATTCCACGACGCGGCGTGCGAAGAGGCCGGCCAACCGCCTGGCGCAATTGTAAGTTATTGTTTTACAATGGGTTACGGCAATTCGAGGCGTGCTCGCAACACTGCCGTCCTGTCCTCAGTCTCCTAATTCAACCTTAGAACATGAAATGGGCCTCAGGGGGCGCCTTCACTGGAAAATCTCTCCTGTTTCTCCTCGGCGGTCCCCTTCAGGTCCTCGGTCAACTCATTGAGCATGAATATTTCGACCCGCGGATTCTCCTCCAGCAGCAGGGGGTCGTGCCCGATATGTTTCGGCTCGTTGTCGGCCGCCACGGCCACCCGGATCCGCCGCGGATTGATTCCTAACTTCACCAGGAACTGCCTCACGTTGTTGCTGCGGGCATAGGCCAGATCCCAGTGGCTTTTGAAGGGGCTTTCGGGCGGCAGCGGTTTGGTGGACGTATGGCCGCGAATTTCGATTTTCTGGGGTTTTCCGCCAATCTCCTGGGCCGTCCTCTGCAAGATCAACTTGTGCTCTTCGGTCAATTCGGCGAAACCTTCCCGGAAGGTGACGGCGCCGCCGCGGGTGGCGTGTTCGGCCTTGCGAATGTTTGCCACGCGAGGGTGCTCTCCCACTGGAGCTTTAACCTTATCCCCCCCGTTCATGGTGTTCGCCCGCCGTGCCCGTCCCATGCTGGCCAGCTTGGCCAATTGCGAGTTTCGCGGTTTCGCCTCGCCGGGCATCATGCTGACGACGGAGGTTTCGTGGCCGAACCGCCGGCGCAGGGCTTCGGTCATCGCCTGGTAGAGTTGCTCTTCCTTGATCTCGCTCAGCGAGACCAGCATGATGAAGAAGGTCAACAGCAGGGACATCATGTCGCCGAAGGTGACGACCCACTCGGGAATGCCGGCCTGTTCCTCTTCTTCTTGGAGCATGCGTGCCATGGATCAGGCGGCCTCCCGGGCGCTGGGCCTCATTCGGGGCGGGACGAACGTGTTGAGTTTCTGCTCGATGATGCGCGGGTTGTCTCCCGACTGAATTCCCATGATGCCGCGAACCACGATTTCCATGACCATCAGTTCATGTTTGTTGATGAAGGACAGCTTTTCGGCAAAGGGTAGAAAGACCAGGTTGGCGACCAGTGCACCGTATAACGTGGTGATCAGAGCCACGGCCATGCCGGGCCCGATGGCCGCCGGGTCGTCCATGTTGCCGAGCATGATGATCAGCCCCATCAGGGTCCCGATCATGCCGAATGCCGGCGCGAAGCGACCCATCTGAGCCACCACCTCTTTACCGTTTTTGTGCCGGCCGGCCACGGCGTCCATTTCGGTGCGGAGGATGTCTTCGATGATTTCCGGCCGGGTCCCGTCAACGGCCATCTGGATACCCAGCACCACGAAGGGACTCGAGAGTTCCTCCAGCCTCGCTTCCAGGGCCAGCAGGCCGTCCCGCCGTGCCGTTTCGGCCAGGGAGACGATCTGCTCGATCAGTTCGCCGAAGTGTTCCTGTTTGTTGAAGAAGACGTTCTTCGCTACGCGGACCGTGTTCAGGAAGCTTCTCAACGGAAAGCTGACCAGGACGGCGGAGAGCGCTCCGCCCACGACCACCATGATCGAGGGGTAGTCGACGAAGGCTGTGAAGGAAGCCCCCGGGGCGATCGCAACCGCGATCACCAACACCGAGGCGCCCAGCAGGAGGCCGATGATGCTGGCAATGTCCATTAGCTCAGGTTTCCTCGCTCGTGCGTTGGGGGGGACCAGCCACAGGCCGCCGGGAAGCCGGCGGCGGAATCATATACTTCGCCTGCTGATACGCCACGGCGCGCCGCAACACCTCGTCCATCGACTCGGCCACCACCAGATGTTCGCCGGTGGTCAGCGTGATGAAGGTGTCGGGCCGGGCCTCGACGTATCGGATCAACTCGGCATTGAGGACGAATACTTCGCCCCCCAGCCGACTGAGCTTGATCATGGCGCCGTTTGGCTGCCGCCGATGCGCGGCAGTGCTCCTCGTTTGACAAGGTTCTTGACAGGGTTCTCAGGTTTCAATGAATAGCTTAGAAAACGCGTTGGTCCAAATCGGGGCGTCAACGCCGCAGCGACAACAGCTCGTCTAGCATCTGCTGGGCGGTGGTGATTACCCGGGTGTTGCCCCGATACATCGTGGAGGCCAGGATCAGATCGATCAGGTTGGAGCCGATGTCGGTATTGGACAATTCGACCGCCCCGGCGATGATCGTGCCGATCCCCTGCGACCCCGGATTGCCCTCGGTCGGCAGCCCCGAATTGACGCCTTCGGAAAACAGGTTCTCTCCCTTCTGTTCCAGGCCGTTGGGATTGGCGAATCGCGCCAGCCGGATCTGTCCCAGGTCTCGGGTGGCCCCGTTGCTGAACACGCCGCTGATCTTGCCGTCTTCGCCGACGATGAAGCTGGTCAACGTGCCCGGCTCCGAACCGTCCTGATACGAGACGGCCAACTCGCTCTGATCGGTGGCCAGGCCGGAGATCTGCGAGAAGTCGAGCGCGAAGACCAGCGGCGATTCGGCGGGCACTCCGCGGCGCTCGATGGTGACGCGATTTTCGGTGGACGAGGTGAAATTGCCCTCGCCGTCGAAGGTAATCAGTCCCGTGCCGACCGTGATGTCGACGCCCGTGGATGGGCTGTTGTCTCCCGAGTTGGCGAACCAGCGATACGTCATGGAAGTGCTGTCGCGGCTCTCCAGGACGGCGGTGAGTCGGACCGAAAGCGGGTCGCCCAGGCTGTCGTAGGCGAGGAAGTCGGTCACGGCGCTTTCACCGACGGCCGTCTGGACGGAACCGAACGGCATATTGACGTTGTCCGTCGTGGCGCTGGTGGCCAGCTGCATTCCTGAAAGCCCGATGTCCAGCGCGTTGTCCACGCCGTTGTTGCTCACGAAGCGGATCTTGCCGTCGGTGACGCGTCCGCCCGGATTGCTGCCGGTGACGCCGTCGGGTGGGACGGGGTTGAGCGGATCGGGGCCGGGTGATTTCTGAATCCCCATCACCTCTTCCATGAAGTCGATCATGTTCCCCACGGTGCTGGTAGGAGTGATCGTGAAGTCCTTGGCGGTCAGCAGCCGCCCGCCCTTGCGCGGCGTGAACGTCAGCGTCCCGTTTTCACCGGGAGGGATCGAGAACACGTTGTTGTAGACCTGGTCGTCGCGCAACAGCAACTCGGTCAGCAGCGTGTTGACGTCGATCGGCGGCCCGTCCATGTTGATCGTGGCGTTAGACGAAATCGAGGTATCGCTGGCCCGGTCCGTATAAGACAGCCCGGCGGTCGTCGCGTCGTTGATCTCGCCGACGTAGTAGAACGTGTTCTCGTCGGTGGCCAGGTTGCGATAGATCCGCCGGACCGACCACTGGCCGCTGGCGTCGACCGGCAGATCCTGCAACTGGATCCGCTGGCCGTTGATGTTCCGCGGTCCAATGAGCGGGGAGGGGCGGCTTTCCGTGCCGTTGCCGGGACCTCCTGCCGCGTTGGCGAACGTGATGTAGTAGCTGTAGTTGCCGGTCAGCGTATCGGTGTTGAGCGTGGGATTCGCGCCCGCCGCGGCGTCCGAGACCGTGTCCTGGAAGGTCGTCGTCACGTTGTCGTTGATCTCGCCCACGAAATAGAACGTGCTCCCGCCGTCCAGCGTGCGGTAGATCCGCCGGGTGGAGTAGCTGCCGTTGGGATCCACCGGGATGCCGGTGAGGTTCATCGTATCGTCGGCCGCGCCGAGGGCGGGCGGGCTGATCGTGCTCGAGGGTGTCCCTTCCGTATCCGTGATCGAGCCGACCGTGCCGTCCCCAAAGACGACGCGGTATTGGTAGACGCCGTTGGCGTTGAGTCCGCCGCCGGTGGCCGCGCCCGTGCCGCTGGTTCCCGTGACGTCGGGCACCGCGCTCTGGGCCGTGGAGGCACCGGCCGCCGGTTGCGAGTACTTGGCGTCGCCCAGCACGCCGGTTTCGATGATTTCGGCCGTGGTGGCCAGATCGCCGTTGGGCGAAAGAGTGCCTTCCAGGACCACGTTTTCGGTAGATTGGGCGACCTGCTTCTGGCCCAGGGGAATCTCCAGCGGCACCAGGTTGGTGGCCTGGATGCGAAACTGGTCGTCGATGCCGTAGCCCATCACGCGGTTGCCCATCATGGTGACGACCTCGTTCTGGGCGTTGAGCTTGAAGATCCCGTTGCGGGTGTAGAGCTTTTCTCCCTGTCCCCCTTCGACGATGAAGAACCCGTCGCCCTGGACGGCCACGTCGGTGGGATTCGTGCTGATCTGGATCGTGCCCTGGTTAAAGTTGGGCGTAATGTCGGCCACCATGGTCCCCAGCCCGGTCTGGCGAGGGTTCGTGCCGCCGTTGTTTTCGGTGGGGGCGGAACCCAGGCTCCGCGTCTGGAGGAACTGGGTGGCGAAGTTGGCCTCCGAGGCCTTGAACCCCACCGTGTTCGAGTTGGCCAGGTTGTTTCCCACCACGTCGATCGTGGTTTCGGCCGCCGTCAAGCCGGTCAACGCCGTACTCAAGGCTGAAGCTAGACCCATGATCTATCCCCTTTCTCCTCGGTTTGGTTTTTCGATTAAAGGACTTGCCTGCCGGGCAAGATCATCATCTCCACGTGAGTTCTCGGACACACGTAGGGTGGCTGCTTGCAGCCACGCGTATTTCTCGCTGTTGCGGCGCTTTGCGCGTGGGTGCAAGCACCCACCCTACGTGTCCTCCATGCTGTTGCTGTAGTCTGCTTCTTCGCGATCTTCAGCTGTCCGCGTCGAGGACCCTGATCACGTTGCCCAACGCGGCCGTGTGTTCGCCGATGTGAAGCCGGGCGGCGCCGTCGACGAACGACACCTGATGCACCCGGCCGGTGACCACCTGGCTGGGTACCTGCGGCGTCTGGTCCGTGGCGGCTTCCACCGTCTTGCCGACCAGCTCCATGTACTGGTTCAGATCCTCTCCCGCCGACTCGGAGAGGAGCTGTAGCTCGGTGGTGTTCTTCAGGTTGACGGTCTGATCTCCCACGTGCAGCAGCGGGACGCCCTCCTGGACGGAAACGCGCTCGACCTTGCCGAACATGTCGACCAGCCCGTCGTCGGAGAGCTTCGCCACCCATTTGCCGAGCATCCCACCGGCGGTCGACACGTTCTGTGCCAGGAACGCCGATTCGAGCGTTTCGGTCAGCCGGTCGTTCGACCCGATCTCCCGAATCTGGCTCATCTGTTGGAGGATCTGCGCGTTGTCCATGGGGTTCAACGGGTCCTGGTTCTGCAATTCGGCGACCATCAACTTGATGAAATCGTTGAGGTCCATCTCGCGGAAGGCGTCGTAACCGGTCGGGTTCTGCGCGCCTTGTTGACCTAGCGTGGTGACGGAAGAGACCGACATCTGATGGTTTCCTTTTTCTGCTTCAGGTCACGCCATCGCGGACGTGAGGGTCCTCTGGCGAACCGGTTCGATACCGAATCCTCAAATGACGACGTTTACGTGGTTTCCTTCGCCGGGCCGGCCGGTAGTGTGATCCGAGCCGTCTTCCTCCGCGGCCTCCAGGTCACGGTCCGGCTGCGCCGGGCCGTGGTCGCCGCGGCGTTGCTGGGCTTCCGCGTCGCCGGTCGCCCGGTCGGGCAGCCCGCCGGAAGATTGCCCCATCAGTTCCACGTCGAACTGCTGGATCTTGATGTCCTGCTGGGCCAGACGATCGCGCAGCATGGGCAGATTGTCCAGCAGCAGGTTCCGCGCCGTATGGGTCTCGGCTTCGATCCGCGCGGCCATGACGCCGTTGCGGACCGAGATTTCCAGGCGCAGGGAGCCGAGTTCGGGCGGGCTTAGCCGCAGGCGGACGGCGCCGTGGCGCTGCCCCATCGTCTGAAACGCCCGTTCCACGCGCCGCACGAACCGTACCCGGTCCACCTGGCCCGGCTCGACCGGCGGCTGCGACCGCGGGGAAGCCTCGGTTTGTGGACCCTGGGCCGCCGGAACACGCGTCGCCACGTTGCCTGGGGCCTCCCCAGGACCGCCGGCGCCCGCCT
>Ga0180437_10009886_pt1 | contig 11723 bp, 9 predicted proteins | sample SS_ome_4_FD_132410 | JGI IMG/M metagenome (GOLD analysis project Ga0180437, IMG submission 132410) | Hypersaline lake sediment archaeal communities from the Salton Sea, California, USA - SS_3_D_1 metaG | ecosystem: Environmental > Aquatic > Non-marine Saline and Alkaline > Hypersaline > Sediment... | reverse complement strand
CGGGCGACCGTGTCGAAGCTGGAACGACTCGACCTGGTAGAGCTCCTCGACGTGCTCCCGAGGAACCTGGACGTTCTGTTGCATCAGCGAGACTGAGTGAGCCAACGCTGCTTCAATGTGCTAGGATGATGCACGAGCCGCTTCAAGAGGGCCCCAACGCCGGTCGAGTGACCTCGCCAGAGCAGCTGGATCTCATGCTGGATGAGTACTACGATCTGCACGGATGGGACGTAGAGACAGGACGTCCCACGGCGAAAATCCTGGCCGCGTTGGGACTCGAAGACCTATGCTCAGACCTGGAGGAGTGACGACGGGGAGCAAGAGGCGCCGGACAGTCGGGGTTGCTCGCACAGCCAAACGATGGCGAGCCTGTCCCAAAGCCAGTCCCAAGTGATAGTCCTCCCACGAGTTCACCTCACTCGCCCGTCTCCACAAGTCGATTGTTCAGGCCGGGCTCGTCCTCTCGAAGTATAGATCTCCACCATCGGCCATCATGTTCAGCACCAACTGGTCCTCCTCCAAGACGTAGGTGCGCACCCACCCGAGCATCTCTAGATACCCATCGTACCGGGAGCCCGATACACACTCGGCCAAAGTTGTCGGCCCCAACTCCATGGTGAGACCAGCCGAGCCGTCCAACACATATGTACCCGTAGCGCTATTGCAGTCCGCCTGGATCCGCACCTGGCCGTCTGGCAGTAGCTCCAAGGTGTACTTGTCCGGATCGTCAACGATAATGGTCTCGCCGTCTCCGCCCAGGAACTTAACCCACTTCCAGACCACACCGACGATCTCGGACTGCGTGGGGGCGCTGAGCACTTCCTCAGAGGTCTGCAGCAGGTCACTCCCTCCAAGCTCGAAGGTCCGTACCACGTGCAGCGATGGACAGCACATGGGATCGTCCGGGCCGTGAGTGATCATGTCCACGACGATTTGCCCATCCTCAATGGAGAAGGAGTTGATCTGCACCCGGTCACCGAGCAGCGTTGCGGCCACGTGTACGGGCTGGCTTCCCTCGTCGGCGACTACAGCCAGTTCGTAGAAGGTTCCACTGCCGCCGGGGTCCGTCACCAGTATCACCGCAGCAGCGTCCCGCCCCGCCAGCAGACCGAAGGCCACGTGCTCAGTAAGCAAGACTACTGTCTCCGTCGCCGAACCTGGTGCCGCCTGCTCGCGATACTCACCATCAATAAGGTGAGCCAGACCAGACTCCGTCCACTCCGACTGGTAGACCATGTTGCCCAGGGTATCCTCCGTCAGGCCCGGACCCTGCTCAGGCGCAGCGACGTATGAGGCCGCGCTCTTGCCCTCAGCGTCCAGCAATTCCAGATGGTCGCCTTCAATCCTGTAGCTGACCGCCGATTCCATGGCTGCCAGGTACATAGCCTCCTGCTCCATGATACCGTCGGGCTTGCCGCACATCATGCGCGTGATTGCAGATGGGCCGATGGTGATTTGGTCGCCGTCCGCCTCGTAGGAAGCTGTGTACTGATTGCAGCCCGCCGAGCCGCTCACCTTCCCACCTTCGTCGAACACGGCAACAATCTCGGTGCCGAGCAGTGCCGAGACCAGTGCGTCCTGTCCGTCGAAGTAATGCAGCGCCTGCCACGTGGTTCCCGTCAAAGGAACAGGCTCGGCGAGGCCGAACACGAGCACCGTCTGGCCCCCAGCGTCGGATATCTCTAGTCTGTCGTCTTCGATCTTGTACGAGGCTGCTCTACCCAGGGCGGTCAGATATGCCATCTCCTGGTCCATGACTTCCTCGGGGTGGCAGTACATCTCAGTGGAAGCAAGGGGGCCGATACTTAACTCGTCACCGTCTGCTTCATATGATCCAGAGTACCGGTTGCAGCCAGCACTGCCCCCTATCTCAGCTGCGTCGAACTGAGCTGTGATCTCAGTATCGGGCAACACACCGACCAGGTCGCCTTGAGAGTCCAGGTAGAACTCCAAGGTCCAGCGTTTTCCCTCGAGTTGAGCTGTCGCGCCGGAGGGCACCGGGGTGGGCGTAGGGCCACAACCCACTAGAGCCAGGCTGGCGCACACTGCGAGTGCTACGCCCAGCAACATCTTCTGCATGATTCCTGTCCTCCGTACCATCGAGTGGAGCATCACTCACCGTCAGTAGACCCCTGACCACCGGCAGTGTACCCGCTTTTTGCCCGGTGCCCACGGTCACATTCGCCGCCGTCTCCCTGCCCTCGCGCTCCAATGACATTGAGATGTTTGTCTGAGCCACGCTGTCTCCTGTGGGGAGCCTTCACCAGCACTGTAGCACAGGCCAGGACCTCCAGCAAGCTTCGCTCCCCCGGGAGGTCTGATCTGACCACGTACCAAGCGATCCCAGACACCCTTGCATCAACCGCGTGTATTCGCTATGATTCGTGCGGCGCAGTAGGAATGGATGGAGAGCTTGTCACGAGACCCACAGACCAGGTTCCCGAATCTCCGTAGAGTCCTCACTCTGGCCATCGCGGCTGGGTCGATGCACCTTGCCCTCTGCCTCCCCCTTCCTTTGCACTCCAAAGGGCTCCCAGCATCCGCGGCCCAAGAACCCCAGCAAGAAGGCCCTCGGGTCGACGTCTTGGAGTCGGGCCCGCAGGGTATCACGGTGGAGGTAGCCGTCCCCGCGGTGCTCGAACAGCAGGTGCAGCGCCAGACCACCACCTACCAGCGCCTCTCCCTACAGAACGCGGGCACGAGCGGCGCTATCGGCGAGCCCGAGCTGCCCTCCTTCGGCCGCTTCGTAGCCATTCCCAGGGGCGCCCGGGTCCAGGTCCAGATACTGGCGGACGCCGCAGAGACCCGCACCGGGTACCTGCTCTACCCAGCTCAGCAACCGCGTATAGAACAGGGCGACGAACCTCCATTCACTCTTGATCTGGCCGCCTATCGAGAGGAAGGGTTCCGTCCCTCGGAGATCGTGACCCTCGAAGGTCCCTACGTCATCAGAGGGGTGGAGGTCGTGCTGGTAAGGTTTCACCCCGTGCAGTACAACGCCGCGCAGAGGACTCTCAAGGTACACTCCGATTTCAGTGTGCGCTTGTCCTTCGAGGGCGGTGGTCCCATGCAGCAGGACCAACGCTTGCGCTCTCCCTATTTCGAGCCGCTCCTGGCGAGTATACTCCTCAACGCTACGGAACTGGAGCCGGAGCCGTCAGAGGCGGTGGAATCCAGACTGGCCAGCGCCACGGGCTGCGACTTCCTGATCATCACCGCCCCTGCCTTCCTCAACCAGGCCAATCTGCTGGCCGACTGGAAGATCAGGCGTGGCATCGACACCAGGGTGAGAACGACCGCGGAGACCGGCTCAACGACATCGGCCATCAAGAGCTATATCCAGAACGCCTACGACAATTGGACCCCAGCTCCCTCCTTCGTCCTCTTCCTGGGAGACGCCGAGTTCATCCCCACCAACTACGAGACCATCCACCCGCAGCAGCAGCCGGTCGGAGAGGCATATGTAGCCACCGACCTCTACTACGCCACTGTGGACGGGACAGACTATTTCCCCGACATCAGCACTGGTCGTATCTCCGTGGACACGGCCAACCAGGCCTGGTACATGGTGAACAAGCTCATCAATTACGAGCGACTTCCACCCTACAAGGCGAGTTTCTACTCCACTATCTCGCTGGCCGCCTACTTCGAGGACGACGGACCGGACAACCGGGAGGACCACGATTGGGTGCGGACTTCCGAGGATATCGGCAGCTATCTGGGAAGCCAAGGATACGATGAGCAGCGTATCTACTACGCCAGATCGTGGGTCAACCCATTGTACTACAGCAATTGGGCGCCCCTGCCCCCATATCTGCTGAGGGAGAATGGCTTCCCCTGGATCGGGAGCACCACAGAGATCGTGAACTGGGTGAACTCCGGCACGCTGATACTCAATCATCGCGACCACGGCATGCGTTGGTTGTGGGTGACACCGGAGCTTCAGGTCCCCCACGTGCTGGCCCTTGCCAACGGCGCAAGGCTACCGTTGGTCTTCAGCATCAACTGTGAGACAGGCTGGTTCGACAATGAGACCGATGACCCGGTGCATGGCACCGACTATGGGGAGGTCAGTTTCGCCGAGGCCTGGCAGCGGAACCAGAACGGTGGTGCGGCTGGAGTGGTAGCCGCGACGCGCTTGAGCTACGGCGGGTACAACGACTATCTAGACAAGGGTCTCTTCGATGCCATTTGGCCCGGATTCCTGCCCTACACCCCCGCGCCCAGCCCCTTCTCTGACCCCCAATACCGCATGGGGCAGGTGCTGGACTACGCCAAGCTGTATCTGGCCACCATGTACGGAGAGGGGATCTACAGACAGATCACCATCGAAATGTTCCACTACTTCGGCGATCCCACCATGCAGATCTGGACCGCCAGGCCGTTCAACATGGCAGTGTCTCACTCGCCTCTCTACTTCACTGACGCAGCTTCTTTCACGGTGAGTGTGCAGGACGGAGCACTGGTCTCCCTGGTAAAGGATGGCAAGATCCTGACCACCGCCCTCTCGTCGGGAGGGGAGGCCACCTTCGACCCATCGTCATCTGTGACCCCGGGCACCATCTATCTCACCGTCACCAAGCACGACCGCAGGCCCTTCGAGTCCGCGGTCCAGGTCGTGACCGAAGACATGTCCCACCGAGGCTACATACCGCTCATCACCCGCCCATAGGCGAGAGGGCACGGCAGCGTACCTGACCGCCAAGCACGCACTCCCATCACTGGTACTCCTTTCCCATTTGCGAAAAACGCCACCTATGCTATACTTGATCGTGCTACTGAGCATCGCCAGCCCAAGATCAGTGCGGCCTGGAAAACGCAGCACTGAACCCTCGTCCTTACCTTTGGAGAATTAGACCACATGACAAGCCGCCGAGAAACCCATCTTCGCATCTTGGGCGTGCTTCTGGTTGTCGCCGTTGTTGCGCTGGCTCTGTCCTCCAGCGCCCTCTCCAGTGCGCCTCCCCAGGATCCCCCGCCGCCCTCCGAAATCACGCTTGGCGCGGAGGATAATGGACGCTCGGTCCAACTCCGGGAGGGCGAGGCCCTGGTCATCAACCTGGAGGCCAACCCCTCCACCGGCTATGGCTGGGAAGTGGATTCCGGCCCGCTGGCGATGGAGGGGGAGCCCATCTTGATTCAAACCGCCGAGGAGTTCCAGGCCCAGCCGGCTCTGGGCTCTCCAGAGGCCGGGGCAGAGGAGGCAACACTCCCGCTCCTGGGTGCCCCGGAAACTCAGATTCTGCGCTTTCAGGCGGCGGCCGCAGGAGAGACTACCCTGAGACTGGTCTACCGCAGACCGTGGGAGGAGCATGCCACACCCGCGGCTGAGTTTTCCCTGAAGGTGGAAGCCGTTGGGCCCTTCACCCAGCCCGCGCCCCAGGGCATGACCACCGAACCGTCAACCTGGACCCAGCCTTCAATAGACTTGGGCGACCAAGCGCAGTTAGGGCAACCATCATCCTTCAACTGGTGCGACCAGGGGTACTGCACGCCGGTCAGAGATCAGGGCATCTGTGGCAGCTGCTGGGCCTTCAGCACCGTGGGGCCTCTGGAGTCCAATATCCTGTATCACGACGGGGAGACGAGGGACCTCTCAGAGCAGTATCTACTCTCTTGCAACACAGATGGTTGGGATTGTGGCGGCGGCTACTTCGCCCACGACTACCACGAGTGGAAGATTCCACCGGGCGAACCGGACGCGGGAGCCGTCTACGAAGCCGACTTCCCGTACGCAGGCCAGGTTGTCTACTGCAGTCCCCCCCATACCCACTACGAGAAGATCGTTGACTGGCACTACGTGGAATCCCAAGGCGGCATCCCCTCCGTCGCGGCGATCAAGCAGGCCATCCTCGATCATGGGCCTGTGTCGGTGGCCATTTGCATAGGCTCTGCCTTTCGCAGCTACCCAGGCGGCATCTTCACGACCGATGAATGCGGCCAGCTCAATCATGCCGTAGTGTTGGTCGGTTGGGACGACAGCGAAGGTGTCTGGCACTTGAGGAATTCGTGGGGACCCGGCTGGGGTGAGAGCGGCTACATGCGCATCGGATACGGCGTATCCGACGTAGGATCCGCCGCCAACTACGTAGTCTACCACCCTTCCTGCTACGACCTGGAGACCGCGGTCTATCCGGTGGATGCGGGCGACATAGTCGCTGATCCCCTACCGAGCTGCGATGGCGGCGACTACGAGCCGGGCACAGAGGTGGGTTTGACCGCCAACGCCGACCCGGGGTGGACGTTCTCCAAGTGGGGCGGCGACGCGCTCGGACCGACCAATCCCTTCACCATCACCATGGATTCCAATAAGAGCATTGGTGCCCATTTCGTCTGTGAAGGCTGCTCCTTGCGCAAGAACGCGCCTCTGGGCATGAAAAACTACGAGCACCAGCCCAGCGGCTGGATGACCATCTTCACGGAGAGCTTCGAGGGCGTCTTGCCCGGTCCTTGGGATGTTTTCGACAAGGTCCCAGGCCACGGCGAGTACTTCTGGGGCCAGCGAGACTGCCACCCCTTCGACGGCAGCTACAGCGGCTGGGCCGTGGGAGCGGGAGCAGACGGCTCCTCCCTGTCTTGTGGCGACGACTATCCCAGTTACGCGCAAAGCTGGATGGTTTACGGGCCATTCAGCCTCGAGGGGGCCACAGCAGCGGACCTGCAATTCAAGCAGTGGCTGGACACAGAGATCTACCACGACGGGGTCTGTAGGCTCGCTTCCACCGACGGGCTCAACTTCGAGGGATGGTGCAGCAGCGGATACAGCGCGGGGTGGATCGACGCCGCGCTGGACTTGGGCGACTCCCTGGGCGAGCCAGAGGTATGGATCGCCCTGGTCTTCGAGAGCGACGATTCGGTCAACTACGCCGAGGGGGCGTACGTGGACGAATTGCTGCTACGCAAGTACGTCTCGCCCACGGGACAGCCTCCCCCTCAGGAGGGCGCGGCGCCATCATCTAGCCACGGCGCGCAGCTCACCGAGCAACCCATGACGGCGACCAGGATACGCTGACCAGGCCGTGTCGGGACAACAACAGGGAAGCTTCGCTGCGGACCGAAGCCTCCCTGCATGCTTGTTGACTCGAGGATGCCTTACCAAGACCCAAGCCCGGCCCAAGCCCTGGTCTCCTATCGCCGGCGGCACGTCTCGGTTGAGGACCGGTTCGCCCCCACCCAGCGGGCCATCCGCTCAGGTCTCTCGCACGTCGAGGACCTCAACTCCCAGTTTTCCGATGGTCTCCGTCAACTGCTCGCTCTCCACCCCCGTCACTTTCGCTGTGACCACCCGCGAGCCAGGCTCCTCCCCACCCCAGGTCAGAAGCGCCCATACACTTCCACCAAGGTTGGAGATAGTCTCCGTGCACAGTGGTAGCACACCCTGACCTTCGGGAATCTTCATCGATAGGCGCACGCCCGGCTCCCTGGCCCCCACCAGTTCGAGAAACGCCTTGAAGATGTCGGTCTCGGTGATGATGCCCACCAGCTTCCCGTTTTTCAGCACCGGTAGGGCGCCTATGCGATTATCGGCCATCAGCCGCGCACCCTCTTCCAAAGGTGTGTCGTGGGCAACGGTGAAGACGTTCCTGGTCATGATCTCTTCCACCGTGAGTTTGGACACTAGATAGTGGATCTCATGGATGCTGAGCGAGGTAGCCGGAGATGGAGAAGCATACAGGATATCCTTCTCGGCCACGATGCCCACTAGCTTGCCCTTCTGGTTCACCACCGGCAACCGTCGGACCTTCTTGTCTCGCATGGCCTTCAACGCTTCGTCAATGGGGGTCTCGTTGATCACGGTGATAGGATCAGGGGTCATCCGGCTCTCTACTAGCATTGACGCACCTCCTCTTGGCCGCCCTATCAGAAACATCGGTCCCACCGCGAGTGTAGCACGGAACCGTGGCGCACGCAATCTCGACCGGCAGCACGTGAGCCTCCAAGGACGGACAATCCAGACCCATGGGTGACCGGGGCATCCGGCGTCCATGAGGTCGCGGGCGCTTTCGCAGCCAGCATCGTAGTCACACACAATTGCCCATGCGACACCCCACATGGACTGGCCCACAGAGGTGCGGTATAATGCCGAGGGTTCAGATCGTATTGCACCAAGGAGGGCTCACCCGTGTTGGATGCCAAAGCCTTCAAGGAGAACGAGCGCCGGGCGTGGGATCTGTGTGCCGAGAACTACAACCAGTGCCTCACGAGAGCCTTCAAACCTATCGGCGAGCGGCTGGTGGCTCTCGCCCAACTTCAGGCCGGACAGCGGGTCTTGGACGTGGCGACCGGAAGCGGCTTGGCAGCCCTCATGGCCGCCGAGCTAGTGGGGCCGCACGGACAGGTGTCAGGTGTGGATCTATCCGAGACCATGATCGCCCTGGCTACCAAGAGAGCGGCGGAGGAAGGCTTCGATAGCGTCCATTTCGCCCACATGGACGCGGAGCGCCTGGATTTCGCCGATGGCTCCTTCGACGCCGTCCTCTGCGCCCTGGGATTGATGCTCTTCCCCCAACCAGCACGGGCCCTCTCCGAAATGCACCGCGTCCTCGCAACAGGTGGCATCGCCGCTCTCTCGGTATTCGGGAGAGGCAGCAGAGTGGCCTTGCGAGCCTTCATGGAGCCCTTCTTGCCCCACATGCCCCCTGCCCCACAGCGTGGGCCCTCGACCTTCGGCTTTGGACGAAGTGAGGTGCTGGAAGAAGCCTTGAAGAAAGCCGGTTTCTCAGACGTAACCACACAGCAGCACGCACACGTCCTGACCTTCGAGCACGAAGACGGAATCTGGGACATGCTGCTCTCTTTGGGAAGATTAGCGCAGATGCATTCCAGGCTTCCGGCCGAGACGCGTCACGCTCTCAGGGAGCAGGTCGGGAGCATAGCCAGAGAGCGGTATGCGAACGTAGAAGGCGAGCTGGAGCTACCGTTCGAGATCACGTACGCCGTGGCACGCCGGTAGCATCACAGGCTCTTCAGGTCACGGCATGCTGCCACAATCCGCGGCAGCGCCTCAGCCACATCTTGGCGGATCACTACCTGAGCCATGCCGTCGGCCGGCGTCTCCTGAATGTTGACTATAACCAGCCTTGCTCCCTGTCTATGGGCCACGAAGGGCAGATTGGCAGCCGGCACCACTCTCATGGAGGTGCCCGCCACCAGCATCAGGTCGCACGTCTCGCTCTCCGCCTCAGCGTCCAGGTAGACGTCTATGGGGAGCGGTTCCCCCATGAGGATGGCCATAGGCTTCAGCGCTCCTCCGCAATCCTGGCAACGGGGCACCTTGCCCTCCAGCATGTACTCCGAGAAAGCACCCTCCGCCGAGATGGTGCGCCCGCAGCGCAAGCACACTCCCTCCCGCAGATGTCCATGCAACTCCAGCACCCGTCCGGACCCCGCCTCTTGGTGGAGGTTGTCTATATTCTGGGTGATGATCGCTTTGAGCAGGCCGAGCTTCTCCAGCTCAGCCAGCGCAAGATGAGCTGCATTCGGTACGGCTTTCTTGAAAAGGTGAGCCGTGGGGCGCATCCATTCATAGAAGATGCTGGGTTCCATTCGAAAAGCGTGTATGGAGGCCACCGCCATCGGGTCGTCCCGGGTCCAGAGGCCGGAGTCCGGACTGCGAAAATCGGGGATCCCCGACGGGGTGCTGACGCCGGCACCGGTGAAAGCCACCACATATCTAGCGGCGAGGAGGAGCTCTGCTGCCCTAGTGATACTGTCTTGAATGACCACGTGTGTCGCAGTCCCTCAAGGAATCGAGCAACGACTACCGGTTGCCCCCGCCGCTACTCTTCGCTGGCCGCGCGGTGAGCATGGCGGGTGGTCTCAGGGAGCCTGTATCCCTTGCAGCAACCGATAACGAACTCTATGGCCATTTCCAGATCCAGGCGGTGGCCGACGGAGACAAAAACGGGGCTCACATTGTCACGCGTACGGAGCACGGCCCCTACAATCTCCTCATTGTGACACAGGTGGGTGTAAGAACCCGCCTCCGGCGATGGCTCTTCGTGAGTGCCGCACAGGCGCGACTTGGCGCAGCCGATGGATGGCTTGTCCAGGATCACTCCCACGTGGCTCGCGATGCCGAATCGCCTCGGATGGGCCACACCCTGGCCGTCGAATACAAAGAGATCAGGTTCCACATCCAGCTTCTCGCAGGCGGCGAGAATGGCTGGGGCTTCCCTGAAGGATAGCAGACCGGGGACGTATGGCATAGTCGCCGTCACCTCGGCCAGGCTCCGTTCGACAGGCTCCATCGAAGGGTAAGCCAGCACTACTATGGCTGCTCTGGCCACGTCGCCCCGCATGCCTACATCCACGCCAGCCACGGTGCGTACCTCGCCGAGGGAACTCTCAAAGGAAACTCTATCCCGCAGGGTCCGCTGTATCCTCTTGGCCTCGGCCGTCGATACGTCCCACGGATGAGGAGCAACGGTGTTCATTGGGGTCTTGCGGGGACGACTCTCGCTTCGCCTCTGCTACTCGTTGAACATCTCGCCCACTGAGATGCCCAGATAGATGCGCCTGATCACCTCGCCTAGGAGGGGTGCGACCGAACAGACCGTGACCTTGACGTCCTTCATCTTCTGCATGTTCTCTTCGGAGATAGGGACCGTATCGGTGACAACCAGTTCAGTCAGCCCAGCATCGTTCAGGCGCTGTGGTCCTGGATCCGAAAGGATAGCATGGGTTACGCAGGCGTAGACGTCCTTGGCGCCCTTCTCCTTCAGGAACCTGGTGGCGTCGCTCACGGTACCGGCTGTGTCTATCTCATCGTCGAAGATGATGGCATTCATGCCCTCTACGTTTCCGATGAGGCTGAGAACCTCCGTCTTTGAACCCTGGCGGAGATCACGACGCTTCTCGATGATAGCTAGCGGCACTCCCAACGCCTCGGCGAAGTCGCGACCCAGTTTCGTGGCCCCCACATCGGGCGCTACAACCACCGCGTCACGGATATCCTTCTCCATGAAGTACTCGCTAAGCATGTGGAATGCGGTTATGTCATCCACGGGGATGGTAAAGAAACCCTGGATCTGATCTGCGTGCAGGTCCATGGTCATGAAGCGAGTGGCCCCGGCGACGGTAATCATGTCCGCCACCAGCCGCGCCGTGATGGGCACCCGTGGCTGGTCCTTCTTGTCGGTCCGGCTGTAGCCGAAGTAGGTGACCACAGCCGTGATATCCGCTGCGGAGTCCCGTCTCAAGGCATCGATCATGATCAGCAACTCCATCAGGTTATCATTCACTGGCGCGCACGTGGGCTGCACGATGAACGCGTGCTGGCCGCGAACGCTGCTATGCAACCTGACGAAGGTGTTGTCATTGGCAAACTTAAAAATGTCCGCCCCGCGCAGCGGACAGCCGAGGTAACCAGCGATCCCTTTGGCCAGATCGGGGTTTGCGGTGCCGCCGAAGACAGCGAGGTCTTCGTACATCTTGGAGCCTCCTAGTCCGGTGTCTTGCCCTGTGGCGACTCGTCGTCAAGAAACTCCTGGCGCAGTATCGCCATCTGGAGCGTATCACGATAGCTTCCGTCTCGGAAGAGGGCCTCCAGGGCTCGACCTTCTGCACGGAAGCCACATTTCTCATAGCAGCGGATCGCCCGCTGGTTGAAATCGAATACCGAAAGATGGATCCTGTGGAGGTTCATCTCGCCGAAGGCAAAACGAAGCAAGGAAGTTATGGCATCACTGCCGTAGCCCTGCCCCCAGTACTCCTTCTCGGCG
>Ga0180437_10009885_pt1 | contig 11724 bp, 21 predicted proteins | sample SS_ome_4_FD_132410 | JGI IMG/M metagenome (GOLD analysis project Ga0180437, IMG submission 132410) | Hypersaline lake sediment archaeal communities from the Salton Sea, California, USA - SS_3_D_1 metaG | ecosystem: Environmental > Aquatic > Non-marine Saline and Alkaline > Hypersaline >... | reverse complement strand
CGAATTCGAGCACCGAGAAGGAGTCGAGCTTCCTAATCACAACAGGTAAGGAGTAGAACGCTGGAAGTCGGTCGTCGAAATTGAAGGGTATATTTAAATGATATTAATAAAATGATAATACAAATTATATATTATTAATTTATAATACTCTTGTTTTTTAAGTATTGATTAATAAAGAGAATGAAAAAAATGTAAAAGATATTTTTAATAGTATGAATTGTATTTATATATTTTTTAATAAAAATATATTAATAAATATATTTATAAAGAAAATTTTCTTGAATATATATAACCTAATATCTAATTAAAAAATGGTTAATTAAAATGGCAAAATTAGAATTAACTACTCCAGTATATATTGCAATATCAATTATGATTGTTGCAGTAGTCATTCCAATTGCTATAGGAATGATTTCTGATATTGGTAATTATGTCGTAAATAGCACTTCTGGTGCAACATTGTCTGATGTCGCTGATCCTGCTGTTATTACATTGTTAGGGACATTATTACCTATTATAGTAGTTATAGGTTTAATCATAGGTTATCTTAAATATGTGAGATAAAATTTTCACATATTTTTTTCTTTTTTATTATGTTTGAAAAAATAAGAGAAAAGCAGAAAAGAAAAAGAATGATTGAAATAGAAATTCAAGAAATTCATAAATGTTTGCCAGAAACTTCTAAAAATAATGTTAAATTAAAAGAGATGGATTCAATATTTAAACCAATGATATTAGGTACATTAATTGGTATTTTAATTACATACATATTTGCATTAATAGGAGTATTTTATTAATTATGAAAACAAGTTATAAATGTTTATTATTGCTTTTCTTTTCAATTGTTTTATGTTTTTTACTTCCTATTATTCCTTTAAGTTTAGGAAGTGTTAATGATGTAGAATATACATTCAATAACGAAATACTAATTAATCAAAATGATTTAAACTACACAAATACATATAATTTAAGACATCCAGTAATTTTTACAGAATTTTATAACGCAAGTTTTTCATTTGATAATAATTTTAATCCTTTACACACTGATATAGGAACAGATACAGACATTTCAATTTTAGATAATTATGAATATCATAATACGGTTATATGGTTATCTGACAATGGCACAGATTCTGTTTGGTTAAAATATTTCGATGTTGATACTCAAGGGAGTGGTTCTTATGAATATTATTTTAGAACATCTAATGCCAATAATATCAATTATTTATACACAATGGGAGATGGAGCTAGTGCTATGATTTATTTTGTAGTACAATCAAATAAATTTCAATATCATGATGGTAGTACTTGGCAAGACATTCAAGCTTGTAGTAATAATGTTTGGTATCATATTAAAATAGAATTTGAATGTGGAGTAGGAAGTTATAAAGGATTAGCTCCAGACACATTTAATGTTTTTATTAATGCTGAAGAATATTCAGATTTAGATTTTTCTAATACTGGAACATATGTAGATGAATTTAGATTTGGCACTCACACAACACAAGCAAACACTCAAATGTATTTTGATGCTATTGGCTTTGATTGGCTTTCTAATTACACTATCAATGATAATATAATTCCTTATTCTTACGAAAACACTTCGGTGTATGAATCTGATAAGTTTACTTTTGACTGGGACTCTCCCTTCTCAATGGTTTCAAATGGAACAAGCGACGCTTTTAATTGGAAAGATATTGAAGTAATAGCTCCACCTACAGATGATGTATATGTAATCAATAATAATATTAATTCAAGCATGTATCAAATATATGCTACTGGAGTAGGATTAAATGGTGAGAGAGGAATTGAAAAAGATGATTTTACTTTAACATCAAATGTAATTGATTTATCGATTCAATTTTCGCATCAAGAAATAGGACTTACAACAACTTATTTTTACATTGAAGTTTATTCAAGCGATTCTACATTAATTTGTAAATTAAGATTTAGAAATACAGTCGCATATACTACTTACGCTATTGATTATTATACTGGAAGTGGATATACTCAATTAGCTACAGGTTTTAGTGAAAAAGAGATTAATGATATAGAAATACATATTGATTACGATAAAGAAATAATTGCAATAAATCATTATATTGATGGAATTTATTCAGACTTTTATTATTTTCCTACTATTACAAGTGGGAAAAACGGATTAAGTGAAATTGAGATTTTTAACGATTACAATCCTTCAGGCACAGTTTATCAAAAAACTTGGATATATGAAATAGGGATATATGATAATGGCGATTCTATAGTTAATGAATATTCAGGAATGATATACAATATTGATTTAGATGAATACAATAGCAATACTCATAATTTATTAGATATATACACTTCAGGAGTTACTAATGGAAGTTTATATTTTTGTTCTACAAATATTACAAATGTAGAATTCAAAAATCTATATTTTGATGACATTTATCAACAATACCCTAAGTTTTTTTTATTAAACAATTATTTTTATTTATTAGAATTTAATTTTTCGATTAATTCCTTTTATATAAGAGGAAATTCTATTTCCGATGATACTGATACATATTTCCTTTCTTATACAAGTTCTGGAATAGATAATGATTTATCATATTTTTATGTAGATTCTAATCATAGATTACAATATTATCTTTATACAGATGATAACAACACCGAATATATTCAAGCATATTTTAATATTGCAGATAAGACTACTAATGATGGATATTTATCGTATCGTTCTTCTTTAAATGGAGATTCTTATGGCACTTTTAGAGCAGTATATACAGATTCTACAACTAATATATACGAAATAGAACAATTAGAACGAACTTATGTGCAAGATATGACTACATCAAAAACACTTGATTATTTTGTAATTGAGATTACGGATAATGACGAAAATTATCAATATTACACTTATGGATATATTAGTAATTTACAATTAAGATACGAAGGATTTGTGGGAGCTTCGACTATATTGTTATTAGTGTCTTTTATGATACCATTGTTAATTATTCTTGCACCATCATTAGCTTTAACAGAAATTCATAAATCTCTTTTAATTCCTAGTTTTCTATTAATGAGTATAATATGTGCAGTTAGTTTATTAATTCCATATTGGTTATTATTTATCATAGTATTTTGTTTTATTGGATTCATAATTACAGATTCAGAAAGGGTAATACAATTTGATTGATTTTACTACTATATTTGGCATAGGTTTTGTTTTTGGTTTATCATTTATGTTTACAGTAATATCTACAAAATCGATTTCTGGATTTATATTATGGTTATGTATATTCATAGGTTTTGCTGTATGGTTTGGATTATTACCTTTATGGACATTAATATTAAATGTAATTGCTGTAATAGTAATAATGATTATGAAAATTAAAAATTATAGGAGTAATGTTTAAAAAATGTTAATTGTAGCTACATTAGGAATAATGTTGTTTTTATCCATATTGTCTATAGTGTTAGGAAGTAGTTTTGCAAATTATTCTACTACTTTATTAATTGATAACGAAGCTATTATCAATGGAAGTACTGCTACATATTTTTCTGACGAAACATTTAATTATGTAATTAATATGGATAGTTTAGCGGGACAAATGACATTTTTAACAATTATAGTTATAGGAATTGCAGTAGCAGTAGGTATTACGATATTAGGTTCTGGAATATCTGCTAGTAATGCAAAAATTATTGTAATGATTACTGCTTATGTAGGAATTTGGACAATATTAACGGGTTTAGCGGGAGTATTAATAACATCAATAGAAATATTTGGAACAGTAATTTATATTTGTTTAACAATATCTTATATAATTGGAATTTTACAACAATTAAGTAAGGGGTAATTAAAAATGATTATGGAAATAGTAATGATGTTTATGATTTGTTTCATGTGTTTTTCGTATTGGATATTAAGAGATTACTTGATTATTTTGATTACTTTTTTAATGTCATTAATCATAGGATTAATTGGATTAACCGTTAATTATTTTGACATAGTTTTTACTCCTTACTTTCAATTGTTTTTCTTGTTAATACAAATGAGTTTTTTTATTATTAGCTCTTTGGATATGAGCAATAAACAAAAATCAAAAAGGATGATATGAAATGTTATTTAAAAGAAAATATATAGTATGGTTTATAGCAAAACAATCTGATAATAGATTTGAATTTTTATCTAAAAAAAGAATTTCTGCAAGTACAAAAGATATTAAATTAAATAAAGATACAACAATATCCATCAATACAGAATTTCCTACTTTTTCAAAAGGATTGACTTCTTTCTTCTTTATCGATAAAATAGAAGAAAAATTAATTCATTTTGAAAATTCTGCTAAACATAAATTCGATGGAAAATATTACAATCGATTAGTAAAAGAAAAGTTTTTTTTAGATGCTACAAGTAATTTAGAAAAACCTAATAACTTGTTAAATACATTATGGTTAATTGTAGGAGTAATAATAGGTGCACCTACTGGAATATTATTCGGTTATTTTTTATTTGGAAAAATGTTTCCCTTACCAATTACTCCTTAATGGTGTTAAAATATGAGCGAAATAGATAAAATTGACAATCCAGAATTGATTAAAAAAACTTTTGGTTTATCAGAAGTAGAAGATATTACAATACAACAAATCTTAAATAATTTATTAGATGGACAAAAAAATCTTAATTTAAAAACTCAAGTAGATAATCCACATAATTTATCTGCTTTATTTTTAACAGCAGAAGTTTTAGAAAGTTTAGATAAAGAATTTGAAGAATGTGCTAATATCATTAAAAATTACATTAAAATAAGAAATGAATATATGGTGAGTAAGGGAAGGGAAGGAAGAAGAGAAATAATTAAAGCAATTAGCTCTTTCAAAAAAGAAGTAGATGGAAGTGAAAGTAAAATATCCACTAAACTTGATTAAAAAAGATAACAATGTTAATTAGTCTTATAGGGAATGTAGGTTCTGGAAAAACTTTATTTTTAGTCTTACTTTCGTACATATATTCTTTTTTCGATAAAAGGAAAATACATGCTAATTTTTACATAAAATTAGAAAATTGCATTGCATTAAATTTACCTAATTTTATAGAAAATGAAAGAGATAATATGATTGTTTTTCTAGACGAAGCTTATACTTATTTAGAATCGAGAATATCAATGAGTCATTTAAATAAAGCAATGTCGTATGTTATCTTTCAATCGAGAAAAAGGAATTTAGACATTTATTTAACTGCTCAAATGTTTTCTACTATTGATGTTAGATTTAGAGAACAGACGGATATTTTAATTAAATGTAAAAGAATCATTAACGATAACTTTAACGGATTCAAGTACAAAATAATCAATCTTAATTCAGAATCCATAAAAACAATGTTATTTCCTATGTCAGAGGCAAAAACATATTTTCACTTGTATAATACTTATGAAATAATTCCTCCATATCAAAAAGACAAAATGGTTCTTGAAATTTTAAAAAATACCGATTACGAAAGATACAAGTATAAAATACATCAAATAGCAGAAAGCATAAAACCCAAACTCAAGAAAATTACACATCCATCTGTTAAAACATTATTATTTGAAAATGGATATAATGCATCAATAGAACAAGATGTTTACATTTATTTAAAAGGAAAAGAATACATAATAGAAGATTAAAATTATGCCTTTAATTTTAAAAATAGGAACAAAAATTAAAATACATTCATATTTATCAAACGGAATAAAAATATTCGTTAAAAAAAGAAATAAATGGTATTGTTTGAAATTTAACGAATATGAAACATACTTATTAAGAAAAGCAATTAATTACAAATTAAACGATAAAAATGAGTAAAGAATATAAAGATATATCAAGAGAAGATAAAATGTGTTTTATTTACTATTTCTTTTGGTTTTTTATTGCTTTATTTTTTATTGGTTTACTTTATTATTCTTTATATTATAAATTTTATTTATATGACAGTTTAATACAAAAATACGAATTAATGAGAAAAGAGTTATTAAAAGAAGGAAAAGTAATGTTGTACGAAGTACAAGAACCAAATATATTATTATTTTTGTCTTTTACTGGATTATCAAGTAGTTTAATAATGTTATTATTTAGAAATAAGCATAACAATAAGGATTAACATCTAATTCTTTAAAATTATATTCACATACTGTAGCATAAGACATAATCCTTTTTTCCTTAACTTCTCTAAAACTTTTAAAATCATCAATCCAACATCTTTTAGTATCAGAATTAGGATTTACTGATTTCTTTTCTACTTGCATGGTATTTACATTTATTAACGATTTATCTCTAACTAATCCTTCTGATAATTTTCGCATGTGCAATATTTCAAATTCTTTTTTCTTGTAAATTTGATACTTAAAACAGAATCTTATCCAATTTTTAATGTGTTTTTTAGTAATACCACGAGTCTTAACAACATAACCTATTTGATACATTCCTGTATTAATTATTATCCCTTTTCCTTCACTTTCTTTATTCCATTCCCCTATTTTTTTTCCTATTTTCAAGTATTTTTCTAAAGGAATATCAGAAATTATAGAATCTGTATGTATTGCTTTAACATGTTCGTGTTTTGATTTTGGAATGTCTTTAATTACGCTCCAACGACCGTAAGCAGTAATCATTGTACCATAAACGCAATTAAACATTATTCCTCCTACAATAGATTTAGATAAATCATAATCGTATCTTTCCTGTTTTTCTATATAGCATCCATAATCTGCATTCATGCATAATTTAGTGCTCATATAATTCAATTCATTTACTCCTTTATATCGAGATTTTTTTGCGTATAAAGTAGAAATTGCGTTAAAAAATGGATATCTTCTTACATCAAATTCACTATGAGCATGAATAAATCTATATCCATCATAGACTTTTACAACATACTTTCTCATTAAGTCAATATCGAACCATGTCATCCATTTTTTCATTTTTCCTACTGGAAATTTGACTATTCCTTTAGGATGTTGTTTAATCGGAATAGTAGGTATATGACAATCATAAGGAATGTTTACTTTTACAAGATAAAAACCAAATGTTTGTTTTAAAGGAATTTTCAAATCTTTTTGCCATACTCCAGAAGCCAAATTTGGTAATTGTTTGATAAAATCTGGATATTGTGAATTAATATCATACAAATATAATCTTTCAAAATATCCCTTTTCGAATATTTCAAATCTTCCTCCAAAATAACATTTATAAGCTATTTGCATTATTTTTTCTGGAATATGATGTATTCTAGGAATGTGCACATTTTTTCTAAAATATTGTTTTGACAAACTTGCAGAAGATATAAGCCATCTAGGTAATTCTAATTCACTTTCTTGAATTGACTTAATCAAATATTTTCCAGCGTTTTGAGTTAATTTACAATCATAAATACAATACTTGATAATGTCTTTTTTTCTTTTTTTCCAATAATTTAATGAAGTGTTTAACAAATTTCCATCAATATCATCGATTTTATTCTTGTTAAAATAAGTTCTTGATATATTATCCAAACTTGAATGATAAAAATTAAATAAATCAGTAAATACAACACTTCTTTTTCTTTTAATGTGTTTAATGCTTAATAATCTCGATGGAATCCATTTAATTACAAAATTCTTGTATTTAACGGATAATCCTTTTCTTAACCAATCTAATCTCAAGTTATGAAACATATTTTTACTACTCCATAACTTCAAAATTGCCGTAAAATCAAAATCGATGTTATAAAAAAATCTATATATTCCTTTAGTTTTATAATGTCTATAAATAAATTCCAAACATCTATGAAAAAAATGAATGTCTTTTTCATTTTTCTTTCTCATAATATATTCGTTCATAGAATTTGCTAATAACCTACATTTTCCTTCGTAGGTTTCAGAATCTAACGCAAGAACTTCATTACATTCATAAACAGTTTTTACGACTTGTTTTCTATTGTAAACCGTTATAATTTCTTTTCCCGATTTTAATTCGTACTTTCTTTTATATTCTGGAAATAACCAATTATTTTCCTTAAATATTAATCTAGGAGTTTTATATATGTATCCACAAACTTTACATCTAAATGTAAGAACATTCTTGTTATCATCTAATTGGAATTTCTCACATTGATGATTAACACATTCTTTATTTGATTGAATGGATACTATAGTCATTTTTAAGGAGTATTAAATTGTATTCTTATAGCTTCGTCAATTTTATTTAGTTTTTTTTTAGCTCTTACTCCTTTAGGAGATTTAACAATACTTCTTGCAATTTTAATAGCATCTAATTCTTCTATTCCTAATCGTTTTTGATATTCCCTTACCATTTTACCAAATTTAGATGTTTCAAAAGAATATTCCTTAGCAGTTAAACTTCTTCCTAATCGTTTTTCTTCCTTTAATACTTCTAATGGTATTTGTTTAATAGTAATAGAACTTTTATACTTAGTAGGAATGGATTTTTGTCTAATTTCTCGTGGTAAAGGCATTATATTTTTAGCATTTCTTATATCTTCTAACATATCTTGTTTTCTATAAGAAAATTCTTCTTGTTTTGCCTTTTCTATTAACTTAGTACTTGATAAATCTGGATTGTCTTTTATCAATTGATTTAACAATTCAATTTTTTCTTTTTTGTCGTATTGTTTTGTAGGCATAATAAAAACCAATAAAATGAGTTTTGCTATAATATTTCTTGTATTAGTTCCTTTAAAAATTCATTTATGAACAGTAATGTTTCACATTAATGGTTATCATTAATTTACACACTAATAATATTATGAAAAGTATGAGATAAATTGAAAAAAAAATTTTAGAAAGGAATGAAAAATCCTATTTCTTTTGGTTTTTTCTTTAACGATTCAAGTTCTAAAGAATAACGATTGATAATTTCAGATTTCAATTTAACATCATTATGATACGAATTTAAACGATTTATTACTTCGGGTAATGATAATTCTTTATTCATTAATTTATCAAATACAAAATATTTTATATTATTACTCCGTTTAAACAATTCACAATAATCATATCTTTCAATCTTTACCATTTAAAACTTCAAACTCCTCTTCTAATTTATTTATGGTTATGTTTTTAACAAAAGAATCTATGGTTATCTGCTTAGATGTTATCGATTCAATCATTCTAATATCAGTTTTATACTTTTCATATTCAATATCAGAAAGACTTTCAATAAATTTATCAACAAATTTCTTAACCGTTTTAAAATCAACATCAGGATCGTTTAACAATTGAAATTTAATCCAGTTAATAAATTTTTGAAATTTTACCATTCAATTAACACCATTTATTCTTTTATTTGTTTTTCAGTTATTAAAGATACTTTATATGTGTTATCAACATCTTTTCTTCCTTTAATGTGCTCAATTCTCACTCTTTTACCCTTTAAATCCTTAGTTAAACCTGCTAAGTCTTCAATCAATCCTTTAGAATTTGCCGAGAATTTACCATTTTCGTTAGTAGCAATGTTCATAACATCAAAATCTACTCCTTCTTTAATAACAGATTTCGTGCCGTCATTAAGGGTAATTTCTTTATTTTCGAAATACTCACCATCATTCAAAAATTCAAGAAATAAAACACTATTGTCTTTAAAATTGAAAATAGCATCTCCCTTTTTAATTTCTCTCCAATTTTTCTTAGCCATTTTTTAGTTCACTTCCTTTTTGCTATTCAGTAATTCTAAATAGCTTAAAAAAGGTAAGGGATAATCCCTTTATTTAATTTTTATTTGAGTTATTACTATTTTGAAATGACATTGAGGACACTTAAATTCGTACCATTTATCTTTTTCAAGAATAAATTTTTCGTAAAAATTTTCAAGAAATAAATCAGAACCACATTTAGAACATCCTATTTCAAAAGTAATATCTATTTCCTTACTCCAACTAAATTTTTCATCTCCTATATCCATTTTAATCTACTCCATTACTATATTAAATATACTACTCCAAAATGTACCCTTCCATTGTATGTAAGACTTCATTAATCTCACACAATAAAAACACATTTTCATTTCTTCTACTTTTTTATTAATTCTATTAGGTATTTCTACTTTAACCGTTAATAATCCATCTGAATCGTTATTACATCTCTCACATTTTAAAACATCTCTTAACTCATTTCTTAATTGCTGATTTGAATCGAGTTCAATCGAATTAATGACATTTTGCTTTACATACTTTCTTTTTAACCAACATAATCTAAAAGGAGCTATGAATTCTTGATTTTTCTTGAAATGTAAACCATTTTCCATTGCTTTATACATCATTGTATTATTAGGAGTAGAATCTGAAATTATCTTAACTTTCACTATTCCTTTATAATACCTAATTTTCCCTATTTTGCTATTTACTTGTTTTGTCATTTTTCTCACGATTAATTTGTTTATTTTTTAAAATTTTTATAACAATGTAAACAATTAAACTAATATAATAACAATGAAAGAAAAAAATCCAATTTAACGATAAAATATTGCCTAATATTACTCCTGCAGAAAATACATTTAAACAAATCATAACTCCATACAAAAAACCGATCCAATATTTATTAATATTCATTTTATAATACCTTTTTCAATCATTTTTCTTCTCAATATTTTTAAATCGTTTAAACTACTTGTAAAAAGTTTAATTACATCATTTATTTCACTTCCAAATATTTGAATACTAATATATTTATCGCAACCATATCTTTCAGCATCATAAAAACTTAAAATAATTTCATTAATATAATCTACTTTATCTAAATTTACTTCTATATCCTCTAATCCATCAATTTTTATCATCATTTTTTTACTCTTCTCGTATTTCTAAATTCATAATCATTGTACGAAAAAAACTAATTGTTTAATTCTTGTACGATTATTCTACTTGACACGATTTAAATTCGTTTAAACAAATTTCCTTACACTTGCAATTTTGCCTTCTTTCTTCTCTACTTCTTACTTCTTCCTTTTTCCTTAACTGCTTTTCCATTTTTTTAGAAATTGGAGTATAGGATTTATAATTTGTTTCTCTATTATAAATGTCTTCTCTATCAATATTAGAGCAAAATCTACTCCATACCCTTTTACAATCAAAAAGAGAATAATTAGTATCATATCTACTAATTACTCTTTTTGCTACAATTTTATTAATCTTTCCATTCCAATTATATTCTATTTTTTGTATTGTATATTTAACCATAGGTTTATCAACTCCTTTAAAACAATTCAGCAATAGTTCTATGAAATACACCAATCTTACATAAAAATAAGTAAAATTTAAAGTGTTTATGATAAAACCACATTTGAATGCCTAATTTTCTATATTTTTTCATATTAATATTCACTGTTCATTTATTTTTAAATATTTTAATTGTTAATTAAGAAAAAAACAATACTAATATATAAATTTATTTCTCAATTAATTTTCTGATTTATCAAAAATACATATTTTTACGAAAATTAAATTTTAATATCCAAAAAATATACCCTTAAAATATTAAGACTTAATATATTATGATTAGAATAATCCAAAACATATTTTATTAACACTTAAAATTTAATACCCTTCAATTTCGACGACCGACTTCCAGCGTTCTACTCCTTACCTGTTGTGATTAGGAAGCTCGACTCCTTCTCGGTGCTCGAATTCGATGACTTGAGTAGATGGCTGCTACTCCCCACAGGATCGTTCCCTCAGCGGTAGCGTTTTGGGGCGGAGGCTATGGG
>Ga0180437_10009884_pt1 | contig 11724 bp, 6 predicted proteins | sample SS_ome_4_FD_132410 | JGI IMG/M metagenome (GOLD analysis project Ga0180437, IMG submission 132410) | Hypersaline lake sediment archaeal communities from the Salton Sea, California, USA - SS_3_D_1 metaG | ecosystem: Environmental > Aquatic > Non-marine Saline and Alkaline > Hypersaline > Sediment... | reverse complement strand
GTCGGTCTTGCGCCGGAATCGTCGTGGTGTAGATTCGCAGTTCGCCTTTGCGGCAGGTAACGACCTCTTCGCGGTAATCGCCCAGGCAATCCATCACGGCGATCGTCTTGCCTTCCAGAGATTGAATTTTATCTGCGCCCCAGTTCTCAATCGCGTTTCTAAAGATCACTTCCTTTTGCTCATCGGCATCCCACCAGAGGGCCCGCGGCGTGATACCGCCTTTTTCGCGGAATTCAATCAGTTTGCCCTGGGCGCTGTAGAGCCAGCGTTTCGGCAAATCCCGTTCACCGGCGAAGACTTCCATTCCCGGATGTTCGGCCAGAACGTCGGCGCACATCCCCTGTCCGTGGACATGTTTAGTCGGCTCCTTGTGGGTCCAGAGTTTGCGGCCGGTTTTCGCATCCACCACGCAGAGGCCGTCGGTCTTCTGTCGGGTCTCAAAACCGTAGAATACTTCCAACCCTTTGTTATCCGGATCTACATCGGCCACGTAGCAGACGTCCGGATGCCCCATCTCCAGCGTCCAGAGTCCTTTGCCGTTGTCGTCGATGACCGCCGCGCCGATCACCAGTTCATCGCGACCGTCGGCATCGACATCGGCGGAAATCAGACCGTGCGAGCCCTGGCCGTTATACTTTTTCTTTTCGCTTGTTGATTCCCAGTACCAGAGTTGTTGAAAGTTTTTATCCAGCGCCTTGGTTTTGATCAGGTTATAGGTGCCGCGCTGCATAATCAAAGCCGGATTTCTGCCGTCCAGATACGCCACGGTGAGAAAATTTCGACAGTAGCGATTGTATTCGCGGTATCCTTCGCGGCTGAGCCAGTCGGTTTTGGCGATGACCTTGCCGGTCTGCCCGTCGAGTTTGGCCAGGTATTCCGGCCCGGACTGCACCAATCCTTTTTCATCGCGCGGATCGCCCTCGCCGGCCTTGCAATACACCTCCGCCTTCCCGTCGCCGTCGATGTCATACACCACCCACGGCGCGTACCAGGTTCCCGCTTCAATCGACCAGCCCATATCGTACCGCCACAGCATGGTGCCGTCGAGCTTATACGCTTCGATCTTGTACGTCGTGGGACTTTTCTTCCAGTAGCCGGGCCTCTGATACGGATCCGTATTGAAATTCGGCTGCTGAATCACTATCTCGTACGCCCCGTCGCCATCGAGATCGCCGATGCCCACTCGCTTGACGTCATAATCGCCCTGTAACGGAATCCGCAGAAAGGATATTGCCTGACCGGTTATTTTTATACGACGCTGTGCTAATTTGATTTTATGGTTAGCACGACTGCCCTGCTGATATAAATGATATACGAATTCTTTTCCGTTTTGCCCGGCAGCCGATTTGTCCACATAATTGGTTTGCATGATCGGAGTTTTCGTCAGCGTCGTTTGTTTTCCGTCCGGAGTACTGCGGGCCAACGCGAAACGAATATCCGCCGGGTCTGACTGTAAGAGTCGCCAGCTCAGGAACACCGAACCATCCGCCCGCTCCAACGCCGCCAGACCCCGATCCAATGACTCTTTACCTATCGAATCCGCGGGCGCTAAAAACGCCGACAAAAACAGTAACGCCAAAAGACTCACACATTTCTTCATCATCCCTGCCTCCATAGTTGTTATCTTTGTAGGGTATGCTGTGCATACCATTTTTAGAAGATTCTTATCGCTTCTCCTACCCGCTATTTGCCTAACGCTGGTTTCCTATACTATCCGGTAAATCCGGTTATCCTGTCAAGAAATATCTATGCCTCTTAACCGCGTACTATTTTTCGGTTAGCCCCCGGGCCGGCGCCGGGGGAAATTGATAACCGCCCGATGGGTGGCACCGCCAAGCAAGTCTGCGAGCTTAGGGGTGGTTTTATACCGCTTTGCCTACCCTCTATTCACTAATCACTAACCGCTTTTCCTTCATCCTTCAGGTTTCGTCCTTTTTTTCGCTATCCACTTTTCCTCCCCCATTCATTCTTTTTCTCCTATCCCCATCTCCCACAGCGAAAGCATGGATGTGCGTCGATGTAATCGAACGCGCTTGATTTCGATGTAAGACACTGTTCCTTTCTTCACAAGTTCCAGAGTTTTCGCCATTCAATATACAATCGGTGACCTTCATTGGTTCGGAATATGGAATCATCATCTATAAAATCTTCTTTTGTTATTTTGGAATTATTGACCTCCTCCCACTTTGGCCTGAATTCCACAAGCAACCGAAGACTTTGCTTCAATTGTTCGTACCATTGCGAAGGATCGGAATAATCTTTAGTTATATCTTTATTCGTGTTTTCGTCTTTCTTCGGTCGTTCCAGGTCTGCGAGAACTCCGATGGGATGCATTGGCCATAAAGCATCCCCTTCTAAACAAGTAACTGCCAGCCGGTTGTCTGAGGAAGGCGGTTCAGGTGGGTCCATCTTCCACGCATCATGCTTCTTTATAATATCGAAACACGTTTTGATTTCATCTCTGCTTAAGAGGGGAGTGGTTGGATCATCAGGGTGTTTTAATCGCTTTAATAAAAAAGCTGCATTTTTAGCACCGCCATACATATGAACTTTACGTTGCTTGCCTTTCATTTCGTTCAATTTATCGGCTTCTTTATGAAGGCCTTTTTTTCTCAACTCATCAATATCATTTTCCATTATTCGCTTTATGAAGAAGGTATCGTGAGTAAAACAAAATGCCGTAGCGATTCTTCTTTCCGGTAGAGATAAATTTTCGCTCTCTGCTATTTTCATTACGTTAGCAAATACTATCCACTCATGTTGTTGGCCGTTGTCCTCTGGTGGTCTCCACGCCTGCCAATAACGCCAAGAGGCACTCGATACGATGCAGGCTACTACGGCAAGTTCTTCTTTCTCCCGATGGTTACTCACGGCGTTAAGAGCATGCTCCAGCATGATGTTGTAGCGCGGAGGCAACTTGCTCAATTCGCGAATTCGGTCTTTGATCTTCATCGTTTCTCTCTCCTTTATTGTCAAATAATGATTATATACTTTCTTTATAATAACCCCTTTGCGATACTTCCGTCTAAGATACCGTCTTCGAAATTGTCGGAAGTCTTGTTCTTATAACGTCATCCGCCGCCGCAAGCCTGCAATATCACGAAGTAACCTTACGAAGCCATAGTATAATTTCACCCCCCCGCGCTGTAAAGCGGTAATTTGACGATATAAATCCTCTTTCCCGCAAAATTAAAGATGTGCAACGCTCACCATGACGGTCCTGATTTTCATAAAATAATGATGGATTTCGGCGTAGCGTGGTAAGGATAAATAATGCCATATGGGCAATCATGGAAAGAGGATTTCCCGGTGGATTTTGCCTGTTGGCCGGTTATACTAAGATACCGTTTCGAGGAATATGGAATTTGGGAACAATGGATTTTCAGAGCAGTATATACAACAACAGTTATCGTGCAGGACGATGTCATGAGTTCGCAATTATAAATAGGAGAATCGATGAAGCATATCATTTCAGGTATCATGATTACGTTCGCAGCCTCTGCTCTCTGTGCGGCAGACTCGGCGGGAACGGACAAGACGCTGGTTGTATGGGTTGCTCTGGCGGATCTGACTCATCGCGGGGGCAGCGCGCTTACGATCCAAAGCGGCGATCAGTTTGACGGTATAGTTTTTGGCGAGCTACAAACAGGCAAATGGATGGCCGGCAGCGATTATCATAAGCGTACGGAGAGAGCCCAGGACCAGTACGCCGCCGAGACTACCGACAGCAAGACCATGGTACAGATCGCTATTGTTTATCAGGGTGACGAGATACTGATCTATCGCAATGGCCGAATATATACGTCTTACCGCGCTAAGAACATTAATCTGTTGAGCCCTGAAAATAACATTGCGGTCTTCGGTCTGAGACATGTCGGCGCCGGAGGCGGCCAAATCTCCGGAGCGATAGAAGACGCCCGTATCTACGCAAGAGCCTTGACTCTCGATCAGATCAAATCGCTCCGACCGAACAAAAAATCAAAGATCCAACCTTATGCATGGTGGGACTTTGAAGGCGAGACGATAGAGGATCGCGCCGGTCGATTTGCACACAGTGTTATGAAGAACGGAGCGAAACTGGTCGGCGGGAAACTGGTTTTGGACGAAGATTCTGTTATGGTCGCCGCCGTTACCAAAGATGATGTCGAGATGGCCACTCGGAGTACGGGTGCACGGGCGCCGGGGCCACCCTACGTCCCGGAGACGCCGGCAATGCCGAAACACGTGCCGGCCCACTGGCTGACATACCATCTCGCTCATCCCGGACCGGGCGTCGGCATGCCTGGCGATCCGAATCCGGCCTTTTACTACAAAGGGCGATATCATCTGCATTATATTTACAAGAACAAGCACGGCTTTGCGTTCGCGCATGTATCCAGCCAGGACATGGTTACCTGGAAGTGGCATCCCACGGTACTTGTAGGACCGAATACGGGGCACGGCATGTTCAGTGGTACTGGATTCTTCACTAAGGATGGCCAACCCGTAATGATCTACCATGGCCAAGGATCCGGAAACAACTACTTGGCATTTGCGTTGGACAATAATTTGGATCAATGGACCAAGCCTGTTGCAGTCAAGCCCAAGACTAAATCCGGTCAGGATGTCAAAATACGTATGTGGGATCCGGACTGTTGGTTAAATGGTGATACCTATTATGCAATCTCCGGCGGCGGTCCACCTCATTTGATGAAATCTTCGAATCTTAAAGAATGGGAGTATCTCGGCCTATTGCTGCACGAAGACATGCCGGATCTGGGAGTAAACAAAAATGAAGATGTCTCTTGCGCCAATATGTTCAAGATAGGTGAGAAGTGGATGCTTCTTTGCATCAGTCATAAGCTGGGGTGTCGTTACTACCTTGGCGAATTTAAGGATGAGAAGTATCTTCCCGAATTCCACGCCATGATGAACTGGAAGGACTGGAATTTTTTCGCGCCGGAATCACTGCTAACGCCGGACGGCCGCCGCGTTATGTGGGCCTGGTGCAGGCTAAATGGCGCCCAGACCGCGATCCAGTCCCTGCCGCGTGAGCTTAGCCTGCCGGCAGATGGTGTGTTGCGCATCAAGCCACTTCGGGAACTTGAGAAGCTGCGTTATGATGAGAAGTCCGAAGGCGACATCATCGTTAAAAGCAATAGCAGCCACATCCTCAAGGATATTTCCGGCGACGCCGTAGAGCTAAGCGTTGCCATCAAGCCGGCCAGCGCCAAAGAATATGGTGTCAGCGTATTTTGCGATAAGAATGGCAAAGGTTTTCCTGTTACCATCAAACCGGAGAGAAGAATCTTGTCTATGGGTGATATCAAGCCTCCGTTTAAACTCAAGAAAGGTGAAAATCTAAATCTTCGTATCTTCCTTGACAAAAGTATGGTCGAGGTCTTCGTCAACGACCGCCAGGCCGCGGTGTATATGCAGCAGCACGAAAAAGAGAATGTAGGCATAAGCCTTTTCAGTAAAGGTGGTGATATAACGGCCAAAGTCATAGGCTGGAAGATGAAGTCAATCTATGCGGGGCGGTGAAACCTTATTCAGTGACGGTGACGCATTCAAGGCAGAAAAAAAATACCAAGCCTGACGACTTAAAGTAGAATTTGACTGTTGGATTTTTTTCGGAAGACTTAAAAAGTGAAGAAGCGACCACGCCGGATCGCTCCTGCGATGTATCACCGCGTTCCCTTTTATCTCAGCGTACCGGTAGCGGGGGCAGAGGGGGAATCTCTTTTTCGTGTCGTTTGAGTTCTTCGAGGATGACTTCGATGGCTTTATTCAACTGCTGGTCGAGGCCGGCGTATTCTTGGGCGGGATCGTTATCCACGAAAATGTCCGGTTCGACGCCGATGCCTTCGATGATCCATTTTTTCCCTTCGATGTCGTAGCGGGAAAATTCCGGTTTGCGCAGGTACCCGCCGTCCAGGAGCGGCAGAGAACCGCGGATGCCGACGACGCCGCCCCAGGTGCGTTTGCCGATGACCTTGCCGAGTTTATGTTTTTTGAACTGATAGGTGAACAGGTCGCCGTCGGAAGCGGAATACTCATCGCACAGGCATACCATCGGGCCATAGACCATGGCATACGGTTCGGTGCGCGGGGCCGTATCGCGGGAGAATTCAATCATGGTGATCTCCCGCCGCAGTCGCTCAATGAGCATGGGGGAAACATTACCGCCGCCGTTGCCGCGGACGTCGATGATCAGCGCCTTCTTGCGAATCTGCGGATAGAAATACTTGACGAACTCATTCAAGCCATATACTCCCATGTCGGGTACGTGGAGATAACCGACCTTGCCGTCGGTGGCCTGGGAAACTTTTTCGATATTGGTCTGCACCCAACCGTAGTAATAGATCTTTTCCTCACTGGCGGTGGGAATCACAATGACGTCCCGACTATTTTTTTCCTTGGGTTCGTTGTTAAGTTTCAGGGTGATTTGCTGATTTGCTTTGTTGATAAACAACTTGTATATATTATCGATTTCCTGGGTGGATTGGCCGTTAATGGCGAGAATATAATCCTCCTCGTCGGCGTTGACGCCGATCTCGGTCATCGGCGAGCGGAGGGATTTATCCCAGTTCTGTCCGCGGAGAATGGTGTCGATGCGATAATACCCGCTGTCCGCGTCGCGGGTGATCCGGGCGCCGAGCAGGCCCAGGTCGATCCGTTTCGGTTTGGGGTAGTCGCCGCCGCCCACGTAGGTGTGCCCGACATTGAGTTCGCCGATCATCTCGCCGATAACGTAGGTCAGGTCGGCGCGATGGTTGACATGCGTCACCAGCGGTTCGTAACGTTGGCGCATGGCGGGCCAATCGACGCCGTGCATATTCTCCACGTAAAAGAATTCGCGCATCTGTCGCCAGCATTCGTTGAAAATCTGCTCCCATTCCTGTTTGCGATCGAGAAAGATTTCCATACCGGACAGATTCAGAAATTCCTTGGGATCGGCTTTGCCTTTGGGCAGATCGATGATGGCGTATTTATTATTGGTTTTGACGAGCATCTTCTTTTGGTCGGCGGAGATTTCGTAGCCGCGGATCGCACCGACCTCGGTTTCCTCCTTGTCTTTCAGGTTATAGACATACAACCGGGTCTTGTCGTCCTTGCTGCCGCGACGATTGTAATAAAGAGTATCGCCCACGGAGATAAGATTGTGATAGCTGGATGTCTTGGTAGGTAAAACGGCGATTCGCTCCTGGATACCGTCGATATCGACCTGAATCAGATCTCCTTCCTTTTCCTCCTCTTTATCTTTATCCGGTTCTTCTTTTTTCCTTTCGAGTTGTTTGGCTTTTTGCCGGGCGGCCTTTCTCCGCTGCCGGCGTTCTTTTTTCGTCAACGGCTGCTTTTTCCCCTTTTTGTTCTTCTTTTTTTCTTTCTCTTCTTTTGCCTTGGCGGGTTTGGGCTCTTTGTCTTCGTCTTTTTTGATTTCCACCTCATCGCTGATGGGCTTGAAGGGGGAATCCGTATCTTTGGTCAGGGTAATCAGATAGATGCGGGACATATCCTGATAGGCGTGATTCCATTCCGTCCGGCTGTAAATCGGATTGAAATCACGGTTGGAAACGAAGAAGACATATTTACCGTCGGCACTGAACGTCGGACTGCCGACATCATACCAGCCTTTGGTGATGGGGTAGGATTCTTTCTCTTCCAGCGAGTGGAGATAGACCTTGTCCATGGTCTCTTTTTCCGAGCGGACATAGACGATCCAGCGGCTGTCCGATGACCAGGCGTATTGGCGGAACTCCCAGGTTTCCGATGTATCGACTTCGGTAATCTGTCCGCTGTCGATTTCGACATACCGCAGTCGCAGACGCTTATCCGACCAGAGTATTTTTGTACTGTCCGGCGACCAGCGAATATCATACTTGTACGTCTCGGCGTCTTGGGTGATGGGTTCGGCTTCGCCGCTGCCGTCCTGGGGAATGATATAGATTTCATCCTCGCCGGTGGCGTCGGAGATGTAGGCGATCCATTTGCCGTCCGGCGACCATTGGGAATTCCGTTCGTGCATGCCGGGTGTTTTCGTCAGGTTGCGAATGGCACCATGCTTGGCGGGGACTGTAAACACGTCCCCGCGAGCGCCGAACAGGGCGCGTTTGCCGTCGGGCGCAATTTCGAAGTTCGTTACCTTATCGGCAACTTCCAGTAATCCCCCGCGGGCCGGGCTGCGATCCTCCTGAAGATAGATGGAAACTTTTTGTGCTTTCCCGGCAGTGAGGTCATAGCGGTATATAAAGCCGCCGTTCTCAAACACAATCGCACGTTGGCCCAGAGACGGGAACTTAATGTCGAATTCCGTAAAGGCGGTAAGCTGTCGAGTTTGTTTGGTTTTCAGATCATAGACAAACAGGTTCATCCGTTTGTTTTTATCGCGATCGGAGAGGAAATAGATCTTATTCTTGTGCCACATGGGGATGATGTCCTGGGCCGGATTGTCGGTGATATTTTCCGTTTTTTTCGTTTGGAAATCGTAAATCCAGATGTCGTCGGCCATGCCGCCGCGATAACGCTTCCAGGTGCGAAATTCGCGGAAGACGCGATTGTAGGCCAGTTTATTGTCGTTCGGGGAAAACGAGCAGAATCCACCCCGCGGCAGCGGCAGTTCCTGGGGAAGCTCCCCTTTGAGATTGACCGCGTAGAGTTGACCCTGGAAACTGTTGAACGAACGCATGCGCGAGCGAAAGATGATTTGGTTTTTCCGGTGTTTCCAGGTCATGACGATATTATTGGGTCCCATGCGGTCGGAGACGTCGTCGCGGCCGAGAGTGGCCGTAAACGTGAGACGCTTTGGTTCGCCTCCTGCGGCGGGCATAAGATACACCTCCGTATTGCCGTCGTATTGGGCCGTAAAGGCGATCCATTTGCCGTCCGGGGAAAACCGCGGAAACATTTCAAAACCTTCGTGGTTGGTCAGCTTCCGTGCGGTGCCGCCCTGCACGGAAACGGTGTACAAGTCGCCCGCATAGGTAAATACGATTGCGTCCTCATGGATCGCCGGGAACCGTAACAAGCGGGCCTCCTCGTTTGCCAAACCGGAATTCCAAAGTAACAACGAGATGAGTAACGCTATTACCCGTTTCATGGTTTCTCCTTAATATCATACACCATCAAATATTCGCCATGCCGAATATATAATCGGCCATCGGATAGCGAGGGATGAGCCCAGAATTTGCCTTTTCCTTGGGTGATGGTAAAGGAACTGACCGGTTTGAATCCCTCCGACGTGGCCGGGACCAGCGCCACTTCGCCTTTGTTCTCGTCATAACAATATAACATGCCCTCAGCGTAAATGAGGGAACCTTTGTTCCCCAGCCATTTGTCCTCATACAGTACCTTGCCCGTATCCCAATCCAGACAGACCCAGTTGCCCCGGGTGAATCGAATAAAGTTGGAGCCATAAATATAATCGCCCAGGCGTACTTGTCCACCGTGGTGGGTGTCCAGCGTTTTGTCAATCCATTTTCGTTTTGCCTTTGTGGGATCGTCAAAAAGCTGCACCATCGCGCCGCCGTTGTTGTACCCGCTGGTGGTATAGACGGCTCCCTTATAATAAATGGGGACGTTGGGATTGACCTGTCGCTTACGGTCGATGTGATATTCGTCGTAAAGCTGCCGCCAGAGCAGTGTGCCCGTCTCGGCCTCGATCGCCACCACGGAATCCTGCAGCATAGTCACAATCATGCGATTGCCATTATGCACCACCGTCTGCGGATTGCCATACGTCGAGGGTTCGGTGAGTTCCTTGCAGGCCCAGATCACCTTGCCGGTATCCTTATCCAGAGCCACCACGCTCGCTTTGGCGCCGCCGGGCGTACAGATCACTTTCTGCCCGTCGATGTGCAGACATTCCGACATCCCCCAGCGGGGATATTTGCCGTCGAATTCGGTGAATACGTCCCGCGACCAAATCGGATCGCCCGTTTTCGCCTCAAAGCAGCAAGCGACTCCCAAACCGCTAAAGACGTAAAACCGCCCCTCGTGGACGGTCGGCGTCGAGCGGGCCCCGGGATACGATTTGGTCCATTCCGGTCCGTAGGATTTTTTCCATCGGCGTTTGCCATTGAGATCAAAACAGAAGACATAACCTGTCTTTTCAAGTGTGCCGGTGATATACACCAGGCCGTTCGCAATCGCCGCTGACGACCAGCCTTCGCCCAGACCGTCCGCCATCCATAATTGTTGGGGACCGTCTTGGGGCCATTGCGGGAGCAGGCCCGTTTCCGGCGATATGCCGTCTCGGTGGATCCCCCGAAACTGCGGCCAGTCGGCGGCCCGGATATTACTGACCAGGATACTTAAAGCCATTCCCAACAAAAAGTATCTCCGCCTGGGATTCGGATTCCTTAGATTGGTAAACCGCATGTTTCCTCCTGATTGCAAACCTCTCTATCGCACGACGTAACCTAAAGCGACTCTTTGTTTTTCCTCGTTTCCTACGGGTCGAATCTACAGCAGATATGATAGAACGTTCCCGTCGATTTTTCATGCGAAAAATAAGGAGTTGCCGTAAGGTTTTTTCCTTGCGAAATTCACCGGGTTGGGGTATGAGTGAACGAATCCAAGTGCATATAACAGTTAGGGTTAACGACAGAGCAACGCGTTCGACAAGGGCACGGCAAGGGTAGGTCCGATATGCAGGGGCGAATCGATTCCAACGGATTGTTCATGCGGTTTGATGAATGGGGGCGATTCTGGCGTTTTAACTGGCAGGTGTTTTTTCACGGTCTGTTTCGCGGTCCGTCCGGACGCCGCTCTGCCGCTCGGGCGCGAGTCTGGGCCCAGATGTACGAGATCGGCAACAAGAGCGTCCCCGTCGTGATGATTACCGGAGGGTTCGTCGGCATGACTTTGGCCGTCCAGACCTTTGCCCAGATGGAAGGGATCGGTCTGGCAGAACGACTCGGCGGCCTCATCAACGTCTCGGTCGTCAAAGAACTCGGGCCCGTTCTGGCCGCCATGATGTTGGCCGGCCGGGTCGGCGGGGCCCTGACCGCCGAACTCGGAACCATGCACGTCACCGAACAGATCGACGCCCTTCGCGCCATGGGCGCCGATCCGATCAAGCATCTCGTGGTCCCGCGTTTCTGGGCCTGTGTCCTTTTGACTCCGTGTCTGACCATCTACGCCGACTTGATGGGGGTGCTCGGCGGGTATTTCATTACGGTGGAAATTTTTGGAGTGAATAGCGAAGCATTCTGGCTGTTCAGTGCCGACGTGGTCGAAAAATGGGATGTCATGGTCGGACTGGTGAAAAGCATTTTTTTTGGCGCTACGATTGCCTTAATCAGTTGCTTTAAGGGTTTTTTCTGTGCCCCCGGCGCCCACGGCGTCGGCAAGGCCTGCACCGAAGCGTTTGTCAATAGCTTCCTGACCATCCTGGCGTTGGATTTCATTTTGGCGGTGATTTTCAAAGGGATCTATGAAACAATCTGGGGCTTACATATTTTTATGTAGGGAACGAGCAAATGACACGGAATACGGACAATCATATTTTATTCGAACTCCGAGGCGTTTCCAAGCGGTTCGGTAAAGTCGAAGCACTCCGGGACGTGGATTTCCAAATCGAGCGAGGTAAGACCACCGTGGTGATCGGGCCCAGCGGATGCGGCAAGACGGTGCTGTTAAAACATCTGATCGTCTTGATCCGACCGGAGCAGGGCCAGGTCCTTTTCGACAGCGTGCGAATCGATAATGAAACGGAGTCGCGACTGGTCGCGATGCGCCGCC
>Ga0180437_10009881_pt1 | contig 11726 bp, 12 predicted proteins | sample SS_ome_4_FD_132410 | JGI IMG/M metagenome (GOLD analysis project Ga0180437, IMG submission 132410) | Hypersaline lake sediment archaeal communities from the Salton Sea, California, USA - SS_3_D_1 metaG | ecosystem: Environmental > Aquatic > Non-marine Saline and Alkaline > Hypersaline >... | reverse complement strand
TGAGTGGAGTCCCCGCTAGGACGGTTGAGCGGGATACCCGTCGCCGTATAGGGAACGGGTTTTGCATGTGTTATACTGAAGCGTTTGTTACGTTTCTCTTGGTACAAACGATAGATGTTGACCGCTGTGATGTAATCTCGGTCGGCCACGTATGAACACACATCACAGTAGAAGAACCTGCCGCTTGTTATCACGTGGCGGGCACGAGGATCACTGATTTTCTCCCCTTTGGCGCCACAACGCGGACAATAACTTGACGTCCATCTTGGGTTTACTCGGACGACTATAATCCCAAAACGTTGCGCTTTGTAACTGAGGATGTCATAAAACGCCCCCCGTAACCAATTCGACAGTTTACGAGAAAGTTTTTTGCGGTGTTTCGGCGGTTCATAGTTGCGTAGGTCCTCTAAAACAATGGTGCTACACTGCCACCGCAGAGCGGTCTCCAGCAGTTGGTTACTTGCCAGATGAAGTATTTCCTCTCCATAGCGATTCAGTTTGCGGTATAGCCGTTCCAGTTCCTGGCGACGTTTTCCCTGCCCCACCCAGTGTTTCGGATAGCCGTCTAATTTACGTTATAGTAGTGCAATATGGTGATAGAACTGCTCAATTTTGTGTAAGATGGTTGTAGAAGGCGACCAAAACATGGAGGTACTCAGTTGCGACCTAGCTTCACAGATGACCGAGGTCGTCAGATTAATGACTCCCAGATCGGTAGCCATCACACGATCCTTACATAACGGATGTAATGAGTGCGTTTGAGTGTGATCCAGTGACCAAGAACATTGCAGGAAGGGCAATATCAATCCACTTTTCAGCGTGAGGTAGCGTAAAGTCGGAGCACATAATTTGCTTGTGGGATGATTTACACGTGGTTGAAGTTTGGTGGGTAGTGATAAGGTAAATTCCCGCCATATCCAGTGGGATCGTTGTAAGGGATGGAGACGGCAAGGTACTTTCAGTCGGATACTGATGGTGAGAGGATCTTCTGCTGGCTGCCAGTCATACTGAATGGCTTGCCCGTCATCAGGACTGTAGGGTAGTATAAAAGACCGAATCTGTGGTTTCACTACTGCCGTATAAGGAAACTGCATCAAGACGCTTAAATCCAAGCCCAGTTGATAGTAGTAGCGGCGGAACATGCGCAATGTTTGACGAATCAGCGCCCAGCGGTAATATTTGCCTTCAAAATTCGCTAAGGTAAGCGCTACGGTGCGCACCAATTTATTGAGGTTGCCTTCTACTCCAGTAAATTGCACGATCCGTAACACATCATAATAGCATTGTTTGCGGATAGCTTGCAAACGGAGGATGCGTCCCACCTGCTCGGCAATACCGCGCCTGATACGTGAGGGGAGATACACCACTCGCCCATTGAGGGTTAAGGTGACCCGTTGTTCGTCGATGACTTTGTAGGCTTTCCTTTTACGTGTGGAATCCATCATAGCAATCCAGTTATCCGACCATAAGTTATCTAATAACTGCTGAGCGGCGTGTAGAACCAGGTCCCGTAATATATCCATTTGGTGGCGTAATATAGTATCCTGTGGGAGTTTGAGTTGATAAGTTTGCATCAGAGAGGTCATGGCTACGAATATTCCCCCAGGATGAAAGTGGTGTGTGAGTCCAGTTAGTTACTGGCACATATACTCTAGGGAACCCGCTATAAAAAAACAACTTTTCTTTTAGTGAATAACAGGTGAGCCCTCACTCATCAGACTCCCAACCTGAAAGAATTGTCTATAAAACGAGATATTTGCCTATAAACGCGGTAACTGTTACTACCCTTTGTGTAACTTGAATCTCTACGAGCATTTTCTGGTCAAATTTTCATGAAAGAAGATTCAGAAATTCAATGAATATGTAAGAAAGGACTTATTTTGGAGATAATGCAAAATAGTATAAGATTTTTTTGTTAAACAAACTATAAGTGAATCATCAATAGCAAGTTATAACAGTAACAATTATAAGTTCCGAAAGAAGAATGGTGCAAGTCAAAGAAGCATATAAAACATAAACTTGTGTTAAAAACAAGAAATGTTTTATGTGGGATCAGGTGCTATTCTATGCGGCTAAAATGGATTCCAGGAATCAGGAAACCAAAAATTATTCTCAGAAAACCTAAACTTCAGCTTCCATCCGAGATCCCAACAGGTTTGCTTCTCCAAATAGCGATAATATTCATTTTTGCGATCTATATTGGGCTTCTTTTCGATATTGTCAAAGAACCGCTTCCACTAGGTTCACGCTTTGGTGTCCCTGTTTTAATTGATGAGCGCCTGGATTCTCAATTTATCATTGAAGGCATCGTTGCTGGCATGCTAATGTTTGTGGGTTTCATAGGTTTCGTAGTCATGTTCTATAGCACAAGGTATTTTTATGAACCAACGTATGCAAGGACACTTCTTCTTATTGGAGTCATTGCAGTGATTGCAGCATATTTCGCCCTTTTATATATGATGGTTCCAAAACTGCCACAAGGATAGTATTTTGTTAAAAAAACATTTGGGTTAGGTTAGTCGAGCCCAGTCCATGAATTCTAAAAGATTTTCAAACATAATATCTGTATGTGCCATTTTCATTTGTTTCCTGGTTGTGCTTCCTGTTAAGACGCCTATAGCAAGCATTCCTGCCTTTTTAGCGGCTATCATATCATAAATAGCATCGCCAATTACAAAACAATCATCTGGTGAGAGATCTAATCTTTGGGCTATTGTTAAAAAGGTTTCAGGATTCGGTTTTCCATATTCTATGTCCTCGCCTGCAATAATAATGTCAAATTCAAGACCAAATTCTTTAATTGCAATCTCTACATTCTTTTTACTTGAACTTGTACCAAGAGCACATTTTATAGCCTTTTCTTTTGCAACACGTAATACCTTTTTTGTTCCCGGAAGTAATTTCACACGATTAAAAGATTGTCTATAAAGACGTTGCTTTGTTTCAACTAAAATATCAATATTTTTCCCATAAAGAGGAAATAGGGCCGTAATAATATCTCTTGATTTTTTTCCAAAATGTTCCAAAATCTTTTCTTGATTAAGCTGTATACCAAATTCACTCATAGCTAATTCCTGATAAGCATGTAAATGCGCAGGAATACTATCAATTAACGTGCCATCAAGATCAAATATAATTGCCTTTGGGTAATTTTCTAGCTTATCTTTACTCACTGTCTGCCGTCCTCCGTAATGACGTGAGAATGGAAGATAAATTGATTTATTTTTTCGATTGCAAAGTCTATCGACCTTTTTTTTAAAGATACAAATTAAAATGATAAAAAGCAATTATAATATGCTTGGCACATTATGCTATTGTTAATCATTGGATATTTTAGGACTCCCGATAAATCCGGGAATTATACTGCGCAAAAGAGGATAAAACAATGGCTTCGCTCGAAGAATTTCGTTTTGGAAGATTAGAAGAAAAGCCAAGTTCTTTTCACGAGATTCGTGTACTTTTGAAGAAATATGAAATTCGTTTTGAAGAATATATTTCTTCTGAAGGTCGTCTCTCATCACAGGATTCTTTTGTGAGATATACAAGCAATTTAGAGGATATTTTAAGCGAAATTTATTCGAGTGAAGATACACGTCCTCCTCGTGCCGTTTTTAAGTTCAAGATTCCGCCACAACCAATCTTTTTGTTACGAGGCAAAGTTTTAGAGCATACAATAGACTGGGAAAGAAGATTCGAAGAATTTAGGGCTTTCAATCCCTTTTGTATACCTGCTGACAGGGTTCGGCAATTGACAAAAATTGCAGATTTACCTCAACTTGCAAATTTTGTTCAAGACCCTGAAGAATTTCCTTTAGATCCGTTATTACTTGTAACTCCAAAAGGATGGCTTCGCATCAAAGACCAATTTGTTGAAGTTTTTAATACACACCATCAGCCTAGCTTTTTGAAAGAATGGATTGAAGAAGTGATCGAGAGGGGACGCGTGCTCTCAGAGGTAGAATTGCTTGCATTGTTTGAAAAACACGATAAATTGATGTCACGTAAAACTATAGACTTGTTAAAACATTTCAAAATCTTAAAATAAACAGATTAATCCTTTACAGTATTATTCTGTTCTTCCAAGGTCTCTCTTCTTTGAACATAATAATTCGACAAATTTCGTGCTTTCACAAATGTTAAAGCATCCTCCAGCGTTTTGAACTTCTTATGGGTGTATTCTGTTGAATTGACATCGGTTACTCCAGCATAAGAAACATAATAATTCCAATTCGTCTCGTAAACTTCAGGTTTGTTCTTTTCGCCAACTAGGCGATAGTTTCCTGTGACCATATCTCTTGTTAATACGTTTTTCTCTTCCAAATTTTTAAACGCTACATCCAAAAAGGCAGTTTTAATCTTTTGAGAGAATAAAGAGCCATGTTGAGCGGCATCTATAATCTTATGATTTCCGGAACCTATTTGATCAATTATCCATGTTTCATACATAGTTGTTCTTTCTGCATGTGTCTTTCTTTTCTCTTTATGGTCATTTGGCAATTCTACATTTCTGTTTTTATCAGCCGTGTCTCTACGAATTATCTTATATTGGCTTATATCAAGCTGTTTTATTGTTGAATTGAACCCCGAACTTTCTAATGCCTCTTGGATACATTTCTCACAGTTAAGAAAAGCCTTTATCCCCGACTCTTCTATGAAGTGACATTCATTGCATTTTTCTAATCTAATGAGAAAAAACATTCTACTTCTATTGCGTCTTTCTTCTTTGGTATTGATTTCTATTTGTTTTTCCACTAATTCTAATGTTGCCACCATTTCTCAGTCAGCCTTCTTTTTGATTAACCATTTAGCGACAGAATTCACTATTTATCTGCACGCATTTATTTAAGGACAACGTGATTCATTCTTCTGCCGCTGGTGCCTGGAGTTTTCTTGTGTAATTAAAAGAAAGTGAGAAAAAATAAGACGAAGGCACTCAATTTTGCCCAGATCCGGCTAAAGTTGTCTTAAAACTCTCAAAGTGCATTTTTCACGATAGTAGAAAAGTCTTCTGCTTTTAGGCTTGCTCCACCAACTAACCCCCCATCAATATTCTCTTTTGAGAATAGGGCTTTTGAGTTTGCTGGTTTCACACTACCTCCATATAGTATTGTCGTTTTTCCAGCCACTTCTGTGTCGTACATTTCTGTTAGTAATTTTCTAATAAATGCATGAACTTCCTCAGCTTGTTCAGGCGTTGCAGTTTTTCCAGTGCCGATTGCCCAAACTGGTTCATACGCGATTACCACGTTTGCAAGTTCTTCTTTGGAAATACCTTCTAGTCCACCTTTTATGTGATCTTCTACAACATTTTCTGTATTCCCATTTTCTCTATCTTCCAATTTCTCTCCTACGCAAAGAATTGGTTTCAATCCATGAGCCAAAGCGGATGTGATCTTTTTGTTTATCATTTCATTTGTTTCTCCAAAGTATGCTCTTCTTTCACTGTGTCCTAAAATCACATATCCTACTCCTAGGTCGTTTAACATGATTGGTGAAACTTCACCTGTAAAGGCTCCTTTTTCTTCCCAGTGCATGTTTTGAGCCGCTATCTTAACTTGCCCTGCAACTTTTATTACGTCTGATAAGGCGGTAAATGGTGGGCCAATAATAACTTCAACCCCCTTAACATCAGCGATTAGTTCGTTTAATTTGGTAACTATTTCTATCGCTTCTGCATTAGTTTTGTTCATTTTCCAGTTTCCTGCAGCAATCATCTTTCTCATTAACTATATTCCTCCAAATGTTATTCGTGAGTCGTTACTATCACTTACTATTAATCTTTTTGCCTGATGGTTTTTAGAGTCAAAATGAGAGGAGTTAGTGGTGCTTTACTTTCAAATGTAATTCCAATAAAAATCTGGCTAACCAGAAGGATAATTACAAGATGAATTGTATACTAATAGATGATGTTTTATGATATTTTATTGATAGATAATATTTTATAATTTATAATAGAGAATAAGAACCAAATTTTGGTTTCTAAAAAAAAGGAGGTTTCAATTTGAAAGTTACGATTTCAAACATCAAAGCAGATATCGGATCCGTTCCAGGTCATGTTGTGACCTACGAAGGAAATATGCTGATTGCTGAACAAGAACTAGCTAAGGCACAAGATCAAGGCTTGATAATTGATTTCCGCGTGTATAATGCCGGGGACGATACTGAACTCTTAATGACACACACTAAAGGCGTAGATTCCCCTGAAATCCATGAACTCGCGTGGGACATATTTATAAAACTAGCTGAAAACGCTAAGGCTATAGGGCTTTATGGTGCTGGACAAGATCTTCTGGCAGATGCCTTTTCTGGAAATATTAAAGGTCAAGGTCCTGGAGTCGCTGAAATGGAAATTAACGAAAGACCTGCTGAACCAATACTTGTATTTGCGGCTGATAAAACTGAACCAGGTGCATTTAACTATCCTATGTATCGCATGTTTGCAGATCCATTCTGCACTGCTGGACTTGTTATTGATCCTAAACTACATCCAGGGTTCAAGTTCTATGTTGTAGATGTTATTGCGCATAAAGCTGTTACGATGAGTTGCCCTGAAGAAATGTACGATTTGCTGGCATTGATCGGCGCGGTAAGCAGATTTCCTATAAAATATGTGTATTCCAAGAATCCCGATTTGGGCATTGCTGCATCAGTATCCACCGAAAAATTGGCGCTCATTGCAGGGAAATATATCGGAAAAGATGACCCATGTGCAATTGTCAGATCTCAGAGCGGATTTCCAGCTGTCGGTGAAGTAATCGAAGCCTTTTCACTTGGGCATCTCGTAGCTGGTTGGATGCGGGGGTCGCATAGGGGTCCATTAATTCCGGTTGCGCTTAAGGACAGCCGATGTACACGTTTCGACGGCCCTCCGAGAGTAGTTGGCTTAGGTTTTCAGATCAAAAACGGCAAACTCGTTGGTCCAGTAGATCTATTCGATGACATTGCCTTCGATTACACCAGACAAAAATGTATGGAAATCACTGATTATATGAGACGTCATGGCCCATTTGAACCAGAAAGACTTCCACTAGAGGAGATGGAATACACCACATTGCCCTCAGTTCTGAAGCAATTGGAAGGACGACTTGAAGACTACGAATAAACACCCTTATTTTTTTAATTTTTTTAATGAAAAATCGAATCAATAAAAACTTCTTCTTTTTTTAAAATAGAAGAAGAGATGAACTCCTCCCTATAGCATCCTCTTCGAAAATTTTGAGTGAAATAGAAATTTTTGAAATAAATGATAACCTGGATAAGTGCCGAGATTGGTTTAGAAGCGTTATAACTAAAAAACATCCCGATAAAATACCAGAATGATATCGACATTTAAAAGATATTATGGGAGAGGGTTGGTGAGGAAGATGTATAACGCAGCAATTAATTTGTGTCACGAATGTGGGAGGAAAGATCGGATACCTTTCTCCAAGGAAGACGTAGAGGAGGCTATAATCTACGGTGGGGGATTAGTAGTCAAGACTATCGATCATGATGACCATGTGGTAATCGTTCATATCGATACTTATGGCATTGTGCGTCGTCAGGTTGCGTTTGAAAAAGTTAAGCCTATAGCGGTTGTAACGGTGTGATAGTGACAGACTTTCTTTCTTCAATCTTTAAAATTGAACATCCAAGGGTGAAGCTGAAGTAGTTGATGAGCTATAGAAGAGGGGGGAAACACACCGACTTCAGTGATGAGTCCATCAATATATCTTCGAGGTACCGTCTCGAACGCTGGATTTTCTATATGTAAACCAGCAGGTGCATCTTTCCAAATTTCCTCAGGGTCACGTTTCTCAATCTTTTCTAGGAAACCTAAGGATGTTTCTGGGCTAAATTTGAATGTATCTGCAGCACAATACATCGGTACGTCTCTTTCATCCGCAGCTAATGCAAATAATCGTGTCCCAATCTTGTTGATAATAGTTCCTTCCGAAGTAATTGCGTCAGCACCGATTAGAGCTAAATCTACCTCAAAGTGTTTCATCATGTACCTCATAGCTGAATCAACTACAAATGTTACCTTTATACCTGCCTCTACAAGTTCTTTCGCTGTACGATGTCCTTGAAGACGAGGTCTTGTCTCAGTACAGATTACATGTATATCTTTTCCTTGTTCATGTGCTTTCCTTAATATGCCAGTTACTGTTGAGGAGTGACAATGAGTCATTATTTGCATTTCGCTTAAAATTTTACGAGCCCCTATCTCATGGATTTTTAAGATGGCATCTTCAAAATAATTGAGGATGTTATCACATGTACTTACTGCAATCTCTTTTGTAGCAATAATATCGCCTTTTGCCTCCTTTGTTTCATATAATACATAGCGAATACCGTTCCTCATCGCAGGCTCAGTAGGCCTTGTGTCGAACAGAATATTTTTTGCTTCTAAAAGTTCTTTAAATAGTAAATCAGGCTCTGCAGCGGAAGAATTAAGAATAACGTCCTTCATTGAACGGATAGCAGCTTTAGCTACATTTCTTGCGCCTTGAATCTCTAAATCTTTGATTTTCTTGGCGATTTGTATTAAGTTTTCCATAAAAACCCCTCTAAGAGTATTCTTCATAAGAGATATATTAGCATTAATAGTTAAAGATGAACTATTCTCTTAGCTATTAAAGGTGAGCAGAATGCCTGAAAAAATTGAGTGGTATCTTGAATTTGTAGATTATGATTATAAACCGTCTAAGACCGATTTAATCGTTACATTTTACGTAGAACCTGCAGAAGGAATGCCATTTGAGGAAGTCGCTGGAAGAGTTGCTTCCGAAAGCAGCGTCGGAACTTGGACTACGCTTGCTGAACTCCCGGATAGAGTTCGATCGCTCATGGCCAAAACGTACAAGCGGGATGGAAATACAATAAAGGTTGCTTATCCTCTCGACTTATGGGAGCCATATAATATCCCCCAATTGTTATCTGGAATCGCCGGTAACATCTTTGGTATGAAGGCTGTTAAAAACCTTAGATTACTTGATTACGAGCCCCCTCAAAGTTATATAAAGGCTTTTAGAGGCCCACAGTATGGCATTAAAGGAATTCGAGAACTACTAAAGGTCGATAAGAGACCAATATTAGCCACTGTTCCCAAGCCAAAGATTGGCTTCTCAGCTGAAGAGCAAGCTCAAGTTGCATATGAGATCTGGACTGGTGGTATTGATCTTCTAAAAGATGACGAAAATCTTTCTTCCTTACCTTTTAATAAATTTGAGAAAAGAGTCGAAGGTGCTCTAAAAATGAGAGAGAAGGTGGAAGCAGAGATTGGGGAACGCAGAAGTTATCTAATTAATATTACCGCAGAAACAGAAGAAATGAAAAAAAGAGCGCGATTTGTTGCTGATTTGAACTGGGAGTACGTAATGATTGACATAGTAACGACAGGCTGGGCTGCTTTACAGACCTTGCGAGAAGTGTGTGAAGATTTAAAACTGGCAATACACGCCCATAGAGCAATGCATGCCACCTTTACAAGAAATCCTAAACATGGTATCTCAATGTTTGCTTTGGCAAAAACTGCGCGATTAATCGGTGTTGATCAAATACATACGGGCACCGTCGTTGGAAAATTGGAAGGACCTGAAGAGGAAGTTACGAAAATAAATGAATTTCTTAGAAAGGATTGGTATCACATAAAACAAGCATTCCCTGTTTCCTCCGGAGGGTTACATCCAGGTCTCTTGCCAGAAATTCTAAAAAGATTCGGAACAAATTTGGTTATTCAAGTGGGTGGCGGGGTGCTAGGGCATCCAATGGGCGCACAAGCCGGTGCAAAGGCTGTTAGACAGGCCATTGATGCCTATTTAGAGAATAAAACTTTAGAAGAGATGGCAACAGCGAATTCTGAGCTGAAAGCAGCTTTAAACAAGTGGGGTTATCTTAGGCCACGTTGATATTGAATTAAGAATAAAGTTCGCCCCTCTAGGCTCCGGAATGCTCCTTTACAGCGTACTCCCCATCGTCATTAATGAATAACTGAATCTCCACATGACACGCTGGGCATTTTATGACTTGACCTACTTTTGGATTACAACCATAAACCAATGTCCATCCACAACGGGGGCAGTAAAATCCGACATTTAACTTACCAGTTCGAATTTTTTCAAGCTTATTCTCGATAGCTCTCATATGCCCCATTTCATCTTTCCTAAAGGTAAGCAGCATTTTTCTCGTAACTTCATCTTCAATCTCTAAGCCATAATCCTTGTAAATTTGCACAGCACGTCTTTCGAATTCCATATCGTCCTTCAGCAATGCTTTAATGTTTTTAAACATTCTTTAACCTCCTTAATCTTCTATATCATATTTCTCTTTAAGTTCTTCAATTTTTTCTGTTAATTCTGCATAATGCCGCGATTCGCTTCTTTTAAAGCCCTCTAACATAGAATTGATTTCGGGGTTATTAATTTTTAAAATATGATCAGTATAGCGCTCGACAGCCTCTTTTTCTAGTTGTTGAACTTCTCGCAATAGTTTTAGTGCATGTTCTACATCCATTTTTTCACTCACCACCAATATTGCAGTATGTCAAGTAGTATTGTTTCTTGCCAAAATAAAGCTAATGGTAGAGGAATCGAAACATTTTAAATACTTAAACTCACTAAAAAGAGCCTTTGGAAGATTTAGTGAAATAAAGCGCAAGAAGAAGTGTCGGAGAAAACTAAATGACAGGAAAAGAAGTTAAGAAAATTGAGTTAAACATAAACTAACCAATCATTGTATTTCTCAATTTTACCTTTAACAGTATCAAAGAATATTTTCTGTATTTCTTCTGTAATTGGACCTCGTTTTCCAGATCCTATAACCCTCTTATCGATTTCTCGGATAGGAGCAACCTCAACTGCTGTGCCTGTAAAGAAGGCTTCATCTGCTAAAAACAAATCTTCTCGCACGATATTTTGCTGTGAAGTCAACTCAAACCCTAAATCTTTGACTATTTGCATGACAGCATCTGCAGTTATGCCCCTCAATGCACCTGCAGAAGGGGGTGGAGTCATAACTCTATTATCTTTGACGATAAAGAGATTTGCACCTGGTCCTTCTGAAACATATCCATTAGAATTTAATAAAATCGCGTCATCATATCCGCAATCGATCGCCTCACGTTTAGCGAAGAAAGAATTTAGATAATTCGCTGCCGCTTTAGCTAAGGGTGGTGCCATTCTTGAATCAATTCTTACCCACGAGGACATTTTACATCTAACGCCTTGTTCAAGAGCGTCTTCACCGAGGTAAGTTCCAAATGGAAAACATGCCATTGCAAGATCTATTGGATTATTTAATGCCTTTATTCCGATATCGCCGTACCCATAAAATGCACAAGGTCGAATGTAGCCTTCTTTTAAGCTGTTAATCTTCAGTAACTCTTTTGTAATGCCTATAAACTCATCAACAGAATATTCAAGATCCATAAAGCAAATTTTTGCACTGTTTAAAAATCGCTGGAAATGCTCTTTAGCCCGAAATATTGCTGGGCCTTTGTCGGTATTATAGCATCTAATCCCCTCAAAGATGCCAGTACCGTAATGCAGCGCATGCGTTAAAACGTGAACTTTTGCATCATCCCAGTTAACAAACTGTCCATTCATCCAGATCTTTTCGGTTTTCTCCAATATTTTCACCACATTGGTTTGTAAGTAAAAGTCTATACATGTGGAAAAGAAAGTATATCGATTTTTCGAAAGATTTAAAGGTGGTGGGCGGGATGAGATTTTCAGAAAGAGCGATTT
>Ga0180437_10009880_pt1 | contig 11726 bp, 24 predicted proteins | sample SS_ome_4_FD_132410 | JGI IMG/M metagenome (GOLD analysis project Ga0180437, IMG submission 132410) | Hypersaline lake sediment archaeal communities from the Salton Sea, California, USA - SS_3_D_1 metaG | ecosystem: Environmental > Aquatic > Non-marine Saline and Alkaline > Hypersaline >... | reverse complement strand
GATCCGGCGTAGCCTGAGAAATCTGTTGGAGAAGAAGTTTGGTGAGGAGTACGAGATCCTTGCCCTCTTGTGGGGATTGGACGAGCAATGGCGAGAAATTACTCTACGCAAATTCTTCACACCGAAGCAAGTGTTGACCATCTGGAGGGAAAGACATCCGGGTAAGAAGATGCATCAGGTACGCATTAAGGCTATTGCCGAGAAGGCAATGCGAAGTTTGAAGGATGAGAAGGATCCCGAATTGCTGAAGCTTTGGGATGCCTACAATACGATCAGAACCACGGAGGAATAGCCATGGCCAAGAGGATTAGTGGAATCGATTGCAGTAACATCATCACCGATGAGATGAGCAAGGCTCTCATTCGTCGCCTGAAGGTAAAGGTGAATGAGGGACTGAAGGAAGATAACGCCAAGTTGAAAAAGCAGGTAGCCAAGTTGAGGAGTGAGAATCGTCGGCTCTGCAAGGAGAACAACGAGATTCAGGACATCAAGGCTGCGCGTGAGAATGTGCGTCTAGCTTGTCAGCGGCTCACCCGTATCATTAAGGCAGTGAGCAACTTGAAGGAGCGGAAGATTGGCTCTATTATCAACGGTGATTCCCGTCGCTACTATGACACGGTGTATCGAGAAGGCCGAGCGATTGCTGCGGTGAAGCGCCTGGCGAATAAGAATACCCCGTGAAGTACATCGTAGTGGTAGCAGGGGTAGTCCCTCACGAACATGAGATCCGAGCGGCCATGTTCTTCGGTCCTTTCGATACATATGATGAGGCCGAGAATTGGGTAGATGAACAGGATGCCGAGATCCGCTACTGGATTCGGGAACTGATTAAAGGAGATACTTAATGCCGTACATCGAAGAAGATCGAAGACAAGAATTGAACCGGTACATCACTGCGCTGGACGACAAGCTGGGACAGATGGGGGACGTGGGTGGCGATATGAACTACGTGATCACCATACTGTTCCTACGCAAGTTTCTGCGTACACGCAAGTACATGACCATGGAAACCATGTTCGGTACTTTCCTTGGCGTGATCATGGAATTCTATCGCAGAACCGGTGGGATGTATGAAGATGGTGCCATTGCACGAAATGGTGACATCAAGGAATACACAGGAATCTGAGTTAAAAATCTCAGGAAATGCTATACTTGTTATAAAGGAGGCTTTGCCATGATGCGACTTTGTATGCTTTTGATCGTCTGCGTGAGCTTCGGCTGCGCAACCACCTATGCCGACGTGCAGCTTGATAACACCCAGAAGATCAAGAGGGTACGTGTAGTCAAGGTGAGCGCACTGAGGAAGGGGCCTTACAAGGCTTCTGTCACCCTGCCTACCAAAGACGGGATGGCCAAGGTGGATATCAAGGGGAACGATGAGGCCATGTCCGGTAACTTGGCAATGACAGGTGCGGCGGCTGGTGCTCTATTCGGCGGACCTGTCGGTGCTGCCAGTGGGGGTATCGTAGGTACTTTCGCCGAGTGGGTGAAGGACAAGCTTGGTGTGTCCTCTCCGCTGGAGGAAGGACCGGAGGAGTTGACAACGGAGGAGCCGGAAGCTGAGGCTCCCAAGGTGAAGACGGACGAGGAGATTGCTGCCCGTGCTGCTAGGAAGGCGGCAAGGGAAGCAAAGAAGGCTGCTAAGGTAGCAAATGAGGTAGATTATGAGTAACCCCAAGCCGAGCGCCGAGGAGCGGTCCATCGAAGAGTTGGCCGAGCGACAGGCACTTCGATGGTTTAAGGGTGGGGAACCCTACCCGCTCTTTTTACGCGACGTGCTCGCTCCTTTCTTTCGAGAAGCCGAACGCGCCGCCGAGACCGCTGCGAGGGAGGGCTGGCCCGTGTCCCCTGATGGTCACCGCATCACTCAAGAGCAAGTGCGTGCGATGGGCGATAGGATTGCCGACCTAGAAGAGGCACTCCAGATCATTGCTCATTGGGAAGATGACCCGAAAAACAGCTCTCCGTTCACGTTCGCGAAGACTGCGCTTGACAACGCTGGACAAATAAACAGGGGGCCGCTCTCTGAACAGATCGACCAGCTTGCCAGCTTCATTATGGCCGAGGTGGGTGGTGAGCCCTTGCAGAGCGAAGGCGCCGTCGAGTGTGCCATTCGCATCATTCGAGAGCTGAAGCGCGAGGTGGAGAGGCTGAACCGGGAACGCCTCGTCTTCGTTAAAGACGGTACGATGGTGCTGCTTACCATTGAGCAGATCCAAGAAGCCGCCCGCGCCGATGGGGGGCGGGAGGGGCGAACACCAGGAACAAAGATTGTCTGCCTTTGTGGCTCAACTCGCTTCACCGAACAGATGCTCATAAAACAATGGGAACTGACCAAGCAAGGAGTGATTGTTGTTACTTGGTGCGCCTTGCCGGATTCCTATATCCGCAACCCTGAGCGTGCGGACGCCTTTAGCAACGATCCCTTCCATATTGGAGACAAAGAAGGCGTCAAGGAAGCTATTGACGAACTTCATAAGCGGAAGATCGACCTAGCCGATGAGGTATTCGTATTGAACATTGATGGGTACATCGGGGAATCGACATCTAGCGAGATTGCGTATGCCGAGAAGACCGGGAAGCCGGTCAAATATCTGGAACCAGACATCCGCACCCTCGCGGAGAGCGAGAAGGGAGAGGGGTGATGCCGACTGAGCGACGTTGCGACAGGTGCAAGTGGTGGGACAAGGGAACCGGCGCATGGGTTGGCGATAACGGACAGTGCCGCCAGTGCCCCGCCATGATTGGTGGCTGGCCGTGGACGAACCCAGACGACTGGTGCAGCCACTTCAAGGTGAAGGAGCAACCCGATGCCGACGCCGAGTGATACGGAGATGCTGGATTGGGTTGAGAAGCATATGCCGTACTTCTCGAAAATATATTCATCCAGGGGTGAGTCTATATGCTGTAGTTGGGCGTGGAATAAGTCGGCAGAGGCTAAAACCTACCGGGGAAGTATCGCCGCCGAGATGGCCGAAGGAGGGAAGGATGCAAGGTGATTACGAGTACACCCACAACGACATCATAGTATACGAGAAGAAGCTCGCCACCCTCGAAGCCGAGAAGGCCGAGCTGAAGCGCGAGGTGGAGAGGCTGAAAGCACAAGCGCACCACTGGAAGACAGAGTTCGGGGCCGCCGCATCACATAGGCTCGATTTGCAGGAAGAGGTGGAGAGGCTGCGCTCTCAAATTGAACCCAGCACCAACATCAAGCGCTTCATCAGGCGGCAAACCCTAGAGTTACTTCTGGGTGGAGCAGCAGGGGTGTCGCGGCATGGCGGAAGCAGGCTCTGTGATGAACCGGCTGCCTACGTGGAAGCTGTGAAGTTTGCTTTATCTGACGCCCGCGCCGAGGGGCTGCGGATGGCGTGCGATCATGTCCCTGATGGCCATACACGTAGAAATCTGCGTGAACTTGCCGACCGCTTGGAGCGGGGCGAGGGAAGCGCATAAGGCTGCTAAGGTAGCAAAGGAGGTAGATTAATGGCGACGGTGACGGTAAGGTGGGAAATTGAGGATGGATACGTTGGCGGGTCGAAGCCGCAGTCATTCGAGATCGACACGGATGACTTCGATGAGGATCTGGACATCCTGAATCAGCTTTACGATTTCACTCAAGAACAATTCGACAACACCATTTCGTGGTACATTCAGAACGAGGATGAGGTAGTCCGAGTTGTGGAAGCTGCGAGGAAGCGGAATGGCTAAGACCTATACAGTCGTCTACAACTTCCAATACAAGATCGATATCAAAGCGGAAGATGCTGAGGAAGCTGTTGCCAAGGTGCAGCAGATCGATTGGGACAATTGGGAGGAGACGTTTGACGGACCCTATGTCGAGTTTCAGATGGACAATCTGCTGTCGCAGATCATCCTAGATATGGGGATAAGGAAAAATGAAGGAGACTTTGAATGAGTGATACAAGAGACATGCGATACTACGGTGCTGGCCTTGGCTCCATGCTGGCTGTCACCATTTCCTACGGGATCAACCATAGCTTCTGGTGGGCGTTCCTCCATGGCTTCCTTGGTTGGATCTATTACGGATTGGGACACGCACAGTGAAAGTCGAAGTCGAAACTTCGGACGGACGTACCTTCAATCATGAGGTGACTGACATCAATATCACCGACGCTGGAGCCCTATCGATGGCTCTGCTTGATGACGAAGGTACCGCGGTGGAATCCTTTTCCTACAACGCCCGGTTCTGGGATCGGGTGAAGGTAACGGAGATCTGATGAAGTACGATCTAGTATGCGAGGGTGGAGGCATTAGAGGCATCGGCCTTGTTGGTGCCATAGATGGTATCGAGCAGCGAGGATATACGCCTTCGCATCTAGCCGGTACCTCAGCGGGGGCAATCGTAGCCTCGCTGAGGGCCGCTGGCTATACCCCACAAGAGCTTAAGGAAGTCATGTTCACTACCGACTTCAACAAGTTCAAGGATGGTAATGGGTGGGGCCGCAAGATCTACAACATCGTCCGCTACAGAGGAATCTACAAAGGAGACTACTTCTACAACTACATCAAGGAACTGCTCGCTGACAAGGGGGTAGTCTACTTCGGTGATCTAGCTAGTCTGGAAGAGAAAGACCAGAGGCACTTTATCTACCGCTGGCTATTCAAGTGTTTCACAGCCGACGTAACACGCAGGCGGCTGATAACCTTTCCCGACGACTCAGCCATCTACGGCATCGATCCAGATTACATGGAGGTAGCTTTGGCTGTCCGAGCATCCATGAGCATCCCGGCAGTGTTTCAGCCGGTGACCCACAAGAGGGACGTGCTGGTGGATGGAGGCATCCTGAGTAACTACCCAATTAGTTCATGGGATTCGCCTTTGGTACCGGACTGGCCTACCTTCGGGATCTTACTGGAGGAATCCAAGCATCAGCGCAAGTTTGAGCCAATAGGCCCATGGCCACATGACTATTTCATTGCACTGTTTGACACGATGATGAAGGCACATGACAAGCGAAACATCAAGCCCGGTGACTTCAAGTACCGGACGATCGTGGTGCCTTGTGGTGCGGTGAGTGCCACTGACTTCGACTTGGATCTTGAGGAGAAGAACGTATTGTACAACAAGGGAGTAGCAGCAGCACGCGACTTCCTACAAGCCTGGTCATGGTCTGACTATCAGCGATGGGCCAGAGAAGTGAGAGGATTAAATGGACAAGGTTAAGGCGTTGATTCCTAAAGGGTATCACAGGATTGCCTTGCGTGAAGACAGGAACGGGAAGTGGATTGTGGAAGTCTTCTACAATGAGGACATCGATCGGTTCCTCGTCAAGCATACCGATCTTGAGCAAGTCATGGGACCGATGACGAAGAAGCAGTTGGCCGACATCTCTGAAGCGGTCAAGGATGTCATGTGGGCCAGCGGTTCCTACAACTACATTCCCGATCAAGAATAATGATCTTTGGAGAGCAGTGGGAACACATTCCCGGGTTCCAAAACAGGTACTTTATCTCCAACCACGGACGGGTATTCGTTACCAAGAGGTACAAGGCCAATGATCGTTTCCATGAGACGCGGAAATGGCAGTACCAGAAGAAGCTACTGGCCACACAGTACGATGACTATGGCTTGTCTTGGGTGTGTCTGACGAAGGAGGACGGTAAAAGGACAACTAAAAGTATCCCTAGGCTAGTAGCCGCAGTGTTCATGGGTGCGAAAGAAACAGATAAGATTACCTTTAGAGATGGTGACCCATACAACTGCCGGGTAGACAACTTGCATCTGTCATCGATGCATCCGAAAGCCACGTTGAGTGAGTGGCAGTACCAGTTCTGTGTTGAGCAGCATTTTGAACACGGGATTCCCTGGAAGGTGTTGGGAGCTAGGTTCCTGATACTTCCAGATAACTTGAGGAAAGCGGTAGACGCTTGGAGAAAGAGGAGAGGATATGACCGTTCAGGATCGAAGCAAGCGGAGGAGGAGAACAGTGATGATTAACCGCTGCGGTGATTGCAAGTGGTTCAAGCGAACAATGCTTACAGCCAGGACAGAATCGCGCCAATGGTTCGGCGTGTGCCATGTGTTCCCCGAGGCCCACAAGAAATGGGACGATGATTGGTGCGGTCAATTTGCCGAGAAGGAGGCCAGCGATGACTAAGTTCCGCAAAAAGCCGGTGGTGGTGGAGGCTTTCCAGATGACAGAGGCACGCCGATGGGACAACAGCGAGTGGCCGGACTGGCTACACCTTGCATGGAACATGGACATTGGGGTTGAGGGGGCGTTCTGGTGTGACGTAGACCCCCCACACACCCACCTACATATCTCCACACTGGAGGGTGTGCAGAACGTGGACTTCGGTGACTGGATCATCCAAGGCGTCGCTGGAGAAATCTACCCCTGCAAGCCCGACATTTTCGAGCAGACCTATGAGCCAGTGGAGCCCAGCGATGGCCGAGTAGGTGGAGGGAGAGCATAACAATGATTGAGATTGCCCCGTGTGAACGATTCGATGGACTTACCTGTAACTGTTGCGATGCATACACGGATGAGTCCCTCACGTACAGGAATGCGAACAGCCTGATTCCCCAAAAGGAATTGCTGCGTTTCAACTTCTCTGTACATAACCACGGAATGACGGTTCGCTTGTGCAAGCAGTGTCGAGCCATCTTGAGGAGTCTACTGAATGAGTGTGATTAGAGTACGCTTCGATGACGTGCTGGTAACATCCAAGCCCATGGAAGGAAGGGAGTTCCAGAAGTTTCGGAAGCATCATCAGTGGTGCCTGGACGTAGAAGGAGTATTCTACCCTGTAGCTGCCATCCTTTGTTCAGAAATCCAATCCTTTCCCGAAGCAGTAGACTACGTTCGAAGCGAGTTGGACGCGGGGCGTCTCTTTGTGGATCTCCACGGGTGGGAACACATTGACTACACGAAACTCAGCCAGGAAGAGATTGAGGAGCACCTCGAAAAAAGCTTCGACTACATGTTAGATACTTTCGGCTGCTTGCCTGTGCGCTGGGCAACCCCTTGGGGCGCTACTAGTGACGCAATTCTAGCAGCTTGCCGAAAGTATTGCATTGCATGGGAAGGTGTGACCCATCCTGTCATTGATCAAGGTGAAGCTGCCAAGATCGTGAAGGAAACCGGCACCATTGAGTGCTTGCAAAATCGTGTGATTATGGTACACTGGTTTGAGCGTGGCCTGAAGCTGTATCGCATTGCTCAGACTGCCAAGTATGGGACTTGGGAAGAGGCAGCAAAAGCTCATCCTGATTATTTCAAGGAGGATTGAAATGGTAGCATTTTTAGCTTTTATGTGGGGTGGATTAATAGGATTTATGGTAGGTATAGTATTATGGCAGCTATAGTCATTTATAGTGCAGAGAAGGACGAGTAACTATCTAGTTTAAACACGACTTCATGTTAGCCGGAAATGCCATTATTTAATAGAGAGGAGAACGAACATGGATCTTGACAACAAATCAAAGTTCGTTGAGATGCACCAGATGGCGATCCTACGTCAGATGTTGACCTTCGCGAGAGAGGCCCTCCACCTAGAGGTAACGATCAACCTACAGCCTGATTTTAGCGGTTCTCTCAACGGCGATATGAATGCCGGGTTTGATGATATTGGGCAGGCTGTTGAAGCTGCCAAGAATTTCATCAGGAACCGCCTGGCCAAGGAAATCGACAACCACAACCAGCAGTTGCGAGCCCACGTTGAAGAGACAAAGCAGATTGCCAAGAATCGTGATGCGTGGAAGGAGCTTGGAGAGAAGGTTCTTGCTGGAAAGTATGAGATTCCTGAGGAACCGATACATACTTTTCTCGATACAAGGGTTGGCCAAAATCAGTACATGAGAAACATAGCCGACATGCTGAAACAGCAGAAGATAATCGGTGATTACTCTGAAGCTGAGACTCGCGTCTTGGCTGACATGTACAAGCAGAATCAGAAGAACCGTTCTGTCAGTGAAAAAGCCCTAACGCAGGCGAAGAAAGCTATCTTTGGCAAGATGTGTGGGAGGAAGCCGTGATTCTTCGTGTAGAGATCAACAATACGGTGGGGCGTGTAGTAAACGTCCCGTCGCAGGAGATCTACAACCAGTTCCGTGAGCTTTTCACCATGGAAGCGCCGGGAAAGGACTATCTACATGAAGTAAAGCTGCGAGTAGCTATCCAAGCACTCATCAAGCGGGGGCCGATGGATGGAAACCATATGAGGAACCTGATTCACAAAATCGTTTCCCATGACCAGCCCATCAAGCGCCGATTGAACCGACTTTCGTACCGAGTGGAAGAAGAGAAGATGCACCCGGGCCAGATTGCAAACTACCTGTGGCAGTATGATCAAGAAAATGGTAGTGACGGGATGATCTGCATGGTAGATGAGTCCCACCATTTCTTGACTGGCCTCCTGCCGAGAATAATCTCATTCTGTGAGGCCCACGATCTGAAGTTGGAGGTGATCGACACCAGAATACCTACTGAGGCGCTCAAATTTGAGCCCACAGCCCCTTTGAAAGATGAAAAGGTAGTAGAGCTACGGGACTACCAGAAAAGCGTGGTAGAAACGTCTCTGAAAAACGTCCTGGGAGGGATGCCGTGGTATCGGGGCGTGGTGAAGGTAGCAACTGGCGGTGGGAAGACAGAGATCGCGGTTGGGATGTATCAGTGCAATCATCTTCCCACCGTTTTCCTTGTCCATCGGAAGGATCTGATGGAACAGGCTGCACAGCGATTTGAGAGGTACGGAATCGAGTGTGGGAGGATCGGAGATAGTGAGTTTGTACTCTCATACAGCACCGTGACGGTGGCTACGATCCAGACCATCTGGAGCATCCTGAAGAAGGAGGATGATGTTCGAAATGGGCCTCTAGAGGCTCTCTTCAAGGGGACAAGACAGCTATTCTTTGATGAAGCGCACCTGATGGCTGCTGACGTTGACAAGGCGAACACATTCATGAAGATCTCGAAGAAGTTCGAGAACGCCGATGTTCGATGGGGCCTCACAGCGACACCTTTCATCAAGGAGGACGATTTCAGCAATAACCTCTTGATGGGAGCCACTGGAACCCTGCTGTGCAGCATCACCAATGCCGATCTTATCAAGAGAGGCTATCTGACTGTGCCTAAGGTGAAAATGGTCACTGTGGAGCACCCGGAGAGGTACTTTGATGAGATCCTGAATGAGGAAAGGCTTCAGCCGAAAGGTAGGGGGATGAAGTGGAATGACATGTACGAGTACGTCATCACTGCCAACCCTGGAAGGAACAAGGCGATCATCAAGGAGATCGAGGAAGCTCCGAAACCCTGCCTGGTACTGCTGCAACGGAAAGAGCATCTGAAGTATCTGAAGTGGTACGGTATGCCGGATTATCCGGTGCTCACTGGCTCTGATTCGAAGAAGAAGCGTATGGCCACTGTCGATTTGCTTCGTAAAGGAGAAATAGGTGTGCTGATTTGCACCACCATCTTCGATGAGGGTGTGGACATCCCTGAGCTACGCTCTGTGATCATGGGCGGTGGTGGTAAGAGCAAGATCAAGACACTTCAGCGTCTTGGCCGTGGCTTGCGTCTGGCGAAAGGTAAGGATGAGGTACTGATCGTAGATTTCATCGACTTCAACCCCACTACACCGGGATGGACAGTAGGTAAGCATTCGAAATTCAGAATGAAAACCTACAAGGAAGAGGGATTCAATGTCGAAACCTATTGAGTTCAAGAAGAATAGGAAGGGTGCGAAAAAGGTAGAGAAGATGCTCAATGCGCCTCTTGATGAGAAGATCAGTGAGAAGATCAACGAGATCGTCAAGCAGTATGAAGATGCGTTGTTCGTCAAAGGTAGTGGAAACTTCACCACTAGAGATGCCATCACTGATCCCAATGACCCCAATGGCTGGCGTGTAAGTGGACAGGCTATTAGTGGTGCAGTTGGATCTATTGGGGGAGCCATTGGAGGTTCTGTTGGCGGGAATTGGGGGAATGCTAACATCCAATGTGGTGATGGCAATTCACTGAGCTTTGACGGTACCCAGAAAGCCATCGATGAAGCTTCCCCTGCCCTTGATCTAGCTACACTCCTCAAGGAGTATCAGTCGTTCGAAGACATGGTGCAAGAAGTAGAGGAAAGTGACTGTTAGCTACAATACTCTCGGCGATATGCTGCTGAGACGCTACATCAAGGATTTCATAGCCGAGATGGCTGAAAATTCTGTGTTGAGGCCAGATAAGATGGTATGGGATCTAGAGAAAGTTATCAAGAAAGTAGAGAACATCAACTTTGGAGATCTATATGGCGATGCCCTCGAAACAGAAAGCTAGTGTCAGCTACGATGAGCTAGTGAAGCTGAAAGAAGAGTCTGATTTGGTAAGGCGGATTCGAGAGATTGCGCAGAAAGAAGAGTATCGTGAAGCTGTCGAGACACTGGACAAGGCGTTGAAGAAGTATGTCTCGCCTCCGTCCCTTCCTCCTCAGGAAAACATGAAGCCGATGAAGACTCATAGTGGAAAGATAATAATTAAACAGGTGCCGTCCGGTACTACAAAGGTTCCGTTGCCTCCTAAGCCGTTGATGCCTGTGACATTGGAGCAAGCGGTTGCAGAGGCTTGTAGCTACAAAGTTGAAATCAAAGAAATAGAGGAGTAAATGGAACTATTCAATGAGTATGAGTTCGTCTGGTGCCTAACGGTTAGGCCAGAAGACGCGCGAGTCTACAGTCAGATTTTTCAACCCGATTGGTTACGAGATCCTGCCCTCAAGGCAGTTTTGAGCGAGATCTATAAGTTTACAAAGGAGCATGGAACACCACCGACAATTCCCGTGTTAGATAAGATCTTCTTTTCCGAAGATGAAGTGATATACGCAGCTAGATACAAGCCAGCCCTCGATAAGGTGCGAATGGTCAATCTAGCTATCGCAGAGCAGATCTACTTACTGAAGCAAGCAAAGGATGTTGCCATTGTCCGGTCTTTGGAAGCTATGTATCAGGATATCAACTTTCAGACGAAGATGGTAGGTCAAGAAGGATCCAACATTCTGAAAGACGTGACATCATGGATCAACAACTTTGCTATTGCTGATGGAGAGCAATCTGCCGATCTGAAGCAGGCGTGGGAGAAGCTAGTGCAAGAGAATGCCGCAGCTAGGAAAACATTTCAAGCACCCACCGGTATCCAGATTTTGGATGAGTGGACTTACGGTGGATTACGGTCAAAGCAGTTAGGCATTTTCATGGCTCCTACCGGAGAAGGTAAATCAGCTATCCTCATGAACATCGCTTACAACCTGTCGTTGCAGGATGAGTGGAATGTATGGTTCGTCACTAACGAGCTTTCTCTGTCTGAACAGGCAGAGCGTCTCTTGAGTCGTGCTTCTGGCGTACCCCTTCCCCAGATCCAGCATGAGCTTGGTACAGTGGATGCCAACTTCAAGAAGAATTGGGATGATCAGGTAAATGCCCGTTTGAGGATCACTTCGGTCAACTCAGATCTGAATTGTCATGAGATCGAGAACATGATGATGCGCTGGGCATCGATTTCTGGCTGGAAGCCGGATATCTTGATTTTGGACTTCATGGAACGCATGAATCCGAATGACAAGGGATATGAGCGTAGAGCAGAGTGGCAATGGCTTGGAGCCATTGCAAAAGACCTAGTTAGAATGGCCAAAGCGCAGAATATGGTCATGTGGACAGCATGTCAGACAAATAGGTCTGGTACTCAGTCAGATCTAGAGATGACGATGCAGATGGCACAGTCTTC
>Ga0180437_10009879_pt1 | contig 11726 bp, 8 predicted proteins | sample SS_ome_4_FD_132410 | JGI IMG/M metagenome (GOLD analysis project Ga0180437, IMG submission 132410) | Hypersaline lake sediment archaeal communities from the Salton Sea, California, USA - SS_3_D_1 metaG | ecosystem: Environmental > Aquatic > Non-marine Saline and Alkaline > Hypersaline > Sediment... | reverse complement strand
TATGACCAAGGTATAATTGCCCGCATGCACCCGGCAATATTTCTCGATCGAGATGGGGTTATCGTAGAAAACCGCTCCACATACATCAGAAGCTGGCAGGATATAGAATTTTTACCTGGCGCACTAGCCGCTCTCTACATGCTACGTTCAAGTCCACTAAAAGTTTTTATTATCACCAATCAATCTGCAGTCGGACATGGAATAATCTCTCAAACCAAAGCTGATGAGATAAACCAACAACTTTTACTGGATATCCAGAAAGCCGGCGGGCGTGTAGATGGGATTTATATGTGCCCTCATTGCCCTGAAGATTATTGTAACTGCCGTAAACCGCAGCCGGGTTTGATTATCAAGGCTGCACAGGAACATTCTATCGATTTGGGTAAATCTATTTTTGTTGGTGATGCGCTTACCGATCTTGAAGCCGGAATGAATGCTGGTATAAATCAGCTGGTTTTAGTATTGACCGGCCGCGGATACCAGCAATCCAGACTGCCCGGGGCAGCCTCCCTGAAGCCTTTTTCGGTATTCGACACGCTGGGAGAAGCAGTAACAACGATCATCAATAAACTCAATAAAACCGATCCGGATCCAGATGCTGAGCATCAGCTCTGATTGGAAAATATTTGATCATTAATTCTAAACCATTACCAGTAGCCAATCACAATGAATCTGAAGCACTGCCATTCTGGTTTTTATCCCTTCGGAATGGCGATTTCAATTTGTTAATCATTCTAAATCATAATGATTGACTACCAGTAAACAATAGCTAACTCCCAGGAGATACACACTTGGCAAAAAACAAAATTCCTTCTGACGTCGATATCGACCGCTTCGCCCGCAAAAAAAGAGAACTCATCAAGAGGCTGTCAAACAGAAAACCTGAGCAGTTGGCTGATAACACATCTTCTAAATTCGAACCCGATCAATCCGGTGGAGGAAGGTTTCTTCTCAAGCTTTGGGAAACAGACATCTGCCTCACCTATCCGGATTTTATCCCCAGCCAGATTAATACTGGTCAACTGTTATCTGATATGGATCGGGTCATGCTGCTTTATTATTTCGATACAGCCGATGGCACTCCCATAGCGGGAAAGTGGATTTCATTTTCAGAATTACCGGACGGAAATTTTTATAACCAGGCATTCCAGGGTTACACGGGCAGACAACTTTCCCTGGTGTATGGAAACAATCAGGATTCCTTTAAAAAATCTGCAAGGGCGTTAAACGGACACCGTTTTTCCCTGGCTGACTCTTCATATAAATTCGAGGCACTCCCCAGAGTATCACTGCTGGTTGTGTTTTGGTTGGGTGATGAAGATTTCCCTTCATCATTTCAAGTCCTGTTCGACGCTTCCGCAAGTCATTATTTACCGACGGATGCATACGCAATCCTCGGCAGCACAATAACTGGCAGACTCATAAAAGCCAAGAAAACTTGATCAAATTAAGGAGATTTCAAGATGCCGATTGATATTGACCCGGAGACCATTAATGCGGACCCATTACCAGGAATCTGGTCACCCGTCCAATGGGAAATGAGCGAAGAAGAGCAAATTGTTGAATTAGAACAACAGGCAATCGCAAGTCTGTTATGGATCGTGGATCTTCCAGAAACAATTCTAAGGCTGCTGCTTGATGAAACTGGTATCGAACGGGCTTTCAAACCGCCCAAAGGTTTTGATCCTGATCTGCAGGGTGAATGGGACAACGAATTGGTTACGTTCAAGTTCAAGCGTGCCTTCGCATTGGTCAATGCTGAGAGAACTCATGATCATCTTTACCTGGAATATAAAATTGAAGATTTAGGCACCTGGGCGTTCGAAATTGAAAGCGATAAAGTCAGCATTTATCGTGTCTAATGCTCAATAATCTTGGGAAATTCGGTTTGCGGAGCGGAATTTCCTGGGAATTATTTATGTACCCGTGAGGGATTTGGGGGGTGTTACAAGAATAGCAGCCATAGTGCGGACTTGAGCCCCTCTAGGATATCAATGCTAAGAATATAAAACGCAGGTAAAGATACACTACTTTGGAGGATTAAATCCTGCATTACCGTTGGTCATTCAAGTTACAGGCAAGGGTACCCCCTTCGGAGGGTTAAAACCTTTACCACATTTCCTGCTCAATTGATTAGTTGGGACCCTCTTGGTACAGTCTTCAAAATTTTACTATCAGCATGAGCGGCTAGTCGTCTATATGCTTTCCGTCTTTTACATATTTCTGCTGCCACTCCCACATCCTGTTCAAAGCTTCGATCGGCGAAATGGCATTCAGGTCCAGAGATTCCAATTCGTCTAACATTGGGTTTATCTCCGGAAAGAGCGCCAATTGTGTGGACGCATTAGGATTAATTGGCATTGCGCTTCCGGAGGTGGCTTCCAATTGGGATAGAATTTCGCTCGCTCTCTGCACAACCGGACCAGGCAGACCCGCCAGACGACCGACATGTATCCCATACGAACGGTCCGCCCCACCCGGTACAACCTTATGCAAAAAAACTACCTGTCCATCCGCCTCACTTACAGCCACATTGAAATTTCGAACACCCGGTAAAATATCCGCTAATTGAGTCAGCTCATGGTAATGCGTGGCAAACAGTGTCTTGGCACGCAAACGAGGATGATTGTGAATATATTCAACAACAGCCCAGGCGATGGATACGCCGTCATAGGTGCTTGTTCCGCGCCCAATTTCGTCTAAAATAATTAAGCTGCGCGATGTCGCATGGTGTAAGATATTCGCGGTTTCGACCATTTCTACCATAAAGGTTGATTGACCAGCATAAATCTCATCCTGGGCTCCAATGCGGGTAAAAATTCGGTCAACCAAACCCAGACGAGCCGATTCCGCAGGCACAAAGCTGCCGATCTGCGCCATCAACTGTATCAAAGCCGCCTGGCGGATATGGGTGGACTTTCCGGACATATTTGGGCCAGTGATAATACGAATTCGTTCACCCTCTCCAAAGATAATATCGTTTGGAACAAATCGCTTGCCTGCCAGAGTTTGTTCAACCACTGGATGTCTCCCCCCGCGTACAATATAAACATCTTCATCAACCAATTCGGGAGGTACATATGCGCCTGTCACAGCCGCTTCTGCAAGTGATGCATATACATCCAATCGGGCAATCGCTCTGGCAGTCTTTATCATCTTCCCGGTTGATCCAGCCAGATGGTTGCATACCTCCCGGAAAAGCCGAGATTCGATCTCACGAATACGTTCTTCCGCGTTTAAAACCAGCGCTTCATACTCTTTCATTTCCGGGGTTATATACCGCTCCGAATTAACCAGGGTCTGTTTTCGAATATACTCCTCAGGCACCTGGTCTGTATTGGCGCGCGTGACTTCGATGTAATAACCAAATATTTTATTGTAGCCAACTTTTAAGGTTTTTATGCCCGTCTTTTTTCGTTCGACATGCTCTAAATTTGCGATCCATTCACGAGCATGGCGTGAACTCTCAAGTACTCCATCCAGCTCCTGGGAATAACCGCGGCGGATAACGCCGGTTTGTTTCAATGTAGCCGGCGGCTCGTCATCAATCGCCGAATCAATCAGCGCCAACTCCGTTTCGCATGGATTCAACTCAGACCGAACCCGTTCCAAAGCGGGATTCCCATCCGGCAAGAGCGCAATAAGTCCAGGCAAACTGACCAGTGTTTCCCGGATCGAAACGATATCACGTGGGATTGCCGAACCTCCTGCAACCCGATTGGCTAGTCTTTCCAGATCTCCCAAAGGTTTGATGGAGGTCACGACCTCATTTCGCAGCAAGCCGTCCTCCACAAAAACATGCACCCCTTCCTGCCGGGCATTTATGCGATTAATTTCTAGAAGAGGTTTACCAAACCAGGCGCGTATCAACCTCTTTCCCATCGGGGATACCGTATGATCCAGGATATCCAATAAGAATCCGCCCTCTTTTGCGCCTCTTATTGTCGAAGTCAACTCAAGATTGCGGCGAGTGGCTGCATCCAGGTTCATGAATTCGGAAATGTTATAGGTGCTTATTGATTTCAACAGTTCTATTGCTGCCGGTTGGGTCTCATTCAGATATTGAAGAATTGCGCCCGCGGTAGAGATAGCCATCATCTTTCCGCGCAGCCCAAAACCTTCCAATGAAGCCACCTCAAAATGGCGCCTCAATTCTTCTTCACAGCGTGCTGGTTCGAAGCGCCAATCCGGCCAGGGTGTGAGATGCCCAGCAAACCCGGTGCCCGGGTTGCGTGATTCCGGATACAATAATTCTGCCGGACTCAACCTGACGATTTCAGCTCGCAATGAATTGAGCACATCACTCCCCCCCAGCTCTGTTACAGCAAATTCGCCGGTTGTAATGTCCACATATCCCACTGCAGCTCGCTTAACTTTGCCTGGCGCTGCGCTTCCGGCAGGAGAATTATCGTCCATAAAAACGCATGCCAGGAAATTATTTTCATCGCCAGCCAGCAACCCCGGTTCCACGATGGTTCCGGGTGTAACCACCCGGGTGACTTTTCGGGGGAATATCCCTTTTTGGGGTTGTTCACCGATCTGTTCGCATATCGCCACATGGTACCCGCGCTCAATCAACCGGGAGATATAATTCTCGGCAGCGTGATGGGGGATGCCAGCCATCGGAACACGTGTACCTTTTGCCACATTTCGGGATGTCAAAACAATATCCAACTCACGAGCTGCGATCTCGGCATCCTGGTCAAAAGTCTCATAAAAATCCCCCAGCCGGAAAAATAATAACGCGTCTGGATATTGACCCTTAATTTCCAAATATTGCTTCCGTACGGGTGTAATCTTTTCTTTTTCCATAATCAAATTCTAAATATAGCAGCGACAATCAACAAGCTGCAAGAAATATCTGAAGTATACCTTTACTCTGTAAAAACGGGTAAAAACATGCCAGCTGTGGTTGAAAAACCATTTGATGATTATCATCCGAATTTATAATAGGCCTAATATTCTAAATTGCTCTTGGTTAACCTTCACTTATCATTTACTTTTAAGAAAAGTATGACTATAATAGAACCACTATATTCCCGTAAATCGAGAAAGGAGACTTCACTTTATGGCAAGCGTAACGTACAACCACGTGTATAAACGCTTTGGAGATGTCGTTGCAGTTAATGACCTTGACATCTACATAGAGGACAAGGAATTCCTCGTCCTTGTTGGCCCATCAGGTTGTGGAAAGACTACCGCTCTACGGTGTCTGGCTGGATTGGAAGATATAACCGAGGGCAAAATTCTTATCGGCGATCAAGTGGTAAATGATGTCGCGCCAAAAGATCGCGATATTGCCATGGTATTCCAATCATATGCCCTCTACCCGCATATGTCAGTTTACGATAACATGGCTTTTGGGTTGAAATTACGGAAAACACCCAAACAGGAAATCAAGAAGCGTGTCCAGGATGCTGCCGAAATACTGGGTATCGAATATTTGCTTGACCGCAAACCGCGCCAGCTTTCTGGTGGACAGCGCCAGCGTGTTGCAGTTGGGCGAGCAATTGTGCGCGAGCCTAAGGTGTTTCTCTTCGACGAACCGCTATCTAATCTTGATGCGAAGCTGCGCGTGGAAACGCGTGCCAATATCAGCAAACTTCATCAGGAACTGCAGACAACCTTTATTTATGTAACTCACGACCAGGTGGAAGCCATGACTATGGCCAGCCGTATTGCTGTGATCAACAAAGGTATCTTGCAACAAATCGATACCCCGCAGGAGTTATACGACCAGCCTAACAACCTGTTTGTGGCTGGTTTTATCGGATCGCCTGCAATGAACTTTTTCCCCGGTACTCTGCGTAGAGACGATGGAAAAATTGTTGTGGACGGAGGCTCTTTTAACCTTACAATCCCCGATCATCGTATTGAAACCTATTCGGAGCATTTGGATAAGGAAGTCATCTTTGGTATCCGTCCGGAAGATATCCATAATCCAGAATTTGCCCCACCGGGAATTATCGCGCAGCCCGTGGAGAGCACTGTTGACGTTACCGAACTGATGGGCAATGAGATTTTCGTCTATCTGAAAACCGGCGAAAATGTATTTGTGGCGCGAGTTGACCCGCGCTCCCGTTATCATGTAAATGATAACGTCCAGGTGGTCTTCAATATGGAGAATATGCATATTTTCGATAAAGAAACGGAAGACACAATCAACTGATTATTTTCTAAACCAAAAGAAACGCCTCCCGAATCAACGAAAAACGGAGGCGTTTTTTAATTCCAATGGTACCCATCCTGCATAAACTAGCACCAATTTTGACAAATCCCACAAATAAAGTTGACAATTGGGGAAAAATTATTTATCATTTCCAAAAGTAATCCACATGCAGTTTAAATAAATGCTGATTCCATCCCAGGAGGAGATAATGACCAAGAAAAAATTATCCTACGCCGCTGCTGTATTCGTATTCGTAACCTTAGCATGTTCGTTCGGTTCCACTGCTACAGAAGAACCGGCGCAGCCTGACCCTGGACCCCAATTAACTATGACATCCCAAGCACTCGAACTTGAACAGCTGAAAGCGCAATCCACCGCTGACGCCGAAAAAGCTGCTCAGGCTCAAGAGACGGCTGACGCGCAAGCCGAAATCGATGCCCAAAACACAGCTGCGGCGGCTGAAGTTGTGCAGGAACCGCAGGTGACTGAAGAGCAGGTTGTTGAAGAGACGGAAGAAAACATCACCGAAGAACCTGAACCAGATGCTGATATGACCGAATTAGAACAGAAAATGAATGATGACCTTGAATTTCTCTACGACCAGGGAGTCATATCTGAGATAAAAGATGAATTCACCCCTTTTGAAGATTTCAACCAGGAATTTGCCCAATTGAATTATTTTACCTGGTGGAATACTGAATTTGAACCTTCCAGTTTTGTTATCAGGGCTGATGTGAAATGGAGCTCAGCCAGCGATATCGCTAACTGGCCATTTTCTGGATGTGGCTGGGTATTTGGCGAGACGGATGACGAAAATTTCCATCTCGTATATTTGAGTCTTGATGGATATGGCTTTTTTAAGAAATGGGTCAATGGAAATGAGGAGGTTCTTGTCAAACACTATATCGGCCCAGTTTCCACCCCTGAGGGAGAAGCGGAATTTATATTAGCCGTTCAGGACCAAAGGGCTTCTTTCTTTGTAGATGGAGAAGAAGTTTTTAATGCTTACGACGGGAATATCAATCCAGGCACACTTTCGTTTTCAGTGCATTCTGGTACCAATAAAGGTTTTGGCACTCGCTGCGAAATGACAGATATTGGACTGATGGTCTTCGAATAAACCTGCCAACTCATTAGGGTCAAATAAATAAGAGCCGGAGGACAATTCCCGGCTTTTATTTATTTACATTACAAACAAAATAGACATTACTTTTTGGAACGGAAACCAAGGGCAAATAATAAACCACCAGCCAGGGAGAGCCCTCCAACAATTAAAAATATATCCCGCCAGAATCGTTCCGGGAACAACCTGATTAATGTGTCACTGAAATTAAACGTCCAGGTTCCCGGTTGGAAAAATACATTATGGAAAGCTACAAATAATATACCGAAGCTTAAAATTACAAATAGGATAATCGTTCCAATCAAAAATACAGTCAACCATCCCCCTCTGGATAATCCTGTTTTATAAATCCCCCACCAACCACTGTGCCACGACCAACCCCCCAGGGCAACCAGCGCAGCTATTGAGATATACCAGACATATATAGCAACGCGCACAGTATTCTTTACATCCAGCATGTGGCGAAGTTCGCGCGCATTGTAAACCTGCCTGCCGCCCTCGAAGCGCAGTTCCTCTAAGAATTCTATGCCTTCCGAATTCAACAGGTAATCTAGGGCAATCTGAGACCAGTACAACCTGTCCTCTTTTGAAAATCCATATGGATCGGGTGGAAATCCGGGCTGGTTGTATTCGAAATGTATTAAAACCGGGCTCATCACCAGCCTGACGGATGACAGGATAAGCGCTACCGGAACCAGAATTGTCACCAGCAATCCCAAAAACTTATAAACCCATCCGAAATCGTTTTGATCTTCCCTGGTTGGGTTCAAATTCGAATCTGTTTGAATAGGATCTTCATTCATATTGTTTGGTCCCTTATCTGTACCCGTCAAGATCGTCAATTTCTCCAAACAAGACATAGTCCAGAATTAAATTGTTCGTAATCCATTCAACCGGTGCCCAATCATCCGTGAACACAACCTCGCTGGATGGGGTAGGCTGCTGGTTGATCACAACCCTTTGGATGGATTCTATCAACAAAGGGTGAATATCCGGTCTTGAGTAGAGATGTACCAGATTATCATAAAGGTTTTGAATTTCCGTTGGTTGGACAGTAGCGTAAACGATTGTATTGAACGTGTCGGGCACATCCATAACGTAAATCGAAGGAAAAACAGAGCTGATTGTGCCAACCAATGCATCCACCAGGCGCCGGTCTTCGGGCGACCGGCCTACATTAATCGCCATAACCCCATCTTCTTCCAGATGATTGTATACAACCCGGAAGAATTCCTTGGTCGTGAGGTGCCAGGGTATATAAGGGGGACGGTATGCGTCTACCACGATCACGTCGTAGCGTTCCTGACTCGCTTGCAGACCTACCCTGCCATCCTGAGCGATCGGGTTCAGATTGGGTTGGTTCATCGCGAAAAACTTTCGACCCACATCAATGATTTTGGGGTCGATTTCATAACCGTCTATCATTACCGGTCCGTAGATTTCGCTCACCTGCCGGGCGGATGTGCCCGCCGCGAGACCCAGAATTGCAATCCGTTCAACACGGTCAGGTTCGTAAACCGCAGGATTGAAAAACGGCGCAGCCAGAAACTGCTCCCAGGGACCAAAGTAATCCAATTGCTCCTCATGCCACATTGAATGAATACCCTGACCCTCGTTCAAACGCAGCATTCGATAGCCATCGATATCCAAAACCTGTATATAGTTGTAGCCCGACTCGCTTTCGAATATCTGCCCCGAAGTGTTTTTAATAGGCGTGTTTTGCATATAGTAAGCAGCCAGCACCAGTACCACCGGCATCCATATCAATCTCAAAATCCCCCGCCAACCCGCACAGAGCCCCAAACCAAGCAGCGCTACTGCCATCATGAAAAAGCTGAATATTAGGAATGTATTTGTGGTTCCAACCAGCGGAATCAAGATTAGGACCGGCAGAAATGTTCCGATGAAGGATCCCATGGTAGAGATTGCGTACACCCTGCCAGACACCCTGCCCGCATGTTCCCGGTCCGTTATCGCTAATCGAACAGCAAAAGGAGAAATTGTTCCTAATAAAATAACCGGCAGGCTGAACAAAACCAGTACCGCAGTAAATGAACCAAAAAGCACTCCGATATTCAGCAGATCAAATGCATCTGCAGCACTGCGCAGAACTGGTCTGGCGATTAATGGTATTAAACCAGCCGCAAACCCTCCCCATGCCAGAATCCTGTACATAGTTTCAGAATATGGTGAACGATCGGACCACCTTCCACCGAGCAAGTATCCAGCCGTCAGGTATATCAGGATAAGTCCAATAATGCTGGCCCAGACCAGATTGCTGGTGCCGAAAAAACTCCCCAGCAAACGTGATGCAGTTAATTCCAATGCCAGCGTTGTCATACCTGCAGCAAACACAGCGAAATAAAGATATTTATTCATCAAAGATATTCGGATTTCTAGAAATTCTTCCTTACCCAGAAAGCTATTGGTTACCCGGTTCGACCCAGGCGTACAAACCATTCCATTGCCTTCCCCCTGTCTCTGGAAATATACCAGGCGCGCCCCACCTGGTAGAACATGATCATTTTTGTTTTCCAGCCATGATAACCGCCGCGCTGAATTTCACCCAGTGGGTGCGTGACTCCAACCATAGGTACTTTTTCGCATTGCCAATCAAATTTGCGCGCCGCCATCGTAACTGCTGTCTCAAATCCGTAACCATTGGAAGCATCCCACGATATTTCCCTTAACAGTTTCGATCTGATACAGCGCTGACCGGTCAACCAGGGAGTAATCTTATGGGCAAGGTCAGCCCGCCAGTATCCGCCTTCAAATAAACCTATGGTCATGTCTGCCTGCCCATGTAATACTGGAGAGAACAAATTAATCAGATGGTCCGGTTTTAAGTTGATTAGATCAGCATCCAAAATCAGGAGGCAGGCAGCATTGGTGGAATTCCACCCCTGATAAATCGCGTGTCCTTTACCAAAATTTTCGGGAGTCCGGTGAACTTTTAATCTTGGGTCGCCTCTGGCAGCATCTTTCGCATCCTGGGCAGTGCCGTCAGTTGAACCATCATCGACGATAATCATCTCATCAATTTGTTCGACCCGGCATAGTATATCCACCACGTTGCTCACTCGCCCAGCTTCATTAAAGGCTGGAACGATTGCAGCCAGTGACACGTTTGTATTCATCATGGCTTTTCCCATTTTGATCAAGAAATCCGTTTGAATCCAGATAATTCTTTCCGTCCACCATCCATCCTGCACGTCCGAATCTCTTGCTCTGGTAATATTCTAGCAAAAAAACATCAAAATTCAAGACCCACATTTCTCGGGGAAATAGCCCGCAAGCGACTTGGTATAATTCAATTGAAGTAGTAGGGGATTGGAGCCGGCTGAGATGCTGGCACCCATCCCCTACTACTTATGAAAATATTTAGATTTGCATTGGAGACGGTATGATTTCAACCAAATTGTCGGGCGCAAAAATCCGCCAGGATTTTATTAAATATTTCGAAAATCACGCACATACATTCGTTCGTTCCTCTTCCTTAGTACCTGGCGGGGACCAAACATTGCTGTTCACCAATGCCGGGATGGTTCAATTCAAGGACGTTTTCCTCGGCACAGATATTCGCCCTTATACGAGAGCAGTAAATTCTCAAAAATGCATGCGAGTTGCCGGTAAGCATAACGATTTAGAGGATGTGGGGAGAGACGACACTCACCACACCTTCTTCGAAATGCTCGGAAACTGGTCGTTTGGGGATTACTATAAGAAGGAAGCTATCGCCTGGGCCTGGGAACTGCTCACTGAAGTGTGGGGATTGCCTCAAGCAAATATCTGGGCTACATGTTTTAAAGATGAACTCGGAGAAATACCGCAAGATGATGAGGCTGTAAAAGAATGGAAGAAACAACCTGGTATAAATCCATCCCAGGTCCTATTCTTTGGCCGTAAAGACAACTTCTGGGAGATGGCAGAAACTGGACCTTGCGGTCCATGCAGTGAAATCCACCTCGACCGCGGCCAGAAATATTGTGACAGAGCCGATGAACCCGGACACGAATGCAAAGTGAACGGGGATTGCCAGCGCTTCCTAGAACTCTGGAACCTGGTGTTTATCCAATACAATCGCACCGGTCCAAAACAATTGGACCCCCTACCCGCCACGCATGTCGATACAGGGATGGGATTCGAACGGATTGTCTCGGTGCTGCAGGATGTGGATTCAAATTACAAAACCGACCTGTTCATCCCGCTCATGGACATAATCCAAGAACTCGCCGGTGATAACTCACAAGAACGGGAAGCCAATCTAACCCCGTACCGGGTGATTGCCGATCACAGCCGCGCGGCTGCCTTCTTGATTGCGGACGGTGTGGTTCCAGGAAATATGGGAAGGAATTACGTTTGCCGCATGATCATCCGGCGAGCTTCACGGTTTGGCTCAAAAATCGGGTTGGATGAACCATTCCTGGCACAAGT
>Ga0180437_10009878_pt1 | contig 11728 bp, 9 predicted proteins | sample SS_ome_4_FD_132410 | JGI IMG/M metagenome (GOLD analysis project Ga0180437, IMG submission 132410) | Hypersaline lake sediment archaeal communities from the Salton Sea, California, USA - SS_3_D_1 metaG | ecosystem: Environmental > Aquatic > Non-marine Saline and Alkaline > Hypersaline > Sediment... | reverse complement strand
GCTGTTGCTGCCGAGATGGGCGGTATGCCTGGTGAACCGGCGATGGATCCGGCAATGGCCGGTATGGATCCGATGAGCCAGGCTCTCGATATGGGATTGCCTCCAGGTGAGATGCCGCCGGAAGCAATGCCGAAGATGGCTGTCGACAAATTCCTGAATACCCGACTCGGACAGAAAACCAAGTAGGAGGACGACATGGAGTATATGCTGTACAAGCACGCCGAAGAAGGCGATACCCCTGCGTCTTCACCTGCCGATGCTGCGGGAGGTGACGGTACCCAGGTGAACAAGAAGCGCCTGGTCCAGGCTCTTGGTGCGGTAGGCGGGGGTACTCTCGGGTACCTGCTTACCCGTTACGGTATGGGTCTCAAGGGAGCAGCTGCTGGGATTACAGGAGCCGGGATTGGCTCCATGGCAGGTCTGGCAGGCGGAAGCATACTGGCCGATGCGGCTACTCAGGAAATCGCCCGCAAGGAAGATTTCGAGAAGGCGATTAAAGAGAATAAGGCCATGGTTGACGAGAATATACTGCAGACCCTCTGGCGTAAGGTGAAGAACCCGTGGATACCGGCAACTGGTGGTGCCACTGGCGCTGCTATTGGTTATCGTGGGCTCCGTCCAGGTGCTCTTGGGCAGAGAATGAGCAGTGAGCTCGTTCAAGAAGCGGTGAATGATTATCTTGCAGCTCCGGCGCAGGCAAGAGCAACTGGTCGACAGATTGGGGACATAGTTCAGGATCTGCAGGCCCGATGGGCGAACAGACTGACACCGGAAATGGTAGGGCAGGTCGATCGGCAGGTTCGCGCTACTCGAGGAATGAATGCGTTCAGCAGGCGCCTTGTTAACGAGGGTCTTGAGAACTTGAGAACGGCTCCACTGGATGTGGCGGCATGGGAAAGGCTTGTACGCGCCAGGAAAATTTCTCGTGCTGTACGCGGAGCTATGGGAGGATCTGCGGCAGCTCCGATTCTACTGGCACTGTATGACCGCACTGTCCATAGACCAAAGCGCATCGAATGGCTTAAAGAGCAAGGAGTACCGGTGACCTAAATGCCTGAGATCACCACATTAGGGCGAGAGAAGGTGAAAGCCGCGCTCCCTGAGAAGTACAGAGACTTCAAGGGAGCGTTGGGCAAGAAGGAGCTGTCGAAGCTCTACACCAGGATAGCCCAGGAAGACCCCGACAAATACATCGATACGCTGCACAAGCTGAATTCGCTCGGTGTCAATGTCGCGTCCACGTATGGGCGTGCGGCTTCCTTGAGTGCGGATGATTTCAAGGTTCCTCCGAAGATTGCGGCAAAGCGGGATGAGCTGAAGCGGAAGGTTGAGCAGGTTTACAACAGCCCGGCGTTGTCTCCGGAGCAGAAGGGGCAGGCTGTGGTGAAGCTGGTGAACAAGTTCAGTGAGACAATCGATGAGGAGCTGCTGGATGAGGTCACTAAGCAGGACGGCGCATTTGCTTTGCAGATCAACAGCGGAAGCCGGGGTCAGCCATTTCAGCTACGGCAGCTCTTGCTCGGAAACCTGATCAGTGCCGACTCCAAGGGACGGCCGGTGCCTTACCCGAACCTGGAGGGGTACTCCGGCGGTGTTACTCCGCTTGCATACTGGGCAGCCAGTCACGGCGGGCGTAAGGGGTATGTCGATGTTCAGTTTGCTACGGCAGACAGCGGCTACTTCGGTAAGCAGCTTACCAATGTCAGCCACCGGAGTGTGGTGACGATGGATGACTGCGGAACTACTGAAGGTATTGAATTTGATGGTGACGACTCCGACAACGTCGGAACCGTTCTTGCTAAGCCGGCGGGTGGCCTGCCCGCCGGTACTATCATCGATGATGAGAATATTGCGCTGGTGAAGGACAAGTCGGTAGTAGGGCGCAGTGCCCTCACTTGCCAGGCTCCCGAAGGAGTCTGCGCGAAGTGTGCTGGCGTGCGGGAGACCGGGGCTCTGCCCAGTATCGGCGATACGGTCGGGGTCACGGGAGCCCGCAGCTTCATTGAGCCGCTTACCCAATCCGCCATCAGTTCCAAGCATGTTGGCGGCGAGATCGGGGCGGTGAAGAAGCAGGAGAGCGGATTCCAGGCTGTGAACAAGTTCTTCCAGGTTCCCCGGGAGTTCCCTGGTGCCGCGGCTATGGCCGAGGCGGATGGCCGGGTATCGAAGATTTCAAAGGCTCCACAGGGCGGTACTTATGTTATGATCGGTAGCAAGCAGCACCATGTGCCCGAAGGGTACGAATTGAAGGTGCGGCAGGGCGACGCAGTTGAGGCTGGCGACATGATCTCAGAAGGGATGCTGAACATCGCGCAGCTGGTGAAATACAAAGGTATTGGAGAAGGACGTGTCTATTTTCTCAAGCACCTCCGTGACCTGCTCAAGCGTTCCGGCAGCTCAACGAACCGCCGTAACCTGGAATATCTGACCAGACAGTTCGTCAACAAGGTACGAATCACTGATCCCGATGGTGTCAACGGGCATTTGCCTGATGACGTCATCAACTACAGTACGCTGGCATCGGACTGGAAGCCGCGCGAAGGCGCTTCCTTGAAATCAATCACGACAGCTAATAAATTGTACTTAGAGAAGCCGTATCTGCATTATACGATCGGTACAAGGATTACACCACGTATTGCCAAGAAGTTGCAGAAGGCCGGGGTAAAGACTGTCATGGCGCACCCGGATCCGCCTCCGTTTGAACCTGAAGTAATCCGTGCACAGGATTACATGGCTACAGACCCGGACCTGGCCACCAGGCTGGCAGGCGAGAACCTTAAGCGTACGATCACCCGGGCGGCGACGCGCGGCGCGGTAAGCGAAAAACATAGCACATCGTATTTTCCGAGGCTAGTAAACATAGAAGAGGTCTAATGATGATAGGCGTTATCAGGAAGAAGGCCGCCGACGACTTCGAAATCAAGTTGGCAAATGTGGCGGATGCGGAGATCACTCAGCGACTCCCGTCGCTGAACGAGTACAAAGTCGGCTTTCAGCTGATCGACCGGAACGACGAAGGCACCCGTGGTATGGGTGTCATGGTCTACAAACTGGGCGATCAGTGGGTCTACGTACCTGCGTTCTTCCTGAACGGACGTATCCGTGGGTACGATATGATGTATCTCCCGGACAAACAGCAGTTTGTGCCGGCCAAGGATACCTGGGTTTCCTACATCCGCTCCAACCGCACTCCGCTGCTGGGTGAGAAGGCGGGCGATCTGGAGAAGACCAAGCCGAAGCGTGCCGATGCAGTCAGCCTGCGCCGGGACAACAAGAGCAGGAGCATCATGTTCAAGGGTGCCAGCCTTATTGATAAGGAAGGTTTCTCGGAGACCCTGGACGAGATGACTACAGTGTTCAACGACTGCGGTGTACAGGACTTCGACCTCAGGACCTGGATCCCGCGCCTCGGAAAGCAAGCGACGATCAAGTTCCTGAGTACGCTCAACACGAATCCTGACTTCGCAAACGCCATTCTCAAGTTCTACGAGCCTGAAGACATTCAGAAGATTGCTGCTCCCATGATGGACGAGACGCCCGCCCAGGACGGCAGTGAGGTACAGGACGGTACGTATCCGCTTGAAGTCAGCGGTGCCCCGAATGAGGCCGATTTGCAGATCATCACGTCCCAGGACACAGATGCTGTGAAGAAGCTCGACGACCGGGCCAAGGAAGTGGTCCTACGTGACGGCCTGTATGTGGTCGACAACCGGAAGAAGACCAGCACTGTCTTCGTTGAGAAGCAGGCTGTTGGCAGCCTCACCAGCCCGCCATGTAACGGGTACTATGAAGTACTCATGGCGGATGGCAGCTTCAAGAAGTGTTACATCATTCTGGCACCGAAGAAGAAAAACAGCTGGAAACTTGGTGGTCACAGCTGCCCCGGTGAAAACAATAACCAGGGCCCGGACACCAACACGACGGATCTGAAGGCGTTCACGTATCTGCTGATCGATCTGAACAGCCCACAGAAAGCCCAGTGCTGCGATGAGCCTATCCTCTGTCGTAACCTGGAAGCACGGGAAGGTACTGATATTGCCGGTATCGGCATCAAACCTACCAGTCTGATGACCAAGGTGCGGAGCAAGTACGAGAAAGAGCAGAACAGTGAGTACGCAGCGATCGCTGAAGATGAGCGAGGCTGGAACGATTGCTTGGCAATCGATGCCAAGGGCAACTATGAGCAGTTCACCATCGACGGCGGTAAGGTGCTCGGCAATAAGGTTGCCGGTATTTCCATGCCCAGTGATTCCGGTGATGACTGGTCCTGTGAGTCGGGTACTCTTGAGTTGACCGGGAAGCCGGGCCATGTTTGCCGTAAGGGTAGTCACCTGTATATCCCGGAAGGCGCACGGATCATCTCCGTGAGGCACTGGGGCGGCAATATGCCGGTAGGTGATATTGAGACGATCAAGCACAAGATCATCAAGACGGCCGGCTGGCGCCCGCTGACCATCCAGACGGATGGTATCAGTTACAACCTGTCCAGTCGCTTCGGCCAGGAGCGCATGCTCACCAAGAACGCGACTCTGATCAAGTTGATCAAGCAGCATGGTATCGGTGCTGCGGACGCACGCGCGCTGCTGAGCAAGGAAGCCAGCGCACACCGTCCGGTACGGGAAACCTACCTGATCAAGTATGCGGCTCCGACCTGGCCGGACAGTTACGACGAAGAACCGTCGATGACGATTGATGATTCCACGCCGTACACGGAAGAAGAGACCATGGACCCGAGCAGCGCCGCCATGGGCGAGGACGAGGTCACCAAGGTAATCGACGCCAGTGACAAGGGTGTCAAGGATGTCATGGACGTCAGTGTGCTGAAGGCACTGGCCTCCGACAGCAGCCCGAGTCGAACGGTGGACGACTACCTGCAGGACCTCATGCTGACGATGGATCGCCTCGGACGCATCCTGTTCATGTTCTACTGGCACTACAACCAGTTCAAGGAGCAGTATGGCCAGGACAAGATGAGTGAGCTGGAAGACAGCCTACGGGATAACTTCCAGAACCTCAGTGACTTGACGCTGTTCCTGCACAACACGAGCAGTGATGAGGACAGTAACTTGTTCAACGATGAACTGACTGAGAACTTTGCGTAACCCCCTCACAGATACACCGGATTGGCGACACGGGGTAGCTCAGGCCGAGCTGGCCCGTGAAAAAGCCGGCCATCCCGTGTATGAGCCCAGTGAGGACCCGATTGTAAAGCAGCTCAAGTTGTTCCTTCCTCTACGAACAGGTAAAGGGTTGCTTGATCCGGTACAGCTAAAGTCCCATTCCTGGTCCAGGGGATATGAGCTGGCAACGAAGATCTATGAAGACAAGGCGCCCGGAGGACTCCGGGATACGATAGAAGCCGGACTGTTGGCGGCAGACGTCACAATGGAGTTTTTCCAGAGCCATGTGTCGAAGTTCCTGGACGCGCAGACGGTGCAGCTGTATCGTGACATCTACTACGATGTACAGGACGATAAAGATTTGCAGTTCTGGGTACACAGGAACTTGTTTGTACCCAATAAAAACATAATCAATGAGGAGAAATTCAAGACGGCGTACATGTGGAAAGTGGTTGCCTACCACGGAGGAATCGACTTCTTCGTCAAGTTTGCAATCGACGGTATCGCTCTGGATGAACAGCTGCTGCTGTGGATCCGTTCGATGGGTGTTAGCGAGTACGTCAGACAAGTTTTGAAATCTTCACACTCATATGCTAAATTATTGGATAGGGCAGGAACGCCGGTTATGCCCATGATCGCCAGCTGGGACAAGACTGATAATGACAAAGGCGATGACGGCAATGAGATACTGATTGAAGCCGGCAGTGCCATTGGTAGCGCAATTGAGCGGCCACCGTCTGACAGAACAGGTGAGCGCGAAGATATGGAAAGTCAAAAGTACGAAGACGAGGAATGACCATGGGTTTCGATAAGCTTTCGAAGGAGAAGGAGCAGTCGGTGGTGACGGCCATCGAGAAAATAATCGATACCAGCCGTCATTCGAAGGGGACTGATCTGAATAAGATCGCTGCCGACGTGCTCAACGAGAATCCTGATATGACACCAGCGCTCGCCCGCAGGGCGTGTGAGGCTTACAACAAGTCCAAGTCGGTGTATACCTTGCAGAAGCGTGCGGCGGAAGACCGTGCCGAGACGTTCGACCTGATTGATCCTGACGAGGTGAACCGCCTCATGTACGGGTACCATCAGAAGGCGGCGTCCGACCTGCAGCTGCCGGCCAGGTCACATAAGGACAATATTCCTGAATTGCGGAGAAAGCTGGAGAAGGTTGCACTGGACGCCAGTGAATCTCCGGAGCCTCTGGCTGACGTCGGTGTAATCGAGCGCGAGATTCACCGAACCTCGATCCGCCTCGGACGAAGTATCGATAAACTGCGTGAGACTGTCGGCATGCGTAAGCAGGCCAGCGAGGACGCATTGCACCGGGCTTGCCAGGTCATGCGCCGCATGGCTAAGAAGCCCTTGCACAAGGTTGCCCGGATGGCCGTGAACCGGTATGGTGCCGACGGGGTCCGCCTGATGAAGCTGATCGGTGCCTACATCGAGCAGGAGCTGCCGCTTGAGAAGACCGCAGCTGCGGCAATTTTCCCGTTGCGTGAGCCGTATACCAGTATTGCTATCGCCATTGACGAGGCCAGGGCGTACTGCAAGTACAATGGCATGCTCGAGAAGACTGCTGCTGTGCTGCCGCCTGAAGCCACGGATCCCAGGACAGCATCGACCGCTGCCGCATCTACCGTGGATAAGGCACGTCGGGGTATCAAGGCGCTGCTGGATCCAGCACTCGATTTTGCCAAGTCTCCCATCTACGGCCAGCTTACCAAGGAGACGAAGAAGAAGGACGACGAGGCATTTGACGCCACGTTACGTAACCAGCTTCAACAGCTCCGGGCTACCCAGGCGTTCGTGGATATCGCCTCAGATGACTTCATCAAGGACTACCCGATCGATGATGCGGTAGAGGCGTACAACAATGTAGTCGGCACTATGCCTGAACTGCTTGATGAGAAGTACACGCCGTGGCTGAAGGCCCTTGTCCGTGAACAGCTTGTTCAGGGTAATGTCTACGACAGCAACACAATCAAGGAACTCCAGAGTATCGGCAAGGAGATCAAGAAGGGGCGTGTACAGACAATCGATGAGGCCAAGGAGCAGCTTAAGGCTGGCGAGGGTGGCACACTGCCGGGGCTCGGCATTGAGCAGCGCATGACCGCACCCGAAGAGCGCCCGAGACAGGAGACCGAGCCGACCGCGCACCAGAAGGCGATGGAGCCGATGGCCCGGGAATTACAGCAGCTCAATCTTGAGCAGGCAAGAAGGCGGGAAGAAGAGGCACAGCAGGCACAGCAGAATCCATGATACCTAAACTGATATTTCCAGATTCGTTCGACTTCGGCATGCCGACGGCAAGCCTGGTGCCGCTGCATAGCCGCGGCATCGACAGTCAGTGGCTGCATAAGCGTGCCGCCATGTTCGATGAGCAGCTTGACGATTTTGAGCGTAAGAAGGGGCATCAGTATATCCATTTGATCAGTGTCGGGGCCTGGAACCGCTACGGCCCGAACAACAATGCCGACGCTTTCATCAAGGAAGCCATGAGCCATACCTGCCCGCACCCCAAAAGTTCGGATCTCCGAACAATCGACCTGACCGGGGGCCTGGTGGAGTACCATGACAAGACGTTCAAGGCCAATGGCAAAGTTTATAAAAACCATGTAAACAAGCACAAGAAGGGCCGACCAAGTGGGTACATCGTCAAAGCCGCGTATAACAACGATATGGATCGTGGTGAGCTGATCATCGGTGTTAATGAGTCCAAATGGCGGAGCGAGCTCCAGAAGGTAGCCCAGGACGAGCCGATCTATTTCAGCATGGGCAGTGACTGTCCGGAGGATATCTGTTCATTCTGCCATAACGAGGCTCATAAGCTGGAAGATTACTGCGAGCACCTGAAGAAGCACGCTTTGCAGATCGCCGCCGACGGTACCCAGGTATGTGCGTTGACTCCAAGACCGTTTTTCCATGACATCAGCGGGGTAGGCCGCCCGGCTGAGAAGATCTGCTTCGGCTTACGTAAAGTAGCCAGCGCTAATGGTGTTATGACTGGCGCCGAGCTTGCAGAGATGTATGCAATGGCCCCGCCTGCAGCTATGTTCCCGTACGGGAGCAGCCCGGCCAGGCGATATGATCTACTCCAGAAGCTGGCGAAGATCGAGAAAGAGATTTTGATGTCCACTGAGCCTGAATGCGGTACCGAGGCCTTTTGCCCCGGCAGCGGGTTCGGGGAGGTGGATGAATCAATCGTCGGCCGGTTGGCCGACAAAGACCCCCATGCGGTATTGGGTGCCCTCAAGCGCTTCAAGGTTGTCCTGCCTGCGGATCTGTTCTTCCGCATGATCCTGGGCAACAAGTTCGCTGAGATCGAACCGGACATGGATGATGTCAAAGCCAGCCTCCCAGGTGTGTTGGGGAGACTGCTTGACAGCTCCAATCTCGGGGACGTTCTAGGTGACGGAAGTTACGAGGAATCCGGTTGCTGCGGTGGGGAGGTGTTGCGGGACGCTAAGGCAATGATGCCGGAGTGTTCCATCCACAAGGAACCTGTACGGGTTCGGGTAATCAGAGCTGTTGTAAACGGCAGCCCTGTAGGCGGTAAGACTATCATCGAGAAGAAGGCGGCAGACGTGGGCGAGAAGGCTGATCTTTTGGCCAACGAATACGCGAACTACCTCCTCTCCTTCGCGGACGGCCTTACCGATACCGAGCAGCGTTTGTCTGTAGTTCAACTTTGTGCTACAGTATAAGAAGGTACGATTCACAAACGACAACCAAGAGGACCCGAAAATGGGAAGCAACAGTGAACTTATCGGTTCCCTCGTCAATGACTTCTTCTCCCAGGCAGGGATGCAGAAGCAGGCCGCCGACAGCACAAACCCCCAGGGTGCCGGCAGCGAGGAGCTGAAGGAAAAGAAAACCGGGCACGAGGTCGAGGAAGTTGACGGCAATAACACACTTGCCGCCGAGAAAGACCGCGGTGCCGAGATGGAAGCGGATCTGAAGGACAGCGAAATGGGCGCAACCGATGGTGAAGCCCAACTGGCCGCAGAACCAGGCGCACAGGTCGAGGAGCAGGATGAAGTCGAGCACCCGCAAGACAATCCGCAGTCTCCGAAAGAGCTGAACGCTGACGAAAGCCCGAAGATGGAAGGGGACAACATGAGTGTGACGGACGTCACTACCGCTCATGCGGCACCGAGCGAGATCAGCAAGGTCGCCCGGGCTGAGCGTATGAGCACGGCCATTCTCCAGACCATCGCTGCTCTGAATTTCGAAGATGTACCCATCGAGAAGCAGGCATCCGAGGACGATGTTGAAGTCGATGAGGACATCTTGAACAGTTTTCTGGCCTATAATGCCGGCTTCGAAAGGGGTCTGCAGAAGAAGGCTGAGGACATAAACGACGTCGTGGAGAGCGGTCTCGTTCCTGACCAGGAACAGGCAGCCGCCCTGCTCGACGCCACTGCTGTCCAGAACCCGGAGGCTGTCCTTCCTGAGGAGGCCCAGCCGGAAGCCGAGATGTCCCCGGACGACGCGGCTGCTCTGGAACAACTGGCAGGCGACCTTGATGCCGCAGGCATCACTCCCGAAGAGTTGATGGAAGCTCAAGCCCAGGTCGAGGCGATCAAAGCCGAAACCGGCGCAACCGACGAAGAGATCGTTCAGGTCTTGCAGGAGGAAGCTGCTGGTGCTCCGGCTGAGGAAGCTCCGGCTGAGGAAATGCCGAAGGAAGCTGCTGAAGATCCCGCAGCTGCCCGGACGCAGACGCTTCTCGCAACTCTTCAAAAATTGCACAGCCAAGAGTAAGAGGTACCCTCTATGAAACAGCGGGAATTCATCAACCTGGTCATCGATCAGGTAGAGGCTTCGCAGGAAGCCATTGCCGAGCTGCAGAAGCAGGCGGCGGAGGCCCAGGCGAAACCCGCTTTCAGCGAGGACGTCCTCGAGCAAACCGCTGAAAAGCTGGTTGAGTCCGAACTTCTGTCAAAGGAGGCTTCGGGCGACCTGGTGCAGGCACTCCGGGAAAACCCGGATGAAGCGTTGCTGAGTCTGCAACGCCTGGCCGGAGCGTTCCGGAAGCGTGAAAGCGCTCCCTCGAACCTCGGTGGCCCGGCAAAGATGCGCAAGAAGGCGGCTACCAAATCCGCTGATGATAAGCGCGCCGAGTCAGACAAAGCATGGGAAGATGGCTTCGGCAACGGAGCTTAAAAATCAATAACCGTACAGGAGGCAACTAATGGGTGGTACCTTAGTTCCTAACCAGATGTATGATCATACTCTGGTACCCGTTAAGGGAGCGATCGCTCCCCGTCGTCTCGACTACGCCGCACCCCCGAAAACGGGTGAGGACATTGTCGAGGGTATGTGCTGTTCCCTGGACTCCAATGGCGAACTCGTCAAAGGCTGTCCGGTAGGGGCCGTCGGCAACAAGCCGATGCCGATCTTCGTGATCAACAGCCAGGACGACTTCGACACCAATTCCGACAAGGGCAATATCTCCGGTGGAGTGATGTCCGGTCTCGTCGGCAGCGGTGCCTTTGAAGTCGAGAGCACCGAGTATGATGACGGTGAAACCTACGCGCCCAACGATCTGTTGCAGAGCGCTGACGGTTCGATCACCCTGCTCGGACAACTGCCCTATGGCGCACTGACCGCGGTCGGTGTTGTCTCCAAGGGTGTCAGCGTCAACCGTGACGGTAAGAATGTCCTGTCCTTCTGGACTGAGTACATTCCGGCCGGCGCCGACTCTTAAGGAGGGCAGCCATGAACCCTAACGAAATCAAAATGATGAACGAGACCGTTGTTAACGGTCTGACTTCCGGTGACGTCGGAATCCGCAAGCAAGCGGAAGACAAGGTGAACAACTACCTTCGCCTGCGTCAGCGTGAAGAAGGTTTCGCCCGCAAGTTCTACGACGTTGCGGACGTTACCCCCGCCGACCTTGACAAACAGGTGGACACCCCTCTGCCCGTTATCGTCAAGGACATGGAGCCGAACTCGGCAGGCGCTTACAGCGTCCCGTTCGGCACGAGCCCGATGGACAGCAACCTCACGGCACCTCGGTACCGTGTGATGTTCGATCGTATCATGAGCCGCCGTTACGTCTCCGACGTCAACGAGCTCCTGACCTACGACATGGACATTCGCCAGATCTTCAACGACTTCATCCTCAAGGACATCCTTGCGGAAGAAGACCGGAAGTTCATGGAAGTTGTTGACACCATCGTCAAGGTGGATTCTGGCGGCGTCAACACCGTCAACGCCACCTTGGAAGCATGTCAGTACATCACGGCCGGCGCCCTCGGGCGCGAGTCGCTGTCAAACGCCATGCGTGGACTGCCGTCCACCAACCGGCGTCTGAATCCGGTTGCGGCACTCATCAACAACATCACCATCTGGGATGTTGTTGCTCTGGATCGTACCGCCATCGGTGGTGACCTGGCCGAAGATATGTTCGTCAACGGTTTCACCGAGCGCCAGATCATGGGCCTCAAGTGGAACATCACCATCAAGAACGACCTGGTGCTGGACAACGAAATGTACATGTTCGCTGCCCCGAAGTACCTGGGTGACTTCTTCGTGCTGGACAACATCGTGATGTCCACCAAGCACGAGGACTTCATGCTCTCGTTCTACGCCTACGAATGCGT
>Ga0180437_10009876_pt1 | contig 11730 bp, 11 predicted proteins | sample SS_ome_4_FD_132410 | JGI IMG/M metagenome (GOLD analysis project Ga0180437, IMG submission 132410) | Hypersaline lake sediment archaeal communities from the Salton Sea, California, USA - SS_3_D_1 metaG | ecosystem: Environmental > Aquatic > Non-marine Saline and Alkaline > Hypersaline >... | reverse complement strand
TCTCGCCGCAGACGAAGCCGCATTCGTGGCCCATCTCGCCGAGGACACGCTGCACATGCAGGGCATGCTGCACGCCCGCGCTGAAGATCAGCACCGAATGCCGGTCCCGCGTGTAATCGACGATCTCCCGACAGGCCGAGCGCACCAGCGAATTGTCATCCATCGCCGGAAGGTCGACACCTACTACCGCTGCGCCAACAACAAGCCCGGTGATGACCATCCGCGAGTGCGTTGGCGCGAGGCGGACCTGGACAACGCCATCATCGCCGAACTGGAATCCATGCGGATGCCGACGCCCGAAACCGGTGAATGGTTCCGGGGCACCCTCGACAAGGCGTTCGGTCGCCTGCGTGGCGACCATGGCGAGCAGAAGCGAATCCTCGGCCGCAAGAAGGTCGAGTTGGAGCGACAGAGCGAACGACTGCTGTCGCTGTACCTCGACGGGCACCTCGATGCAGGGACTTATCAGGACCGCTCGGCCTCGTTCCAGGGACAAATCCGGGAGGTTGAAAACGGCCTTTCGGCTTGCGGGGACCTCGACCCTTCATGCAGGGACTTGGCGATCCAAGTCTTCGACTTCACGCAGAAGGCAGCGGACGTGTGGCGGGGTTCAAAGATGGGCGGAAAGCAACGGATTCTGAGAGCGGTATCTTTGAACCGGACTTTGAACGACGTAACTCTTTGCCTGAAAAAGAGAAAGCCGTTCAGTTGTCTCACTGAACGGCTTCCTGTTCGAACAAGTCGGGGCGAGACGCGTTGACAGTAAACCACGACCGGATGGCGGGCTCGTGCTGGCGTTCGCGTGGGAAACGGGAAGCGTCCACGACCTCGCGTAGGAAGAAGGCTATCGGCGTTCCAAGCCAGAGTCCACGATCATCGCTGCAAGCTGGTCTCCATCGACCAGTTCGATCTGGTAGCCCTTCTCCGCTGCCAGCTCGTCGCGTCGGCTTTCGGCCTCTTCGTCGAATGTTCCCGAGGTGGCCACCCAACCAATCGTGGCCCCTTCGGCATCCATCCCTTCAACAAGTTGTTCCACGACCCACGCGCCGACCGGCGGCGACGGCTGGTAATGCTTGGCCTGCACGCCAAGTGTGAAGGCGAAAGTCTTGGCCAACGTGAATTCGGCCAGCACATCGACCCCCTTGTCCTTGGAGCGAGGGACGATCCGCACTTCCTTGCCGCCAATCGCCTCAAGGACGTTGGCCACCACCTTCTCGAAACCGTAATCGTTCAACCGTCCGGATTGGAGCTCGACCTTGGCCTGGTCAATGAGTCGGGCACGGAGATCGGCATCAAAGCTGGGGATTTCGGTCTGCCGGATGGTCGCGAGTGCCTCGTGTATCTCTTCGAGCAGGTCCGTGGCCTCAACGCACACCGACTTGTATTTCATCCGGGACTGAAGCGAAGCGCGGGCATACCGCCTGGGGACCGGGTTCTCCGGGTTCAACCAACGAACGGAGCGCCGGTATGCCGTATCGTCATTCACCTTGGCAGGCTCGTGCCGAGCCGGGCCGGTGACCTGTGCCACGTAGAAGCCGCCGCCGTCAGGCACAACGACCCAATCGCCAATGTTCATCTCGCGAATGAATCGCCAGATCTGTCCCGCCGAGTGCCCGGAGCGTCGGTAGTTCCCATCGCCCTCGTGGTAGGTCTGATGGATGATTCCCCGGAACTCCGCCCACGAAAGCCCCTCGTTCAGCAATCCATCCGCCAAACTCCATCCGACGATGAGGTCGCCATCAGCCAGGGCCTCGGCGACCTTGCTGGTGCCTGGCGCGACGCGAAGTACATAAGCACGCCCATACCGAGAATCGTCTTGCTCATCCATTTTAGAAGACCCTTATACTCAAGACAGGGAAGCACGGCTCATCAATCGTCTTCACATTCCGCTCTCGATGCTCCGCCTCAATCTTCTCGAGTTCTTCGTTGAGAACAGCCTGGGCATCACGTGCAAGTTGATCAATGACCCACGCGTCCAAGGTTGCTTTCTCCTTCTTGTTGCCACGAATATCGACATAGCGGTACTTGCCATTCTCATGGATGCTGTATCGCCCTGTCTCATCCGGCCCTACCACTTCATACGGATTCTGATGGCTTTGCAAATACCACTCCACAAGTATCGATTTGTATTCATCGCTTTCGTCGATCCCTCCATACATGCGAATCAGTCGTCCATCTTTGGTATGCGGCTCAAGCTTAGCAGCCAAAGGATGCTTGGGCGGGATGGAATCGCCTTGGTAGGTATACTTTTCTTCACCATTCCAGTAGTAATGCACGCTTTCGATCTCAACCATGCCGTCAGCGATCTGGTAGTAGATGCGCATGTCTCCGCTGGGGTCCTGAGTAACCCGTTCTGGATCGCCGAAGGTATCAATCAACCGCTCCTTCGAGATAACCAACTGTCCATCCGATTCAGGGAAGAACGATATCTTCCGGAGTGTGCCCTTGAAGTCGCTCAAAGACATGCTGTTCGGATTCGCCCCCGGGCCTGAAACGATAGCGATGATAATGCCAATTACCACGACTACAGCCACCACGCCAAGAATGACCGGTGCCTTGCTCTTTCTTGTGGCTGGTCGCGTCACCCTGCGCCGCGAGCCGGTAGATCGTGGAGCGGCTGAGGCCGAGGCCAGTTCCTCCAGCGGATCGACTATTTGCGGAGCTTGCTGAACAACCTCGGGAGCCTGGAACTGGCCCTGACACTTTGGGCACTTCAGGGCCTTCCCTGCATGCTCATCGCCGATTCGCAACTGAACGCCGCACGAAGGACATGTAACGATCATGGCCAACCCCTTTCTCTTATAGCCTTGAGAGTAGTTCTGCTTTCTTCTGCTGGAATTCCTCGTCTGAAAGGATTCCCTGATCACGCAATTGTGCCAGCTTGGCGATCGTGTCCGATACATCCGATGTATCATTTGAGACGACAGGCTCGGTCTCGACCACGGTTGCTTGTGGGCACGACGCCAGATAGTCATGCTTCGCCTGGGAAATACGGCCTTGCAGTGTTGGTATGTCGCAGCCCGGCCCCTTCCCAAAGACTCCTGCGACATCGGTGCCCGTATCATCCCGAAAATTCAGCAAGAGGAGTTTGTCCTTCTTCTTCAGGCCAAATCCGACAAAGGCCGCAGCCAGGGGACCAGCCAGAGCCCATGTTCCCAGCGTTCTCAGTTTTCCAAGCCGCTCGGCTGTATCGATTGATACACCGGTGATCGCCTCATATGGAACGAAGAACTCCTGCTTGTTGATTACGCCGACGCGCAGCACCAAGCCAGCATCGTCGAGCGTCATGGTCATCTGACTGTTCGCCTTGACGCCCCATGGCCCCTGGACGTAAACGACATTGGCCTGTCGAGCCGCAGCGTCCGCCCATTCCTTTGCTTTCTCAAGGAAGGACTTCCGTTTGGGCGGTTGCGGCGAGGGAACGCGGTTGCCGGATGCAGCAGCCAAGGAGGCAAGGGGATCGGCGGCAGGCGTCTCCTCGATCACCTCGGCGACAATGGGCTCCTCGGGTGCCGGATCGGGTAGGGCCAGCGTGAAGCCGTTGCCGCACTTGGCGCATCGCCCCCGCTTGCCCAACTTGCTCTGGTCGATGTTGTATGAGGCCCCGCACTGCGGGCACTGCACTGCGTGCTTTGCCATAGCCATGTCTCCCAAACACGGGCGCGACAACATCCGACCTGATTGCGCCCCCAATCATCTACGCGGTTGCAGCCGGGTGCCCCCCGGAATCGACACACAAAGAAAGGGGAGCCGCCAGCTACTACCCCGTTGGAGGGCCTAGCACAGCCCACGGACAAGGATTCACCGACGGACTCCCTGTCGGGAGCCCGCCAAGTGCGTTGCCATGTCCGCGTGTGAAAAGTGCTAGTTCTCCAACGGCGCAACCGCTTGGTCGGACCAAGTTCAAGTTGTTCATCTCAGCCAAGATGCTAACCTTCGCCGCTGCAAGCGTCAATCGAAACTTCAGTCGCCTCGGAGGGCGCGAACGCTGTCGGCAGCGCGACAGATTTGGCCCAGCTGCAGATATAGAGGATGGCGGGAGCGGGAATCTTCCGGTCCAGCCCGAGATTCCTGCGAAGGATCGGCCCGCCACGCAAAAAAACAAAGATGGAGGGCGGAAAGCCCCGCCACTTCGAGTCTCGGCCGGGTAAGTAAGGAATGGGCGGCGATGGCTTTTTCGAGAAGTCCCGCCCGTTGGCGGTTTTGCCGGGTAATTGACTATTACCCACCATGCCGCCTGGAAACCGCGCGGCAGATTGGCCTCGGTTGTGGATGTAGAGGATAAACACCGCATCTGCGGTCAGGAGCACGGAAGCAGGCCCGCCAGGCGGGAGAATGACAGCGGAATGCAACTGCTTGCTGAAAAAACTTTTTCGATGCAAGATGCTGCCAACACAGCATTTGCAGTATCGCCGCCCAATGCCTCTCTTTTTTGACGTGCAATACCGCATTTGCTGTCATAGGATACCAGTATACGAGGTGTCATACGCAAGGAGATCACGGATGACGGACGAACACGACAAGCCCACGGTGAGCCCGGAAGACCTGGAAGCCGGGGCGTATTTCGGTGGCCCGGGTGGGGCCAGTGACTGGACCGAGATCGGTCGCAGGCGGATGCGGCACCAGATCGAGCGGTACGTCGAGGCGATCCGCCAGCGGTCAGGCGGGCGTTACGAGCATGTCTGGCCCCTCGACACCGAGGGCGCGTTCCGCATGCTGGCCGGGCTGGGCTACCAGGCCAACCGCAAGCACTACGACTACTGCATCCGCCACGGGCACATGGAAGCGCCCGCCAAGGAGGGCAACCGGCTGCTGTGGAACGTCGATGACGTGATCGACTTTGGCATGCAGCTCGAGCGGATGCGGTACTGGCTGCCCGGTCGCCACGACGAGAAGAAAACCATCTGGGAGCGCCAGGCCGAGGTCGAGGCCACCGGCAAGCGGTGGGACCTGGACGACAAGGCGCGGCAGATGGTCGAGGGCCTGGACGCTGACGCCGTGATGGACCTGCTGGCCGAGACGGAGGACGACGCCCTCCGCGCCGCGACCAGCGACTACCTGGCCATCGCCCTCTACCAGCGGGGCCAGGCGATGGACGAGGTGTCCGAGGCCCTGCTGGCCCAGATCGTCGAGGATACCGACGCCGCCCAGCGCAAGGCCCTCGTGACGGCCATGCGAAAGCACTTCAGCAAGCAGAGCAAGGGGTAAAGATCATGGACGACGTGCAGGTCATGGATGACCTTCTGATTGAAGCCTCCGTGGACATGCGGAAGCTGCCCACGGTGAGCATCCTCGCCTACACCGGCGGCATCATGAAGGTGCCCGGTTGGGGCAATATCGTCATCGACTTGAAGAACCTCGACGCCTCGGGCGGCGTGGCGATCCTCTCGGATCACGATTCCAGCCGCCGGGGTGTCGTGGGCCACGGTAGCGCCCAGGTGAAGAACAATCGCCTGATCGTCACCGGCTCGATCAGCGCCACCGGTCAGGCGGCAAGAGAGATCGTTGACGCCAGCAAGAACGGATTCCCCTGGCAGGCATCCGTCGGTGTCGAGGTCATCGAGCGCCATCAGGTGCGGGCCGGAGAGACCATCGCGGTCAACGGCAAGAACATCAAGGCCCCGGAGGCCGGGCTGACGCTCGTGACCCAGGGGCGACTTCGTGAAGTGAGCATCGTAGGAATCGGTTGCGATGGGGGCACGGCTGTCTCCATCGCCGCCTCATTGCACAAGGAGACGAGCATGGAAGCTCAAGTACAGGACATGGAGGTTCAGGGCAACGCGGGCGCTGAGCCGGAGAACGTCGAAGCCCAGCGTGTGGCCAACATCGCCTCGATCTGCGGGACCAAGCACCCCGACATCCAGGCCCAGGCCATCGAGGATGGCTGGGATGAGAACCGCACCGAGTTGGAGGTGCTGCGGGCCAGCAGGCCCAAGGTGCCGTCGGTGTTGGGTTCGCAGCCGGTGGTCGCCACGGGCAGTGTGCTGGAAGCCGCGCTGCTGACGCACATGGGTCACATCGGGCTGGGCGAGAAGGCCCTCGGCCCGGTGGCCATGGAGCAGGCCGACCGGCTGGGCGCGAGCAGCATGATCGACTTGTGCCGCGCCGCCCTGCGGGTCGATGGGCGCGATGTGCCCAGCAGTCGCATGGAACTGGTCAAGGCGGCGCTGTCCACGATGTCGCTGCCGACGGCCCTGGGCAACGTGGCCAACAAGGTGCTGCTGGACAACTACAACGAGACGCCCGCCAGTTGGCGTGCGTTCTGCGCGATCCGCAGCACCAGCGACTTCAAGACCAACACCGCGATCCGCCCGACGTTCACCGGCCAGCTCGAGCAGGTGCCCGCCGGTGGCGAATTGAAGCATGGCGGCATCGCCGAGGCGCTGACGACGTTCGCCGTGGACACCTTCGGCAAGATGCTGTCCATCGACAGGCGCGACATCATCAATGACGACCTGTCGGTCTTCGAGGACGCTGCCGCCAGCTTCGGCCGCATGGCCATGCGCAAGGTGTCCGATTTGGTGTTCGAGGTGCTCCTGGCCAACGAGGGCAGCTTCTTCTCGGTCGGTAACGGCAACTACCTCAGCGGGGCTGACAGCGCCCTGTCCATCGACGGCCTGGCCAACGCCATCGCCTTGATGCGGACCCAGCGCGACGCCGAGGGCAACGACCTCGACCTGAGGCCCGCAACGCTGCTGGTCACGCCGGAGTTGGAGCCCATCGCCAGGATGCTGCTGGAATCCGAGTACGTCCAGCGGGCCGAGGACGTGCCCACCGGCAACAGCCTTCGTCGTGCCGTGAACCTCGAGGTCGAGCCCAGGCTCAGCAACACCACCAAGTTCGGCTCGGACGCCAGCACGAAGCACTGGTATCTGTTCACCAAGCCCAATGCGGTGCCGATGATCGTGGCCTTCCTCCACGGGCGTCAGACGCCGACCGTCGAGTACTTCGGCCTCGATCAGGACGTCAACCGCCTGGCCGTCGCCTGGCGCGTCTATCACGTCTTCGGTAGCGCCCTGTGCGATCCCCGCGCGGCCGTTCGGTCCAAGGGCGAAGCGTAATTCATCCATGGCAGCGGGAGGGGTATCCGGGTTTGGCGGCTCGGTGCCCCTCCGCTCCTTCTTTCCCTCATATCGACAAACGGAGTGCCTGATGGTTGCGACTTTGAATGACGACGCGACGGAACGCGTCGGTAAGTACGACATGCAGGTCCGGTTCGGTGAGCGAACGCCCGAGTCGGACGCCCGATGGGAGCGCCGGGCCGACGTGCTCGCCGCCTGGCTGATGGAGCGATGGAAGCGCCACCAGCGTGAACTCGCGGAAAGGAACTGACTATGGTTTCCACGGTACAAGTGCCGATTCCGGCTGGTCGGTATGATGCGAAGATCATCGGGTCGCGGTTCAAGGGCGTGGCGACGGGCGCTCGCATCGATCTGGACGTGGAGATCATCGGCGGTGCGCATGATGGCCGAGTCATCGTCAAGGAACTGCATCTGCACAGCTCCAAATCGAGCGTTCAACAGCAAGCCCGCGCCGAACTGTCGAGTATCTGTCTAGCGGTTGGCGTACTGGCTCCGAAGAACATTGCCGACCTATACGATATTCCGATGGTCATCCAGGTCGGAGCGGACAAACACCGCAATACGATCCTGGCCTTTTCATCCTTGCGTAAACAATGTGCAAGTGCGTCGCCCGGCCCCCGCCGCCTGCAACTCACCCGGGCGGCGGATATCGAGATTCGCCCGCCCGATTGGCTGCTGCGGGGCATGCTCGAGCGCGACTCCTTCGCCCTGGTCTTCGGCGACCCCGGCTGCGGCAAATCGTTCCTCGCCATCGACTGGGCGTGCAGGATCGCCACAGGGACACCGTGGCGAGGCCATGCGGTCCAAGGTGGCCCTGTGATCTATGTCGCCGGAGAGGGCCAGCAGGGGTTCGGTCGTCGCATTCGCGCATGGAGTGAACACAACGGCGTGAGCCTGGCCGACGCGCCTCTGTACGTTGCCCCTGCGGTGGCGATCCCTGACGCGGGCCAACTGACGGAACTGATGCAGGCCATCGAGTCATTGGACGAACCGCCCGCCCTGATCGTGCTGGACACCCTGGCCCGATGCTTCGGCGGCGGCGATGAGAACAGCACCCAGGACATGAGCAAGTTCGTCTCGGCGTGCGACACCATCCGGCAGCGATACCACTGCACGATCCTCGTGGTTCACCACACGGGCCATGCCGACAAGAGCCGCGCCAGGGGCGCGATCGCGCTGAAGGCGGCAATCGATTCCGAGTATCGACTGGCCAAGGACGGCAACCTGCTGCTGACGGCCACGAAGATGAAGGACGCCGAGATGCCCGCGCCGGTGGCGATGGAGTTGGCCACGGTCGATCTGCCCGGCATCCTGGACGACTACGGCAACCCGGTCACGTCGGCAGCCATCGAGATGATCGACGCCGACACAGGCGCGATCGTGTCGAAGGCCAAGACGATCCGGCCGCGCGGCAAGTGGCAGGATGTCGGGGTCGCCGTGGCCCGCCGCCTCATCGCCACCGGTGACGATGGGTACGTCTCCATTGACACCTGGCGCGAGGAGTGCAAGACCGCCGGAATGGTGCGGCAGAACCAACTTCGGGTTCTCGACTCGCTGGTTGAGCGCGGCGACATCGCGGTGACCGACGACACATTGAGCATCGTCACAGCCTGAAATCGTCACGCGTCACGCACACGTTCGCCCCCTTAGGGGGGCGAAACGTGACGTGACGTGACCTTGAAATGAGATGTGACAACGTGACAACGAAACGTGACGCACTTAAATGGCTTCATGTCAGTGACTTGCGAAGATCGTAACATCTCGGCACAGCGCGAAACGTGACGGTGTGACGCGACGAGATGTGACGCAGCGTCACGTTTGGCAAATGTGACGCTTTTCGGCGGAAAGGAAGCAACATGAGTCGTGGCCTCGGCAAGGTTCAGCGGATGTGCATGGACGTTCTCACCCGCGAGGGAAAGATGCTCGACAGCATCGAGATCACCGGGCGGGCGCTGGACAAGTATGAGATCAACGACAGCGAGCATGTATCGTTCCGTCGGGCGCTTCGCAAACTGGCCGACCGTGGGCTGGTGGTGGACATGGGGCGGAGCTTTCATGATCGCCGCCGTCGTTGGGCGCTGCCGGATGTCGCCAAGCGATACTTCGAGCGGGTCGAATTGGTCTTCGGCAAACAGATGGCTGCCAAGGAGATCGCCAGGAGCAGCTTCAGGGCCGATCGCTTCCCTGATGATGCGTAAGTGTTCCGTTCTCTGACAAGTGCGCATAAACGGAACACTTAGGTACTTCGCCATGGAGGGCTTTTGAAGATGGCGGCGGAACCAGTCGCGTCCGATGGGAAAGTTTGTTCCGAGCACGCCGCATCTGCCGTAACGCGCTACGGAGGGCATCGTCACCATGTTTACCCGCAGGATGATCCTGGAAGCCGCCTGGCAGCGGCATGGTGACCATCGCGGCTGCTACCGGCGCGTGTGCCTGGCCTGCGGGCGGGTGTTCTACGCCGGGCGTCCCGAGGCCAGATATTGCCGCCCGGCCTGCCGCCAGCGGGCCTATCGGAACCGCCTGCGAATCCGCCGGAACTTGCCTTGATGTGCGGGTCAGAACGAGCCCTCATGGTGACGGTAAACCACGACCGCCAGAAACGAAAGGATCGATGCCCATGAGGTACACGAGAATCGAGATCGAGGGCCTGCCGGGCCGCTACGCCATCGCCGCCCGCAAGGCCGACGCCGAGATCATCGACGTGGAGATGCTGCTGCCCGACCTGCGGCGCATGCACCACGTCCGGGCCGATAGCGCCGACGACATCCGCTCCATGGCCGAGTGCCTGGCCCACCACCTGGCTGGCGACGAGGCCCACTGGCCCGACTACATCCAGCCGCTGAACCTTCTGAAGGAGGAACGAAGTTGATCGCCACCACGAAGAACGTGCCCGCCGTCGCCTACCTGCGGCGTTCGACGGACAAGCAGGAACAGAGCCTCGGCGACCAGCGTCTCGAAGTATCGCGCTACGCCGAGGAACAGGGCTACCAGATCGTCCGCGAGTACGTGGACGACGCCATCAGCGGAACGTCGGCCGAGGAGCGCCCGGGCTTCCAGGCGATGGTGGCCGACGCCCAGGCGGGCGGGTTCCAGGCGGTGATCGTCTGGAACAGTGACCGCTTCAGCCGTGGCGACGTGACCGAGACCGAGCACTATCGCTACCTGCTGCGGAAGGCCAATGTGAAGGTGCTGTCGGTCACCGAGGACTACCTCGACCGCGACGGCATCGATGGCGACGTGCTGCGGACGGTCAAGCAGTTCCAGAACCGCCAGTACGTCATCAGCCTCAGCCAGAACACGCTGCGCGGGCAGATCAGCGCCGTGATGGCCGAGTCCGACCCCGGGCGGGCCGCACCGTATGGCTACGACCGCGAAATCCTCGCGCCGGACGGCTCGGTGCTGTTCCGAATCCGCTTCTGTCCCGGGCGCGTCCGCGAGGTGTACGACAAGGACGGCAAGCTGCAGGCGACCTACGCCAAGGGCCAATCGCTGTCGAAGCCCGGCAAGGAATGCAAGGCCCGCCTGGTGCTCAGCGATCCCGACCGGGTGCAGGTGGTCAAGGACATCTTCGCCATGTGCCTGGATGGTGTTGGCTTCGCCTCCATCGCCGCAACATTGAATGAGCGCGGCATCCCGGGCCCGCTTCGCCAGCTGTGGGGCCACACGACGGTCAAGGCCATCCTGGAGAACCCCACGTATCGTGGCGACCTTGTGTGGAACCGCCGCACCGAGGCGAAGTTCTACCGGGTCCAGAAGGGCCGGGCCCAGAAGCGCCGCCGTGAGCCCGGCGAGGCCAAGGTCATCAAGACGCCCAAGGATGAATGGGTCGTCGTGCCGAACGCCGTGCCCGCCATCGTCACCCGCGAAGATTGGGACAAGGCCCAATTGCAGGTCGCCAAGCGCCGCCGGGCCAAAGGCGGTGCCGGGCATCGCAACCGCCGCTGGCTGCTGACGGGCGTCCTCGAATGCGGCGACTGCGGCCACAAGTTCTGGGGCGACCCCAGGCGCTCGGGCCGCAAGCCGGGCAAGAAGCCCATCGTCACCACGTACTACACCTGCTCCGGCCGTCGCCGCCACGGCAAGACCATCTGCGAAGTGCCCTCGACGCTCCGCGCCGAGCAGATCGAGGACTGGGTGCTGGACAAGCTCGGTGGCATCGTCGCCACTGACGGCCACGAGGTGGAGACCGCTGTCCAGCGGTTCATCGCCAACGCCGCCATCAGCAACCCGGGCATGGCCGATGCCGAGCGCATCGCCGCCGAGATCAGGCAGATCAACGACACGGTCACCGCCCTGACCATGAACATCGACCCGGCCAACCTGGCGATGCTCAACGACCGGCTGACGCAACTGCGGCTCCGCAAGGACGCCCTCGAGGAAGAACTCCGCATGGCCCGGCGGTCAAGGGGCGACCATGACCCGGCCGAACTGCGCCATTGGGCCAGATCGCAGATGACGGGCCTGCAGGCTGCGATGGACGGGGTGCGTACCGATGCGACGCGCGAGGTGATCGCCACCTACGTCAACAAGATCGTCGTCTGGCCGTCGCAGAAGCGCGGCGAGATGCACCTGAACCCCGCCAGCAGGCCCCTATGGAAAGACCACGACCGCCCTGATGGACGGTCGTGGTCTAATGCAATCGGGGCGA
>Ga0180437_10009875_pt1 | contig 11732 bp, 6 predicted proteins | sample SS_ome_4_FD_132410 | JGI IMG/M metagenome (GOLD analysis project Ga0180437, IMG submission 132410) | Hypersaline lake sediment archaeal communities from the Salton Sea, California, USA - SS_3_D_1 metaG | ecosystem: Environmental > Aquatic > Non-marine Saline and Alkaline > Hypersaline > Sediment... | reverse complement strand
TTGACTATCCTCATAATATATATTAATAGGTTATAATATATATTAATAGGTTATAATATATATTAATAGGTTATAATATATATTAATAGGTTATAATATATATTAATAGGTTATAATATATATAAAGTTTTCTATAGGAATGAAAATTTCTTAGAGTGAAGTTACATCAGAAAACTAAATAGATACGAGTTTTTCATATACGATGGGTGAAAAAAGCAGTTTATGCTGTTTGGAATCATCTTTGAGCATATTTTCATTAGAAAAAGGGATATATAAAGTTAACCCATGATATTATGGAGACTTTTTCAACAGCCTCTTTTTACCAAAAAAATTATAAGATATCAGGATAAAAGATAATACAATGTCCATCAGCTGGGAAAATCTTAGACCCCTTAATAACTCTCAATTTGAAGCTTTTGAGAAACTTTGTTGTCAACTTGCTCAATATGAAAAAGTTCCCCCGAATTCACTCTTTATTCCTAAGGGTGATCCTGATGGTGGTGTAGAATGTTATTGGAAATTTCCTAACGGAAAAGAATGGGGATGGCAAGCAAAATTTTTTCGTTCACCACCTACTAAAAGTCAATGGAGTCAAATCGATGAATCAGTAGAAAAGGCTTTAGAAAAACACCCTGAATTAATAAAATATATAATTTGTCTTCCTTTAGATCGACCAGATCCTCGCATTGAAGGAAGAAAATCATTTATGGATAAATGGGATGAACATGTTGAGAAATGGAAAGGATGGTCACAAGAAAAAGGAATATCACTGGAATTCGAATACTGGGGTTCCCACGAAATATTAGAACATTTAAGTCGCAAAGAACATGCTGGACGATTTTTCTTCTGGTTTCATGAAGAATTTTTCAACAGACAATGGTTCATTGATCATGTTGAGGAGAAAATATCTAATGTTGGCCCTCGTTACACACCTGAGTTGAATGTTGACCTCCCTATTGCTGATATATTTGATAGTTTGGGGCGTACTTCAAACTTTTATTCTTTAATAACAAATTTTTACGGAAAAATAGCAAAATCATTTAATCAAATTCATCCTGATAGAATAAAAGAAACTCTTAAAGAAGAATTTAACCAACTGGAAGAAAGCATAAGTGAACTTTTATCAATACTGAAAGAAATCAATAAGGGAGATATATCACAAATTGGCTGGGAAAATATAGCTGAAATAACTGAAAAATCTGTAAAAATTCTCAATGAATTCATTAGTACATTAGAAACAATATCTACACAAAAAACAGGTATTCACACCCATAAATCCAATCTTAACGATGAACTTTACAAGTTTCGGGAATTATTGAGAAATCTCAATGCTTTACACAATTTCACAGATAAAACACAAGCGAAATTATCCAACACACCAGCACTCCTACTTGTGGGAAAAGCAGGGATTGGAAAAACCCATTTGTTCTGTGATATTGCTAAACAAAGAGTTTATTCTGGTCTTCCCACAATATTATTATTAGGAAACCACTTCAATAATAGAGATCCCTGGTCGCAAATCATAGATATTATAGATTTTCCATTAAAAAAAGAGTTTTTAGGGGCACTCGAAGCAGCAGCTCAAATACGGGGATCAAGGGCTCTTATTCTCGTTGATGCCTTAAATGAAGGAGAAGGTAAATATCTTTGGGAAAAACATCTTGCAGGAATGCTTACAACATTATCCCGTTATCCCTGGATAGGTATTGCAGTTAGTGTGAGAACCTCCTATGAAGATATGATAATTCCTGGGGGTCTTTGTCCAGACACATTAATACGAGAGGAGCACTTTGGCTTTGCTAATCATGAATACCGTGCTACCAGAACATTTTTTGATTATTATGGAATTGAACAACCCGGTATTCCTTTACTGATCCCAGAGTTCCAAAACCCATTATTTTTGAAATTATTTTGCGATGGTTTACAAAATCAAGGCTTGACAAAAATTCCTCGAGGATTGAGAGGGAGCACAAGTATCTTTGATTTCTTCTTAAAATCTGTAAACGATAAATTATCCCCTCCACAATATCTTGATTTTGATTCTAAATCTCAAATAGTCCAACAAGCAATTAAAAATCTTGCTGAAAAAATGGCAAGATCAGAAAATGATTGGTTACCTCGAGAAGAAGCAAAAGAAATAATTAATTGTGTATTACCACGTCCTGGGCATGAAAATACACTTTTTAGGCATTTACTTTCAGAGGGAGTAATTACCGAAGATAGATATAGGATTGATGATTCTAATTGGTATGAAGGAATTCACTTCTCATATGAACGATTTGGAGATTATTTAATAGCACAATATCTTTTAAACGAACATCTAGATATTGATAATCCAACTCAGTCTTTCAAATATGAAAATCCGCTTGGTAAATTCCTGAAAGATAAATTTACCTGTTGGAAATTTCGGGGCATTATAGAAGCATTCTCCATACAGCTCCCTGAAAAAATTGGGAAAGAGTTAATAGAATTAATTGAGTTATCTGAAGAAAATCATCATATTCGTGAAGCCTTTATTGAAAGCTTGATCTGGAGAGATCCTGAAACAATAACCGAAAAAACGAAAGAATGTATCAATGCATGCATTATAGATAATTATGACATTTTCACTCAATCTCTCAATGTATTATTAACTGTCGCTTCGGATCCAGAACACCCTTATAATGCAGATTTCCTCCACAAACAATTGATGAATCATAGTCTTCCACAACGGGATTCATGGTGGTCTACTTTTCTTTTTAATCATTATGAAGAAAATGGAGCAATTGATCGTCTTGTTGATTGGGCATGGTCCCCGGAAGATAAAAGCCATATTGATGATGAATCTATAAGACTTTGTGGAATCGCTTTAACATGGTTATTAACAACATCACATCGTTACTTACGAGATAGAGCTACCAAAGCCCTAGTCAATCTCTTCACAGAACGTATACATGTATTGAATCAGATAATCTACAAATTTTTACATGTCAATGACCCTTATGTTCTTGAGAGATTAATGGCTGTTGCTTATGGTTGTGCGATGCGTAGTATAAATGACGAAGCAATCAAAGAACTTGCGCAGAATATTTATAAATGGATATTCAGAGATGATGAGCCACCTCCCCACATTTTATTACGTGATTATGCACGAGGAGCTATTGAATTAGCTTTGCATCGTGAAATTTCTTTGCAAATTGAAATGGATAAGATCCGACCACCCTATACAAGTGAATGGCCATCTGAAATTCCAACCGAAGATGAAGTTGAGAAATTTGGTCGCCATAAAGATATGCCAGATGAAGAATTTGCACGATGGAGAATATATGGTTCTGTAATGGAAGGAGGAGATTTTGCTCGATATATTATTGGGACAAATACATATCATTTTCAATGGTCATCAAATCGTTTAAATGAACCAAGAGAATTAACTAAAAAAGAAATTTATGAGAGATTTATAAGTTCACTCACTGATAGACAAAGAAAGGCATGGGAAAAATATCGTTCAATTATAAGTAAGATTCATTTTGATGCTTTTAGGGAATCTCTCAATGAACTTGGTGAACAAAATTTTGATGATATAATGAATTCTAAACTTAACATTGCAGAAAAAGCTGAAGACTCTTTTATTAAGACCTTAGGTAAGAAAAAATTAGAAAAATATGAAAAAATTATCATCCCTTATCTCGATGATCTCAATCGCGATAGAGAAGATCAATTTGATTTATCAATTGCACAACGATGGATAGTAAAGAGAGTTTTTGATCTGGGATGGACCTCCGAGTTATTTGATAAGTTTGATAGAAATGTCTCATTGTATGATAGAGGGAGACAAACAAGTAAGCCTGAGAGGATAGGTAAGAAATATCAATGGCTTGCATATCATGAATTTCTTGCCCGAGTATCTGACAATTTCGAATTTAAGGATGAATTAGAACCTTCTAGCCAAGAATATGATGGACCTTGGCAGATAAAAATACGAGATATTGATCCCTCATGCATATTGAAGAAAACAAAAAGAGATGATTGGGATTCAATAACAAATACATGGTGGTTTTCTTCTTCTTATGATTCATGGAATAGCGAAGTTGATGATGTTAAATGGTTACAGAAATCTGACGATCTCCCTTGTATCGATTCATTTTTAGAAGTGAAAAATTCTGATGGAAAAGAATGGTTTGTTTTAGATGCAAATTATAGCTGGAAACAACCCACTCCTCCTGAAAAGGAAAGATATGAGGTACCAACAAGAACGATATGGTACAAAATTAGAAGTTACATTGTCAGAAAACCAGATATGGATGAATTATTTGAATGGGCAATGGAACAAGATTTTACTAATGGGGGAATGCCTGAACCTCATGATGCATATGGGCTCTTTTTAGGGGAATTCTTCTGGTCACCAGCATACCAACATTATCTTTCTGAAAATTCTAATGAAAAAGAATGGACTCGGGGATATCGAAAATATGTACCTAAAGAGATTCTTGTTACTTCAATAGGATATTGTCGAGAATATGGTGGGTATGATTGTTCTCTCGATGATGGTATTTACATAAATTTGCCTTCTGGGTGGCTTGTACAACAAATGGATTTACGATGGAATGGAAATGAAGGACATTTCTATGATAAGGAAAATAACGTGGTTGCCTTCGATCCCTCAGTAATGACGCCTGGACCGGGAGCATTGTTAATAAATCGAGGTACTTTTTTAAAATTTCTAAATGATAATGAGTATGATATTTTATGGGTAGTTACTGGCAGAAAAGACATTATTGGTGAAATGATGAGAGATCAATGGAAAGGACGACTTGAACTCAGTGGAGCATACAGAATTCTCGATGGTAATATTTATGGAAAAATGAATTATAAGTTTATTGAATAGACTTGTTACTTAGAATTCGCGTTTGGAAATTCAGTAATTCGATACAATTATCAACATTTTTTGTAGATTTTTTATACTATCCTTATTATATTTTATTTTTTTCTTGTAATATTTATCATTTTTGCTGAGTAATTCCTTTTTATAAAATAATTTCTGAATTTATTTATACATATTTCTTTTTATAAATAAATTTATATATTTACCTCTATATAAGAAAATATGATTCAAAACTTTAAGGATTATATTGTTGTATTGTATGGAACTCTTCTTGCATTTTTTGTAAGTTTAATGACTATTGCTTTAAATGTAAGCATTAAAAATTATATCGAAAAAAATGCTATATTAACTATTTTTATATGCTTTATAGTAATATCTTTTCTTTTTAGAGAATTTAAAAAAGCTATTGGAATAAAATTAGATAAAAAAATATTAGAATGTATGGAAGTAAAAGAAATTCAAGAAAAATTTGAAAAAAGAATTAGAAATGAACATTCAGATGTTTCAATTTATTATAATATTCAGCCATTTTTTAAGAAATTAATATTCTTAGTAATAAATTTTTTTCTTATATTGGTACTTTTCATTGGAATACTACCAATAATTTTTTTAGTGGGTAGAAATGTAACTGCATTTATATGTTCAGTTGATAATCTTCATAGCATACCTGTAATAGTCGGAGGTATTTCTATGATTCTAGTGTCATGGAAAATTCTATATCCTCTTTTCAATTTGATAAGTGAAAATTTATTGAAATTATTCGATCATACCGTAGAATTTTCATGGAATTTTCAAATTTTTTCTTCAAATTTTAAAGAATGTCATACTATATTTGATTCGAAAAATAATCAAATTTTGATAAAATTCTTTGATGATAGAGAATGTCAAAAAGTTGAGGGTATTCTTAGAGATATAGGATTTAAATCTCCTGATGACCTGCCATATAGATGATTTTAAATTCCAAAATGAAAATAGTTTCCATCAAATAATTTCCCAAAAATTCTCAAAAATTTCAACTGATTTTTGAACTACTTCTGGGTCTCTTGTCCAGATTCCAAGATTGAATTCTTTTTCTAACTGTTCTTCACTTAAATCTGCAGACGAAATTAGAACAGTATCATCTGTAATAATACATCTGGCATGTAAAAGATCAGTTATTTTAAAGTTTTTTTCTAAGGATCTTTGCAAAGTGTCAAATGCTGGTTCAAGAAACCTTTTTCCATGACCAACATATACTTTCCTTGCTTCTTTTTTGGGTATTGTGATTATCCTAATATCCATTTCTGGATTGTCTTTTCTCAGTGTCACTATATCGGTCCAGAATTCCGTGATGAATCTGGAACATATCCAAAGTCTATTGTTGGTATCAGCAATCATCTCTTTCATTATTTCCTTAATTTCAGTTCTGCCAGTGAAAGGATTTGTTAAGACGATATTGGATTTTATTAATGCCATTTTTTGTAAATATAAAGACTCTCTTTGTTCCCATGTCTCTTTCGATATTTTAGGCCCTTCTCCAATGCTCATTAAAGCCAAAAGGGCGTTAGTTGTAAAATCTATATTATCTTTCCAACTGCCATTTGGATCTTGATTTTTCTTTAACCAACCAACATGTCTCTTTATTGATTTATTATCATGCCCATGTACATAAGAAAGAGCTTGGACAGGTAAATATGTGTAATTCCATGGATGACTTACGATTGATTTCATATATTCCTCAGAACACATTCTCTCAGTAAGGATATCACTCAATTCTCTGATGATATGTGAATACCTGTGATGATCATATTCAAATAATGCTAATATACCTTCTGAGATTTCCCTAATGTCATCAAAATCTCTATAATTCTGAACGAAGTATTTTATGGCTCTTTTCGTATATTCAGAATTTAATTCAATTGAAACGAGCGCTCTCATAGACCCAGGATGTCGATCAAATGAGAGAAAACAGCCGCTTACTGTTTGTAATTCTTTTACAGAATTCTCTAATGTTCCTTTAAAATATTTATTTTTTTCAAATCCCAGTTTAAATAGATAATGAAAATAATAAGGAACTTCAAATAAGCAACTTGAATTCCAAAAGTCAGGATTATTAGTAGCTTTAATAAATTCAAAAACTAGAGGATGATTCACTTTTGATAAAGCGTAAAATCCTTCTGTGAAACAAGATAATTCTATTTTTTCCTCACTTTGATATTCTGACAATTTCGTTTCAAGATTTTCTCCAAGCCATTTTATTCCACGACATACTACTCTTGAACAATATTCCATATTCTTTTCAAAATCTTTCATTTAATCACCTCATTTCACAAATGTTTACTTTTCTATGGAATATAGAGATTATAATTGTTTGGAAATATAAAAATGTTGATCAGGATTAAATTTCATGGAGGGGTACCCTTCTTTTGTTAGATTATGATTAACTTTAAATTAAGGATTTTCCTTTTTTGTAAGTTTTTTCCAGCATTTCTCGCAAATTGCATAATCATCATAGTCTCGATAAGGATTCTGAGCCTGAAAACTGACACCACATATTCCACAGGTCCACGTATTAAGGTCAAATTTATCCATATCAGGATCTTTCTTTTGTGGGTAATGTGATAATTTTCTGATTAATCCTTGGCCAGCAACGATTTTTTCTTTTTCCTGTAACACAACAAAGGCATCCACCACCTTATTCGGATCTTCAAATTTTTTCACCACATCCTCAATTTTGGTATCTTCTTGCGGAATCTGCAATAGAACAGTCTCCTCATCATACTGATCTATCAATTCATTACAAGATATACCATTTTTCTCCTTCGTTTCCTCTAAATTATAGGGGTTTATGAAACTTTCGTATTTCATTGCATTATCATCGTTTGTTCCTGTTTTTCTCCAGTTATTATCCATTAAAAAATATAGAACTTTTTTCGTGTAAAACCAATTTTTCTCATTATCCATTTTTTCTCTAAAAGTAAGTTGCATAGTATTTTTCGTGTTTTTGTTTTGTATTTTTTCCAGTCTTTTAATATATTTTTTTAGCTTCTCCTCGGGAAATATATGCTTAAAATATAAAGCTTCGTATTCCCCTATAGTTTGGCTATTTTCAGGGTCAATTCTGCATTCCTTAAAAATCACTCTTCTCCCATCAACTGGATCAAGTTCACGGATCAGCCACCCTACACTCTCCAGAGGTTCAATGAATCTGTTTCTCAGGTGTGTGGTGCTGATTGGTCGCTTGTGTATAGAAACATAGTGTTCTCTGAGCGATTGATAATTAATGATTCCTTGAATCTGGGTAATAATGTCCTCATAAAAGTCAATGACTGGTTGAGGAATACCGGTACAAGTGGTCTCCCTGATAGCATCAAATAATAGTTTCCCCACCCAATAATCATATTCTGTAGCTATGATGAATCTATTACCTCCATTGTTTTCAAAGTGCATTCTCTGTCTCTGGTGGAGGAAGGCACTCATCCTGATTAACTCCATCAACTTATCAAAATCCCGCATCACCCGGGGTTCTCCTTTTTCATATTGTTCAGCCAGTACACCTGCATAAGGGACACATACCTCTATGTCCTCCTTTAATAGGTTCAGAGAATTGGTGAGAATCTGCTCCTGTTCATCTTCTTCCATCTCCTCCCAAGGCCTGGAATATTTTTTTCCTTTATAGGTGAGGACCTGAGAAATCTTCTCCTCAGTTATCTCTGGAGTAGCCAACAAACTCCGGGTGGATAATTCTTCTAACACCTTGCAATCAGTGGTACAGTAGGTGGTAGCTGGCCACCCAGTAATGATCACACTCTTGGTCTGTAATTTCCCGGATCCAGATTTATCAGCAATCTTATATTCGATCTCTTTTCTATCATGACTCAGGATGGGTTTTAACATATCCAGCGTTTGCCTGCGGGGTGATTCCAAAAAAACTAAAATTTTATTCTCCAGGGATACATACACCTTCCCTTCTTTTACTTCGCCATGCTCGTGGATCAATGCCTTGGGTGACATATCCCCGATAAAAAGGACATCTTCTTCAGGAAAATATTCTGCAACACTCTTTGCCAGATAAGTCTTCCCGATGGAACTCTCGCCCTTCAAAAACATGTTCAATGGATTGGATCCATAAGCAGAGAGATACACGAGAAACACAATGAGTTTATTTTTCTCTTCTTTCTTGATTCTCTTATCCAGGATGTTGAGTATGTTGGGGAGGAGATTTTCATCTTCCAAAAATTCATGTTCCTTTTGGTAAGCACTCTCATGTAGACCACAGGTTTCTTCCTTGCATATGTCCAGCTCTTTACAGAATCGACAATTCCAGAATGTCTCCTTTTGAGAATAGATCCAGTCTACCCAGGATAAGTATTCCTTTTCAGAAATATTTTCTGAAGAACAATTATGAGCATATTTTAAGAGAGTTTTTTGGGCTTCATCTCTTGGTATATCATCAATCTTACATACTAATGAGAGGATCTGAGCTCCTTTATTTCGCTGGCCTTCTGATAATCCCTTCATGATTTCCTGGATGCAGGGCAGTTTCAGATATGTGCCAGAAAAATTCTGAGCAGCTGCCCGATACCTGGCTGTGGCCTCCACCCTCTTTTTATGTGATATCTTGAATGATTCTAAAAATTCTTCAAAAAGATCATCAGAAATATTCCATGGGATAATTTTCTCTGGAAATGCAATATCCTTTGTGTGTGGTCTTTCTTCTGGTATTTCCTGTAACATTGTTTTATGACGTTGTTTTTTCCCTCCAAATATTCTGATTAGATGCCCTTTTCCTCCATCGCTCCAATTGATACAGGAGGTATCTAAAGGCTTCCCCGGTCTTATTACCTTATGAGAAATATCGGCTTCCTTCATAATTTTCTCAAAGAGAACCATTCTTAGATCCTGTGGCATGACATCATGCTGGTTACATCGTTGCTTCTGCTTTTCTGATAAAGAAAAAAAGAAATGGATGTGTACTCCTCTCCCGCCTGTGTAGGCAGGAATAAAGGGTACATGCATCCTGTTTAAAACATCTATGATCATCTCGGAAAAGAGCCTGACCTCTTTCCATCGGGTGGAATCTATGTCGATGACCACCTCATTGTGCAGCACTGTACGATAATCCACAGGAAATTGTGTGTCTTCTATGAATCCCCATGCAGAGGGTCTTCCCTGGATATTCTTTGATACTCTGATCAGTCTCTTAGAGAGAGATTGCAGCTGCTGTAACCAGGTCTGTTGCTGCGCACTGATATCTTCCATTTTCCCCCTCTCCTTCAGGTCAACTGTTTTTTGAGCCAGTCGTAGTTATCCTGCAATCCCATTTCTGTGAGATGATGAGAAACGGTCTGTAAATTGGTCTTCAATAGTAAAGCAATTCCTATATTGGTCACTCCCAGTCCATGGAGGACCTCCACCTGTTGAGGGTCTGTCTTCTGCAATGGATGGCAGTTATTGATCAATCCCAGTTTTTCTATTCGATAGTGGATAGCTGCTTGGGTCACCTGTAATCTGTGAGCAATCTCTTTATTGGTCAGTCCCTGCTGGTAGAGCTCCAGGAGTACAGCATCAGAGAATTTAGTAAAAACCATTAGAACACCTATTCAGTTGCTTTCTCTTTTTCCAGTCTGTGTTTCTCCAGCAATTCATCGTATTTAGCTAAGACCATGTCGATTGTCTTGTATTCCATGAATATCACCTACTGATTTTCCACCGTAATGAGACCGTGAATGGCTACAAGATTCACTTTACTGGCTTCTTCCAATGTCTGTCGTAGATTACCCCAGTTCAGGAATGTCTTGGTCCCCTTGTAGATTACATGTCCTCTGATGAGTTTGGTACCCCAGTATTTCTCCACCGTATCTACTGCCCTCTCGAAGGCTTCCACTGTATTGAACTTGTAAGTGGTTCGGATCTGCAAGCACATCATATCACCTAAAGGAGACTCCCGATAGAATCGATGAGTACATGCCAGAATACCCCGTTCTGAACGAAGATTCCGAACTGCACAATCAAAGGAGCTCGAGGATTGAGCATCAGTTTCTCATAAACTAGGGGGATGATCACCACAGCGATGACTGCAGAAAGCATGATTTCTCCAATGGGAAATTCCAGGGTTATACTCCCGGATCTGAACTGGCAGATTGCGGTGCTGAACACGATGCCCAGAAAAGTTCCCACATACATGAGCAGCTGGTGGGGAAGGGAGAGTGCTGGTGGTTTAGGATCCTCAGATGAATCTGTCATAGGAGTTTTCTCTAGTACACCATTGTTTTTCAATCCCTTCTGAACTCTTTCATTGAGATCAAAATATTTCACAAGATCACCTTACAAAAGAAAGAGAGGGCTATCGAGCCCTCTCCACCGTAATTTCATTCTCCTGCACCAGTCCATCCCTGTTTTCATCTTTCCACCGCAAAAATAGCATATGTGTATCCTGGTATTCTAACCAGTTCTGAGGATCTCCCATGAATACAGATCCTGCATAAGTTCCCTGCCAGCCATAGCCCCACACTAACAACACATTCCGGGATGAGAACTGGCCCAGGTAAACGATGCAGATGTCTTCATGAGGATATTTTGTCAAATCTAAATAGATGGAATTTCTCTCGCAGAAGATCTCGTAGTAGGCATTGGGTTCATAATCATAGGAGATGCCAAAATATCCACCGAACTCGGTAGCAGCTGGATTGATGGCCGGTCCTCCCACGATGATCAAATTCCCCTTATCTTTTTCTTTGTTGGTGATAATCATGTCTGTTCTTCCTTCGGGATTCTGGGCTCCTCCTAATGCCAACCCATAGGAGATTTTGGCTGTTCCCAGGACATCTGTGTTGTAGGCTTTCTCCCCGATCACAAAATAGGAATTTTCTTGGAAGAGGGGAGCTATCTC
>Ga0180437_10009874_pt1 | contig 11732 bp, 9 predicted proteins | sample SS_ome_4_FD_132410 | JGI IMG/M metagenome (GOLD analysis project Ga0180437, IMG submission 132410) | Hypersaline lake sediment archaeal communities from the Salton Sea, California, USA - SS_3_D_1 metaG | ecosystem: Environmental > Aquatic > Non-marine Saline and Alkaline > Hypersaline > Sediment... | reverse complement strand
TGCCCACCCTCCCCAAAATCGTGATTATTTCCTCCCAATTTATAAGCTCATTTACAGCCAGTATTCCTCTTTTATTTTTCAACCGTTGTAATGCTTCGGCTTTTAAGAAAGACATGCTCCACACCTCATTTTAAGGGCATTATTGTCCCTCCTGTCCCTTAAAACATCAACAACTTTGTTGTGGAGTTGCTAGTTATGCAGAGGTCTAAACTCGGGGATATTTCGCTTTACTGTAGCAGATAATGCGTATGTTCTCAGGTTACTTAATGAAAGGGAGCCCATAGAAAGAAGAAAAGCGGAGCTTTGTGCTCACAAGATCGCGACAGACCTAAAAATAGCTCCAAAAATAGTGTATGTCGACCAAAAATTGCTCGTTGTAGTGATGGAGTATATTGATGGCAGATTGCTTTCTAGGGATGATATGAAGGATACTAAAATCATTCAGAATCTTATGCAAACGGTTAGAACGCTCCATAATTACTCGGGAAAAGAGAGGGCGGGTTTACCGAAACAGACACATGTTGGGACAATAGAAGATGTATACAATCGATATGTAAAAGAGGGAGTGGTTTTCCCGAGTTGTTTTGACACCTTATATAGAAAACTTCAAAACAAATTTTGCTCTTTAGCAACAGAGTATACCCCTTCTCATGGAGATCTAAACCCGAAAAACATCCTCTTATCAAAAGACGGTACGATCTATTTAATAGATTGGGCCGAAGCAGGCATTGACAGCCCCTTTGCCGATATTGGTTGGTTATCGTGTTTTACGGCAGTAAATCATAATGAAGTCAAAAAATTATTAAATGACTATCTTGGTAGAGAGCCAAACGATATTGAGATGGAAGAGACTCTATTTTTTAGAAATACAACAGCATTTTTGTTTGCAACGTTCTGGATGGGTAGACAGGGCGAAAGAGATCAGCAAAAATTGGATACCCTTTTAGAAAGCTCCTCTGGAAGGGTTGCTGATTTCCCTGAAAAGGATACCGATTTGACCTTGTTTGCCTTGGGATGGCTCAAAGAGTTTATTGAGAATTTCGACTCGTAAAACTCCGTCTTTCCACGTGAGCAAATTGTAGAAAAGCCCTTTTGTCTAAAGGGGCCAATTTTGGCTTAAAAAACATTCTCATCCATGTACTTCTGGTTGACCGGAGCGGGGGGTTGGGTAACTGTTGAAAGGTAAGGGCGTTATCGGACTTTGTAAGCCTCTTGTTTCAAGGAAGATTTTTAGCTCTGATGTCTGAGATTCGGTAAGGGGAGCAGAGATCGTTACGGTTTTAAGATTTTTATTTTCGGTCGGTAGAAGGGTTTCTATTATTTGTTTGGCGTTCTGTTTGGGTGGGATATGCAAACTAAAGTGTGTAATGGACGAAACCTTTTCTAAAATACCGCGCACTTTTTCAAAAACAGGTGGTTTGGGAATGTTGCCGTATGAAGAGAAGCTGAAACTAATAATTGACTCGCTTTTGGCTATTGCTTTAAGAAGATCTTCGGAATCAAAAATAGGCGATGTTGTTGTTAAGGTAAGCTCTTGTAACCCCTGAAAAAAGCGGTCTATATCAATCGAACTTTTTAAAGATTGTGCGTTTGAATATTTTTGTGCTAGCGCTAACCAGTGCAGCGCGTTGTTACCATAGGTGGAAAGGCCTATTTTTTTAAACTCATTATGATAGCAGGATGCAAGAAAAAGAGCTTGCTGTGCATTTTGTGTCTTTGATGTCTGTGTTTCATACTCTACTATATGTAGGTGTGTTTGAACAGTTTTTTGAACCTCCTCTATTTCTTCGGACTTCATATAGCCTAGGGTTTTGAGCGTCACCAGCAGCGTTTGAAATGAAGTATCATAAACGGGAATGGGGAGATTTGTAGCTTGTAATTGCCCGATCGTTTTAAAAAAATCTGAGGCCTGTTTCGCCAGTATTCCACACAATGCATCCCCTTGGAAAAAAGTAATATTGCTTTTAACTTGTCGAACCTTTTCGACAAGTTCTGGGCAAGTCTTAAATGTTATAAGGGCGAGTTCTTTTGAGGGGGCAAATGAGTAGTTAAGGTCCAAGGTGGGCTGATTTCCTTGAAAAGTTGAGGTCGAACAATCGTTGAAAGAAAGAACACTGTCGGGTTTTGCCAAAGGAAGCATTATTGTATCTCCTTGATTGCTATTTTACTAAATATGTTAGGGTAAAAGATGATTTTTATCAAAAAAGAAAGGGAGGCAATCTTTTGTTTTGAGCATCTTTGCGTTGATAGCGCATATTATTGTACTTGCTGACATGAGAATTGCTGCCATGGCTGGAGAGAGGACTATTCCATAGTTGTAGAGTGCTCCCGCGGCAACTGGAATCGCGACGATATTGTAACCAAGTGCCCAAAAGAGATTTTGAACCATTTTGTTGTAGGTGGCTCGTGCAAGCGAGACAACAGCAAGGGCATCAAGGGGATTGCTTTTTACGAGGATAATGTCTGCTGTTTCAATGGCAACATCAGTTCCTGCTCCAATGGCGATACCAACATCGGCTGTAGCAAGAGCAGGGGCGTCATTTACGCCATCTCCTGTCATGGCGACAATAAAGCCCTCTTGTTGTATTTTTTTAATCGTTGCCGATTTTTCGTGGGGAAGAACTTCTGCAAACACCTCATCTATTCCCGTTTGTTGTGCAACCCAGTTTGCCGTGTTTTTATTGTCTCCAGTAAGCATCAGGGATTTGATTCCCATTTTGCCAAACTGGGAAACAGCCCTCTTTGATTCATCTCGCACCATATCTGCCAGCGCTATGGCGCCAACCGTCTCTTCGTTAATAAGTACAAAGACGACCGTTTTTCCCTCTCTACACCATGTATCAATTCGCGGATCTTTGTTAGACTCATGGCGTACTACCTGGACCTTTTTTCCCTGAACTTTTCCCTGAACACCCTGTCCGGCGATCGAGAGGAAATTTTCAACATCCCATGGTTTTTTTGCTTTTCGAACGATTCCCTGTGCTATTGGATGCTGAGAGTGCTTTTCTACTGAAGCGGCATATTGAAGAATCTCTTCTTCAGAATAAGAGGAAAGAGGAAGAACGTTTGTGACTCCAAACGCCCCCTTTGTTAATGTTCCGGTTTTGTCAAAGACAATGGCGTTGATATTTCTTGCTGCTTCAAAGGCAACTCTATTTCTGATCAAAAGCCCGCGGCTTGCCGCAAGAGCGGTGGATACGGATACAACAAGTGGAATAGCAAGTCCAAGGGCATGAGGGCAGGTGATAACCATAACAGAGACCATCCTCTCAAGAGAGAAAGCAACGCTTTTGTCTGAAAGAAATGCCCAAGCGCAAAAGGTAAGCGTTCCTCCCAAAATGGCCACAATTGTTAACCAGAAGGCAGCGTGATTGGCTAAATCCTCTGTTTTTGATTTGCTGCTCTGAGCTTGCCGAACCAGATCAATTACCTGTGCTAAAAACGACTTGTCACCACTCTTTTCAACCTCAATGGTGAGGGATCCCTCTCCATTGACAGAACCTCCAATAACGCGGTCTCCATCTTTCTTTTGTACGGGGATAGACTCTCCTGTGAGCATGGATTCGTTTACATCAGATCGTCCGCTACTAACGTGGCCATCTGCAGGCACCTTTTCTCCTGGTCGGACCAGTAACGTGTCATGCTCTTGCACAGAGTCAAGTGGAATATCCGTGATAGTTCCATCGTCTACAATCTTGTGGGCCATTGAGGGCATAAGTTGTGCGATCGTTTCTAATGCCCGTCCTGCTCCCATAAGAGATCGCATCTCAATCCAGTGGCCGAGCAGCATAATGTCGATAAGGGACGCTAGCTCCCAAAAAAGAAGTTTCCCCCGAAGGCCAAAGACAACAGCGCTGCTGTAAAGGTAGGCAACGGTAATTGCCAACCCAATGAGCGTCATCATGCCCGGCCTTTGAGCGCGTATCTCCTGAACGCCCCCTATAAGAAAGGGCCATCCTCCATAGAAAAAAATCACCGTTGAAAGGGAAAACAATAGAAATAGGTCTCCAGAAAAGCGAATGACCTCGTGAATGTTGAAAAAGTGGTGGATCATAGGGGAGAGCAGAAAGACAGGAACTGTGAGAATACAACAGATCCAAAATCGCCTTTTGAAATCCTCTATCATCTCATGTTGAAAGTGGTGATCATGATGACGGCATGCGACAGCGTTCATAGTAACCCGTTTGGCAAAATGGGGGCCTCTTTGCCGCTTATATTACTATCAGAAAATTAACACAAGAAACAGGATGAGAAGTTTTAGGGCCTTGGTTCGCAGTATCCAGTTTTCAGAGCTATCCTTGTGGCATCATCCGGCATCGCTAGCTCTGCGTGATTATCCGGCTTATGTATCTGGTCTATCGAACATATCAAGTTTCTTCTTTGTTCTAGAAGGGCTATAAATTGTGTTGCGGTTTCTTGAGTTATATCAAGGTGATCAAAGAATAACTTGCGTATGCTTGAATTTGGGTTGTTCTCGATTGCCTGGATAATATTTCTTAGTCCTTCATTATTAAGAGCTCTTATTATAAGAGTCTCAATCGTAGTGCTGCTTTGTAATAATCTGACAATCGAATTTACATAAGCAGGGTTTAGGAAGTCATTATGTGAATAAGTCTGGAACCAAGCTATTTTAATAAACCGCGACTCCGTTAAGAACCTTGTTAGTTCCCCTATTGATTCCTCCGTTAAAGGCGTCGAGGAGCGTTCTTGTCGAACAAAAAATTTATAAATTGATGGACAATTGATGGCCGCGTCAATAATTTGTGGGTTCTTAAAGCATGCATAAGCCGGGGAGAAGTCTATATCATTCAATTTTAATAAAAAAAGTGCAAAATCATCACATCGTCTTGTCTTAGATATATGCCAGAGAGCGCGTTCGTGATGGCGAGGATAAGAAGTAGTGTTCCCCAGAGTCCGAAAGTAATATGCACATAATGTGTTAAGTGAAGGATCGCCGCTTTTTAAGGCTGTTTTTTCGAGCTCCTCTACGGGGAGGAATGTTTGGATACGTGATTGAAATTCGCAAGCTTTTTCCTTTCCTATATAGCCCCCAATTTTGAGCAAGTTGAATATCTTTTGGAGTGCAGTGTCGTGAATCACAAGAGAGGTGTCAGAGGCCTGAGCGGCTATTATTGCTGTAAAAGCGCGCTCACAATTGTTTGCGGACAGCTCATAATGACCGAAAGGGTCTTTGGTGTTTTCATCCGAAATAATTTTGAAAAAAGCGCCAATAGTTTTGAAAAAGACCTTGCTAGTTGTTTCAATAATAAGAGTTGTTCCAGAAGGTTTTTCAACGAGGTCAAAGGTTAACGAATCTTGTTTCCCTGTAAATGGGAGGTTAAGAAGGTCCTCAGAAGAAAGAGTATGCGCGTTTGGTATTACGGGAATCATGTTTCCTCCATTTTTTTATTAAGGATTTCTTTTTTGTACAATGGCCCGGATCTCGTCTTGCAAAGAGGGGCTGATGTTTGGGTTCTTATCGATATGTACCCATGAGAGTTCTTCCCTTTTTTTGAGAAACTCGATGATCTTATTCGCACCGCTGTCACTTATACAACAGGCAAAAAGAAGTAGTGTTTTTACTTTTAGGTTAGGATTTTTTTCCATCGCTTCGATAATGCTGATTATTCCTTTGTCACCAATTTGTGTCTCAGATAGATCGAGATCCGTAATACTGCTATTTGTTTTCATAACAGTAGCGATGAAATCTACAACCTCGGGTTGTATGATCTTTACCTTCGTCCAGGGTGGAGCAAAAACAGCTCTTTCGATCGATTGTGTCTTTTCTAAAATCTGCTCGGCCCTTTTGATAGCATCTCCTGTGAATGTATGTAGATCGAAATAAAATTCCTTAGTAGAAGAGCTTCGGGCTATTGGTTCATCAAGTTCCGTTATCGTGGAGGAAAGTATTGTCGAGGAAAATCGTGTTATATTTAAAAGAAACTCATCGAGATCGAGCAATTCATGTAGGGGTTGATTCTTAGAATATTTTCGTGCCCTAAGTAGCCATTCTAATGCTTCGACATCGTGGAAGTTGCCAGGTTTGCTTTGATAGTAATATGCAATGGAAAGCGCCATTTTTGGGTTTTTTGTAGTGATGGCGTCTCCTTTGATTTGATCAAAGGTTGTGCTTGTTTGTGCGGTTGAAGAAATCCGCTGTGCTTCTTCGATTGTTATATACCTGCATTGTTGCAGGAGGCATAAAACTTTTTGAAGAGAGCGTCTTTCGATACAGACACTGGATCCATTGACCTGTAGGCCTTGTAATGCTCTAAAAAATATTTCATGACTTTTCGCTGATATTCCATAATGTCCTGCATACCTTCCATCGAAACCTATATAATGAAAGTGAGGTATGTGTTCAAAAACGCTTTCTTTCAAACTGTCAACGGTTTTTTTAAGAGTAGGGTTGCGAAGAGAACGTATTATAAGCGTATCCGTTTTTTTAAAAGAATTAGTGTGATAAACTCTTTTAAAATCAAGATACAACAAATCATTCGGATTTGAAAAGGTGAGGGTTGGAAGATCTTCAAAGGTAGGGGGCTTTGCCGAATGTAAGTGAAGAGTCATATGTAGTGTGTGTTGTTTTGTGGGGTAAAAATTTTGACAACAACCCTCCTGTCTTCACAGGAGGGTTGAAACATCTCCGGATGTAAGATTCGAACTTACGACCAATGGATTAACAGTCCACTGCTCTACCGCTGAGCTAATCCGGAACAGAAGTGTTCGGTAATAATACCTGTATGGGTCACTTTTCGCCAAGAGAGGAGATGTGTTCAGGTGGACTTAAGAAGTATCTGCTCGAGAATTTCATGCAAAGGGGCCGTACATCCTCTTTTTGTCGAGATGGTGTCATCGGGCCAGTAGATGGTGATGGTGTCAAGAGAAACGGGGAAGGGAAAATGTGGTTGACCGAAGGAAAGAGGGATCACGTTTTTTAGATAGAGTGTTGCAGAGTTGATATGAAGAGGAGAAGAGGAGGGGATTAGAAGCCATGAGAGCCACGAATGGGAAACGAGCTCAATACGCTCAATTTCAAGCGAGTGTTCATTATGCGAAAAACAAAGGTTGTTGAGCTGAATTGTTTTTGGGGAAGATATCTCTATAGATTCTATAGAAACATGATACGGAGGACAGGCCTGTTCAATGGTTGTTTGGATAAGTTCTACTCGATATGACCAGAGATACAAGGAGAATAAAAAGAGGACAATGGCCAGAAAAAAAAGGGTGAATCGTAACCAGCGCACCGGGAGGGTTCCTTATAGACCAAAAGGGAGAGCCAAAGGCTCTCCCTTTTGTTGAGATTAATATTCCATTTCTGGATGAGCGGCGAGCTCTTTTTCTTCTTGAGGTGCATCGGCGACAATGGCTTCTGTTGTCAAAAGCATTGAAGCGATCGATACTGCATTTTCAAGAGCACAGCGCACAACTTTCATAGGGTCGAGGATTCCGGCCTTGATCATATCGACAAACTCTCCAGATCGGGCGTTGTAGCCAAAGTTCTCTTTGAGCCCTTCTGCTTCTTGAAGAATAATGGCTCCTTCAAGACCTGCATTTTCTGCAATCTGTCGGATAGGAGCTGTCAGTGCTTTTGCGATAATTTTGGCGCCTGTTTGCTCATCGCCTTCTAGAGAAGAGGCGAGCTTATTAAGGGCTGGAATACATCGCACAAGGGCAATACCCCCGCCTGGAAGAATTCCCTCTTCGATGGCAGCAACAGTTGCATGTTGTGCATCGTCTACACGGTCTTTCTTCTCTTTCATCTCGACTTCTGTTGCCGCTCCAACGCGAATGACCGCAACCCCGCCAAGCAGCTTTGCAAGGCGCTCTTGGAGCTTTTCACGATCATAGTCGGAGGTAGATTCGCTAATTTGTGTTTTGATTTGAGAAGCTCTAGCTGAAATCTCCGCTTTTTTACCAGAGCCCTCGACAATTGTTGTCTCGTCTTTTTTGACAATGACTCTTCTGGCTTGTCCGAGCATCTCAATGCCGATATTGTCGAGTGTAAGGCCAAGCTCTTCACTGATAAATTGACCGCCTGTCAAGATGGCAATATCTTGAAGCATTGCCTTGCGGCGATCTCCAAACCCTGGAGCTTTGACGGCGCACACTTTAAAGCCGCCACGGAGCTTGTTAACGACAAGCGTTGCTAAAGCTTCGCCCTCGATCTCTTCTGCGATGACAAGAAGTGGCTTTCCTGTTTCTGCAACTGCTTGAAGAAGGGGGATAAACTCTTTAACACCGGAGATTTTCTTTTCATAGATGAGGATAAGGGCGTTTTCGAGCACACACTCTTGATCTTCTGAGCTTGTCATGAAGTACGGAGAGAGGTAGCCTCTATCAAAGTTCATTCCTTCGACAACATCGAGATTTGTGGTAAAGCCTTGTCCCTCTTCAATAGTAAGAGAGCCATCTTTTCCAATACGATCGAACGCTTGAGCGATGATTTCTCCGATCTCGGTATCGTTGTTTGCCGAGATGGTGGCAACTTGTGCGATCTCTTTTTGATCTTTGATCTTCTTTACGCGCTTTGAAAGCTCATCAATAACGAGTTTAAGCGCCTTTTCCATGCCATGCTTAAGATCCATCGGGTTGGCTCCGGCCGCGACATTTCGCAGGCCCTCTCCGTAGATGGCCTCAGCGAGCACCGTCGCTGTTGTGGTTCCATCTCCTGCCTTGTCCGCTGTTTTACTGGCCACTTCTTTGACCATCTGGGCGCCCATATTTTCGAACTTGTCTTCAAGTTCGATCTCCTTGGCTACAGTAACGCCATCTTTGGTAACGTGGGGGGTGCCATAGGATTTGTCGATAATGACATTTCTTCCTTTGGGGCCGAGAGTGACCTTTACAGCATCGGAGAGCGTTTGAACTCCTTTCAGGATTTTTTTTCGGGCATCTTCTTTAAACTTAATATCTTTGGCTGCCATATTCCATTTCCTTCTTATGTTGTTTGAGGTGTTTAGCGCTCGATAATTGCAACGATATCATCACCTCTTACGACGACAAGCTCTTCATCGTTGAGGGTAATCTCTTGTCCCGAATACTTGTCGACAAGCACGACCTGTCCAACTTGAACGGGAGGAGCAATGAGTTTTCCTTCTTTATCTTTTTTCCCGGGGCCAATGGCAATAACTTCTGCCATCTCTTGTTTTTTCTTGGCGGTGTCTGGAAGGATAATGCCACCCTTAACGCTCTCTTCAGCCTCAAGCCGGCGAAGAACCACTCGGTTTCCCAAAGGCTGCAGTTTTACTTTCTTCTGTTCCATAAATTGTGACCTCTTTTGGTGCATTGTTTGATGTAGATGCCACTTTTATACAGAAGGGGACTATTTTTGACAACGGTTTTAGCACTCAAGATTGTAAAGTGCTAAAACCGTTGTGAAGGAGGAGGCTACTGTTTGAGAAGAGGAAGCAGTGCTTCAAATTGGTCGAGAAGGGCATCGAAATTGTCTATTGCCCGTTCGACGGCTTCACCAGTTGTCATATCGACACCGGCTCCTTTTAAGAGGTCTATTGGAAATTGGGAGGATCCTCCTTGTAGGAACGATAGATACTCTTCACGTTCTTTTTCTCCTCCTGTAGAGACGCGTTCGACCAGAGCTTGAGCGGCACTTATTCCTGTCGCATACTGGTAGACATAAAAACAGTAGTAAAAATGAGGGACACGTGCCCATTCTGAGGCAAATTCCGGAGTAAGGTTGAGATCGTCACCATAATAGAGTTTATAGAGATCGAGATATTTCTCGTTGAGGATCTTTGGTGTTATGGGTTCATCTCGTTCAATGCGCTCGTGAATAAAGAGCTCGAACTCGGCGAAAAGGGTTTGTCTAAAAAGCGTTGCTCTTAAATCTTCAAGCCGATCATTGAGAAGGCTTGCTTGGGCTGCCACATCTCCTTCTGCACGGCGAAGAAGCTCTCTTGAAAGAAGCTCTTCATTAAAGGTAGAGGCAACCTCTGCAACAAAAATAGGATAGTGTGAATAGTGGTAGGGCTGTTTTTTGCTCATATGAGAATGCATGCTGTGACCTGCTTCGTGAGCTAGGATAAAGACATCTCGAAGCTCATCTTTATAGTTAAGAAGCATGTATGGGGGGGAATCATAACAGCCACTTGAATAGGCGCCAGAGCGTTTGTTTTCATTTTCATACTTATCTGTCCATCGAGCGGTTGTCAGCCCCTGTTTGAGTGTGTCGAGGTAGGAGAGGCCAAGAGGATGACAAGCAGCCTCTACCAGCTTAACCGCTTCATCAAACGAGTACTTCGTCCGTTTTTCTGGAACAAGAGGGGCGTAGAGATCCCAAGGATTGAGTGTATCGACCCCAAGAAGCGTCTTTTTGAGTCGTGTATAGCGATGAAGCACAGAGATTTTTCGGTGAACAGAGTCGATGAGGGCATGATAGACAGAGGTTGGGATGTTTTTTGGCCAGAGCGCCATTTCTAAGCAAGAGGAGTATTTTCGTGCTTTTGCCCCAAAATAGTGCGCTTGCATTTCGCCACTTAAGAGCTCTGCAAACGTATTTTCATACTTTTGATATTTTTTGTGGGTGGCTTCAAATGCATTTTGACGAAGAACGCGATCTGGGCTCCTCAAGAGTATGTTGTAGCTTGCATGGGTTACTGTGTGCATTTTTCCATCTTTATCTGCGACATCAGGAAATTTGAGGTCGGCGTTGTGGAGGCTTGAAAAGGCGTTGTGGGAACAGCCAATGGCTCTTCCTGACATGGCAAGAAGAGACTCTTGTTCTGAGGGCAATGTATACGGTTTAAGTCGAACAAGCCTCTCTAAAAGTGTTTTGTATGTAGCTAACTCTGGGGCATTAGTAAAAGCCTCGATCTCTTCTGGTTCATGGGAGAGGATTTTGGGATCGATCCATGCGAGCTGTTCGGAGAATGTATGGTGTCGAGCCAAAATAGATTGCAGAGCCTGTTTGTTTTCGTCGTCTGTAATATCTTGGTCGTGACGAAGGTGGGCCCATGTGTAGAGTCGCTCTAATCGTCTACCGAGAGAGTTGGTAAGATCAAATAGCTCTTTGAGTTGCTGAGCGGTCAATTTCTCAGCCTCCCGATATGGCTGTGTAAGAGCCTCATAATCGATGGAGCTTTCTTCGAGGAGGTCCTGTTTCCACGCATCGTAATTTTCATATAAAGGGGTGAGGTTCCAGGTGTTTTCTTCTGCTTGCTCGGATCGCAACATGGTCATGTGAATCTCTCTTGTTTTTTTCTGTGTATGTGATTTTTTAGCGTGTAGTGCAGGCTGTATACAGAGAACGGGAATAAGTATATATAAAAGTCGGAAAGAGAATTTTTGTTTCATAAAAGATTCCTTTAATTATTCGACAAAAGGGACTGCTTGTTCCAACACCTGCCTTGTACAGAATACAGGGGCACTGTGTAGGAAAGCAAGGATAATGCAGTCGGAAGGGCGAGCGTCAATTTCAACAATATGACGAAGGCCGTCTCGTTGCATCTCTAAAAAAAGACGGGCGAAAAAGGTAGTGTCTTGCAAATCGTTAATCAGGAGTTGCTTTACTTCGATATCGAGGCAAGAAAAAAGAGAGGAGATCAGGTCTGGTGTTTGGGGGCGAGCGCGTTCTTCTCCGCTTAAGTGAAGCTGTAGAAATTTACCAACCTGAGCGTCTGCAAATATTGCAAAACGCTTCTCTTTACTCTTGAGGACAATGGCAGTATAGGCCCGTGTCTGCACAACTCTATCGAATGTAAGCTGAATAAAGT
>Ga0180437_10009871_pt1 | contig 11734 bp, 11 predicted proteins | sample SS_ome_4_FD_132410 | JGI IMG/M metagenome (GOLD analysis project Ga0180437, IMG submission 132410) | Hypersaline lake sediment archaeal communities from the Salton Sea, California, USA - SS_3_D_1 metaG | ecosystem: Environmental > Aquatic > Non-marine Saline and Alkaline > Hypersaline >... | reverse complement strand
TGAAATTGTAAAATTATTATTAAGTTATCCGCGTTTCAATCCTAGTGTTTACCATAATCTTGCAATTCGATATGCTGCAGAAAATGGACATCAAGATGTTGTAAAACTCTTATTAAACGATCCGCGTGTCGATCCCAGTGATGAGAATAATGATGCAATTCGAAGTGCTGCAGAGAATGGACATCTGGAAGTTGTAAAACTCTTATTAAATGATCCGCGTGTCGATCCCAGTGATATACATAATAATGCAATTCAATTAGCTGCAGAGGCTGGACATCATGAAGTTGTAAAACTCTTATTGGATGATCCGCGTGTTGATCCCAGTGATGATCATAATTATGCAATTCAATATGCTGCAGAAAATGGACATCTGGAAGTAGTAAAAGTTTTATTAGCGGATCCGCGTGTTGATCCCAGTGATGATGATAATTATGCAATGTCAAGTGCTGCATGGAGTGGACATCATGAAGTTGTAAAACTTTTATTACAGGATCCGCGTGTCGATCCCGGTTATTATGATAATTGGGTAATTCGAGGTACTGAAGAGGAAGGAGATCTGGAAGTAATATTATCGGGTTCGCGCGTCGATACAAGGCATTGTCGGAATATTAAAAAAAATATTCTGATGTGTTTTATGTAAATGAATAAATTTTGAGGAAAGTGAAAATGCTGACATGTATACCGGTATTTCAGTAATGACGACACTTCAAAGACAATTTAATGATGTTGCAATGAAAATGAATGGGTACCTTGAAGTAATAAAGAGTTTATTGGCGGATGATCCCAGTGATGCAATTAGAGAAGCTGCATGTCGTGGATATCTTGAAATTGTAAAATTATTAACAGATTCGCGTGTCAATCCAAGTGATCAAGATAATTTTGCAATTATAAGTGCTGCAATGAATGGATATCTTGATGTTGTAGAGATCTTATTAAATAATACGCGTGTCTATCCCTGTAATCTTCATAATCATGCAATTCGAAGTGCTGCAGAAAATGGATATCATGAAGTTGTAAAACTATTATTAAAAGATTCGCGTGTCGATCCCAGTGATAAGTATAATTATGCAATTCAACGTGCTGCAATGAATGGGCACCTTGAAGTAATAAAGATTTTATTGGCGGATGATCGTGCTGATCCCAGTGATGCAATTCAAGAAGCTGCATGTCGTGGATATCTTGAAATTGTAAAATTATTATTAAAAGATTCGCGTGTTGATCCCAGTGATGATGATAATCATGCAATTCAACAGGCTGCATATCGTGGACATCATGACGTTGTGAAGCTCTTATTAACGGATTCGCGTGTCGATCCCAGTGATGATGATAATTTTGCAATTCGATTGGCTGCAGAGGCTGGACATCTGGAAATTGTAAAATTACTATTACGAGATTCGCGTGTCGATCCCAGTGATAATCATAATCTTGCAATTCAATGTGCTGCAAGATTTGGACATCTGGATGTTGTTAAAGTTTTATTAGAGGATTCGCGTGTCGATCCTAGTGATAATCGTAATTTCGCAATTCGATGGGCTGCACAAAAAGGACGTCTTGATGTTGTAAAATTATTATTAGCAGATCCGAGTGTCGATCCCAGTGATCGGGATAATTGGGCAATTCGATATGCTGCAGCAAATGGACATTTCGATATTGTAAAGCTCTTATTAACGGATTCGCGTGACGATCCTAGTGATAAGGATAATTTTGCCATTCGAAATGCTGCAAAGGCTGGACATCTGGAAGTTGTAAAATTGTTATTAACGGATCCGCGTGTCGATCCCAGTGATTGTGATAATTGGACAATTATATGGGCTTCACAGGCTGGACATCTTGAAATTGTAAAACTCTTATTAGAGGATCTGCGTGTCGATCCCAGTGATCGTCATAATCTTGCAATTCAATGTGCTGCATACAATGGACATATGGAAGTTGTAAAACTATTATTGGCGGATTCGCGTGTCGACCCCAGTGATGATAATAATGATACAATTGGATGTGCTGCAAGAAATGGACATCTCGAACTTGTAAAACTATTATTGGCGGATTCGCGTGTCGATCCTAGTGATTATCATAATTGGACAATTCGATATGCTGCAAAGGCTGGACATCTGGAAGTTGTAAAACTATTATTGGCGGATCCGCGTGTTGATCCCAGTGATGATAATAATGATGCAATTCGATGGGCTGCAAGAAATGGACATCTCGAAGTTGTAGAGCTTTTATTGGCGGATCCGCGTGTCGATCCCAGTGATTGTGATAATTGGACAATTCAATGTGCTGCATGTCATGGACAACTGGATGTTGTAAAGTTATTATTAGCGGATTCGCGTGTATATAGTAACAATTTACAGGAATTACACAAATATACAAGTAATACAGCAGCTATAAACGTTCTAATGATGTTATGTGTGGCATAATATAACGATTTCTAGGAATACGGTGAAACGTTGATCAATTTGGAATAAATTTTATTTTGAATAAAACAGCAGTGCTGTTTTATGAATACATAATGGATATCTTGTGATGTAGATTACAATCATAATAAGTATCTTCATTTTCGTTGCCAACCGGATTCACTATTAATCGCACTCCTTTGTATATTTTATCTGTATGATTGTGTGTATGTCCAGCGATCCATGCACTCGGAGATAATTTTTCTATCAAGTGTTCATTATTAGATGCAAACGAATCGGTCAATGTATTATATTCCACTAAATATTGTGGTTTTATCATTAATTTTGATGGCAAATGGTGTGTCACAACAATATCAATACGTGTGTCGTCGAGATTTGACAAAAATTCCATAGATTCATTGTATAGCGAATTTATATCTTGAGGTTTTAATTTCTGAGGAATATCAATATCCGACACATCAGTATATATATAATGCCTATCTTTCATTTGATAATACGCATATTTTTGATGTACATCGATACAAGGAGTCCATAAAGTACACCCTGCTATTTTTATTTTGTTAATTTCGATAACAGAATTGTTTAAAAAATACACATTATCAAATTTCGAACAAATATCCAATAAATATGTATCAATCTCATTCATCGACTTTATTGATTGGTGTGATGGATCCGCTTCACAATAATATTCGTGATTCCCTGGTACATATATAACATTAGAAAACTTATCAGATACATACTCTAAAAACGGTAATAATGCCGGAGTATCAAAACTTGCAATGTCTCCGGCTAATATAAGTGTATCAGATTCTAATATTGGTGATTCTAATCTGAATTCTGCACTTGAAAAATCATTATGTGGATAATAACATGCATATTTCTTGAATAATTGTGCAAAAAAATTATTATATTGGGATGGTTTGAGATTTTTTCGTTTTTCTAAATGCAAATCACTAAGTACTCTAAATTTCATTATTATATTTGTGAATATTCTAAGTATATATTCACAAATATTGTTACCTTTTGACAAATTCAAGCCAATAAACATAAGGATCTGTGTCATCCTGTTCAAATCCCGCAAATTTGTTACATTTCCCTAAAAACATATATAAGGGAGCACGACATTCAATCAGTTCTTTGTAATTTGGAATTTTGATTTTTTTTGCAGTCGCAGTCCAATTGTTATATGCGTCTTCGTAATCTGAAAGTTTAATAGTTTTTCCATTAAATCGTTTTTTGTAGAATTTGTTAATAAAATTAATCAAATCGGTTGATGTTTGAATGGTCGCACGGATAGCCACTTTTGGTTCAATCAAATTATCTTGGTCAATTTGTAACACAATTCCAATTTGTGTGGGTTTGTTAAAAATAACAAAATGGTCAAAAGTAGGAGGTTTTTGATCGCCAATACGCCATTTAAATTGCGTATTAAGCAAAATAGTAGGTGGTAGTTGTGATGGCAACGATAACACACATATATCAGTTTGTTTTTCGCACATTGAACGCGGTTTGACGTTTTTCAAAATATTAGTAACAAAATCTTTAATTAAATAGTCATTCGATAATTTTGTTACCTGTTGTGGTTTCGATTCTTCTCCTTTTTTCTTATGTGCCCCGCAATATTCCTTATTATCACGTGGTTTTGTATTACATCGCAATCCCTTCTTTTTTCCACGAACAAAATAATACTTGCACTGCATGGAAATCCAAACTGAAAAATGGATGTAAAATCTCAGATTATTCACTTTAACATGCACGTGCAGTGTGCTTTATAAAAATTGATTATGTAAAAATCCAAAGTTGGACAACAATAATCAATTTTGATATTTATAGACTTTACATAGCATAGTTAATGATATGATTCCATCGTTTTAATTTTTTTATGGATGGACCCGATCCACTATTCCACCCATTTATTAATTTGTGTGTATTTCCTCCAAATGTAAAGGATCCATTAATTAACATTTCTAATTTAGTTTTTAAAATATATAAATCTGGCTGTGTTTCAAATTCATCAATTTCTGCAATTTTAACTTCTAGTTCTTTCACAAATCTCGAAAATTCGACAGATCCCATATGCCGAATATTAACTTTTACAATATTCGCAGCAATTATTATATTATTTGTCTCTACAAATTCCTTTGCAGAGTTATCACATTCATTATTATTATATGCAATAATTGTTTTCACAGCCATCCTAATAATATCATTGGGATGACTGAATGGATTGATATAATCAGACATTGTCGGGGGAGAACCTCTCATGTCATTGTATTTCAATATACCACTATCTCCACGATGAACATTACCACCAAATTTCCTAATATACCTAATTCTCATAAGATGTTGGATTGTTGTAGCCAGCAATACATTATCAGAAGGTAGTTTCATTTTGTTCTCTCCAAAATAATGAGAAGTGCGAATCCATGTTTGTTGTGCATGTTGTACATCCGACGGCAGAATAAATGGCTCGAATGTATCAATGTTCACAAATTTCATATCATTATTTCCACTATTACTACCCATATGCAACAAATTAGCTATCATTTTGTAAATTTCATCAACTCCCGCATTACGATGCTTAGCATAAAGTTCTCTCTTGAAATATTCTTCCCAAATTGCATTCATAAAATCATAATTTTTGACAGATTCATTATAACCCCCATAAATATATGAAATTCCAATCAAAGTTTCTAGATTTTTAAAATGTGAAATCGAACGGTTTGACGGATTGTTAATAAATGTTGATAATTGCTTGACATATCCAATCTTGTTGAAATTAATATGCGAAACCGTGTTCATGACATATTCCATATTGTTATAATGTTTTTGTGTCGAGTATTTTCCATTAATATATATAGCGCGAGCTAGTAAAATAAATGGAAAACTAGCATCTATTCCGGATTTTGAATCCCATGAATATGTCAAAATCCATTGAATTGCATCGTTTATATACAACTTTGAGATTTTCCAAGAAGAATCGTCGAAATAAATAGGAAAAATTGCATTTATAGGTTCGTTACACGTTCCCTTGAGTAATTTTTGAACATCACATCCTTTAGATCCGTCGCCAACAAGTTTCATATCAATTGCATATTTAAATGCTGAAAAACTTACAAACGATGGCTGAATGTATTTTATCTTGAGATTATTATTTTTTTTGTAAACATGAAGTGCAATACATAAACAATCACCCTCTGCCGCAAGTTCTTTCGGCGTTTTAAGAGTTATAAAACACCGAGGAACATTAGTAGTATTTATGTTACCAAAATCAATACGCTTTGCAATAGATTGTGCATACATTTGTGTACCGTTTGTATGTGACAGAAACGTTGACGATTTCGATCCATAATTATTGCTTGTAGGAAATCGTGGAATCCTACAAGACATACTTGATGGTGATGGCGTTGATGCAATGGATAACATACTAGCACGATAATCTATACTCATGTGATTTATTTTGCGGTTATATGAATCTTTGATATTTTTTCGAATTGTATGAAATTGTTCTTGTAACTTTGTATATTTGTCCTTAATATCATCAAGACGACTCCTTGACAATACTCGCATGTGATAAATAGTCATATAATTTCCAAGCTCAGTTTCCAATTTGTATAATGCGGATTTTGATTCAAATGACGTCATATATGGGAGTTGCCGAGACAATTCAAAGACATCACGCCGAATTAAATACAATTTGTACAAAATCGAATAATATGCACTATCAGCGTCTGGCGCCTTTAGAAAATAATCTGCGCCGCCCTTATCGGAACATTCACCGACATATATACTATTATTAGTAGACAGATCGTCAGCAACCCATACAAAATCACAAATCTCGTCATTATTATCGACAAAATCAAAGAATCGCTTTGTATCATTTTCTTGTTCAAGAATATTGTCAATAATAGATTCAAAAGAATCTGGATTTGCATATTGAAACGCATAATCCCGAATTCCAAGATCGGTACTTCCCAATTTTACTAGATTATCCAGAAAATCGAAATCGTGCTGATCTGTAAATCCGATAGTGTAAACAGTAACATTGCCATGAGCTTGAACCGCCTTACTCAATTCCGTCATTTTTTGATCTACCAATTTTGTGTCATTGACTGTATCAAAACCATCACTCAATACATAAAATACAATCGGTTGTGGTTGTCCTTGCGATTCTACAATTTCAATCATCTTGTCCATCATTTTTACAAAATCAGTCATGTTATTCGCAACAATTTTGTCATTACCAGACGTCAATTCGCATACTTCACTATTATAAGTATAAATACTAACACGTGACTTGCAAGACCGAATTTTAATTACAGCATTTGTCAAAAGATTCTCGGATTCTTTCATAGAATAACTAGCGTCGATAAGCGCAACATGATGAATTTCATTGGGGTCATATCTCGTTATTGGAGTATATATTGCACAAATATTAGGGTTTTGATTGCAAAAATAAGGTGACAATTGTAGTATTTCAGTCATTGCTTGACGTTTTGGATGTAATTGTTCATTTTTATCACTTTACCACCGCACTCAATAAATATAACAGAAATTCTTGATTTGTAAATTTGATTATATACTCTATAATCAAATTCGGAATTTGTACATTGTTTCGCATGAGAGAGTGCGATCAGTAAGCTTTATTTATGAGCTTATATGCACGAAAATTGACTTTTTTAGTTGATTTCGGTAATTCAAAAAACTCCGCGTACGAATCATCCCATTCGGTATCTTCTGAAAATTCGGATTTCTTTACATATTTGTGATCGTCCATGAAATACGCATACGATTTACTGACTGCAACCGGATAAGGTACATCACTGTTCCCGACGTTCGAATAATACTCTGTAATCGGTTCGGATGTTGAAAATTCATATAATGTTGCTCCGATAAATGCATATCGATATGTTTTCGCCGTACCTCCAAGGTATATCAATACTGAATTTCCATCAAATTTAGGTCCATAATCTCCGCTTTGTCCCACAAAAACCTTTCTAGGATTTCTATATTGTTTAACCATCTTGATATACAATGGTGCATATTTACGATAATCCTTTACATAAAAACGATTGTCGTCTTCTTTGTAAACAGTTACACGTTTGGATCCAACATACACAATATATGGACGACCCCCATTCCAATGTGTGTAATACGACTTTTCACCACGATGAGCATTTTTTACTGCAAGATATTCTGGACTTTTTGCCGTAATTGGACGTTTTGACGCATCGCAATAATCTTTTACATTAATGTTCCGTCTTTTCCTAAATCCTGATGGAACTTTTTTCTCAGTACTTGAAAATTCATTGTAATTTTTGAACGGATAATAATAACCAGGACGACTTTCAATCCCCATTACACGCGATACCCGTTTTTTTGTTCTTTTTTCGTACATCTTAAACTGTGAACACAATTTCGCGTTGATTTTAACAGGTTTACTGGGTTTGAAAGCGTCTCTGATTTTTTTAGCACCTGTGACAATTGCAGCACCTGCAGCTGCTAGTTTTTCTTTGACTTTTTTAGTAAGAGATTTTGACCGAGATCGAGATCGGGCTTTTTTGACAGCGGCAACTCTTTTCCGATTGGCAGCATTGTCGGCAATCCATCTACGAGTTTTTGGATTGTAAATTTGATTTTTTCGAGAAACAACCATTATTATTTATAAATAGTAATGGTTACTTGCAAAGTTGGACAAATTCGCCGACGCGGATACACTCGCGCCGACGGCACCTATGTAAAAGCTGTATGTGTAAAAGATACCGGATTACCCGGAAAAACACCAGCTCGTCGCAGAGTTTTACCCAAACCTATAAAAGGTGCACTCGGACAATATGGTTACACCAATATTAAACGCACTCCCGCAACAGTTCGTCGCCAAGCCCTTACCAAGGCTGTAAAAGATGCTGGATACGCAACAATCATGCAGCGTGTTAATCTAGTGGCCACTTATAACAAGAATAGCCAGCCTGAAGTACACAGACGCATGAAAAGCGATATTACTTGGATGCGCCGACATTTAGGACCCGTGTATTCTGCGGCTGCTGAAAAAACACGGAACCGGTCAAGGTCTCGGTCCCGGAAACCAGCAGTTGCTGCCATAAAACAACCCAAAGGAACGAGATCTCGATCTGTAACGAGCCGTAAACAAGCAATTCCTGCTGGATCAAAGGTTGTTGCAGGGAAAGTTCGCAAATTGTACAAAATGCCGGGATCAAAAACCAAATTTTATAGATACAAAGGAACCGATGGGAAATTAAAGAAACGCTACATCACTGGGCGCAGTGAACCACGCTAGCAATTATTCACATGGGTCGCGTCGGCTACGCCTTTGCTCCCTCATACGAACATTGCTAAAGTTATTTATTGTACTCACTCAAAATTGATTATAATCTGAATATAATCAATTTTATAGATTCAATAAAAATTTCATGAAGCAGTACTCATGAGAGGTAGAGCTCTACCTCTCATCACTACACCCAATTCATAAAAGTGAATATTTTTTTATTTTTTAGTTAAAATTGAATTAATTAAGAAAATAGTCTGTAATCATGTCGGAAAGCTCATACTCATACTCGGAAAATTGCGAAATTGATGACATTATTAATGATATCATTCACAGTAAAATTGATTCTGTTGAAAGGGATTATAATAAATGTTATTTAAAATTAGTCAAAAAAGAAGAAAAACTTAAAGAAATGAAAGAAAGATTAAGTGAATGGAAAACAAATGTTTATGTGTGTCATAAAAGAATTAAAGGTCTTAGATCTCAAATTCATGGCATGCTCTATAATATTAAGCGTGCTAAAAAGCAATGTAATTATGCAATTGATCATTTGTGGGATACAATCAAAAAAGATCCAAATATACGTAATTTTGACATGATGAATAATCCAGATAAAATATACTTAGTTCATGCTCATGGGAGTAATCGTCATAAATTAAAGAATTTTCCAACACATAAATACAATAAAAAAGTAATTACTATTAATAGCACATCATGTTTCAATTTTAAAAAAAGGAATAACAAATGGCTTACTATAGAAGAATTTAATGATACAAACATTATTAATGTAGTATTCCAACGTGGAGTTAAATTTTATCCATGCATTTTAAAAAATTATCAAGCTAAATATGATTCTATTGATGGTGAATGTTTAGCTAGTTGGTATGAATACTATTATTATATTTATGTAACATATGGTAATGATCATAAAAGCATTATTAAAAATAAATGTGTTATTTATCCAGAAAAATCAGATTATGAACATATTTTGAATCCCATTTTGGAAGAACGAAATTTGAAATACTTGTGAGACCTTTGCGTTTTTGCTTTACTTAACTTTTATTTTTTTTTGGTAAGTAATGGGTAAAAAAGATAAAATAGAAAAAAAAAGAAAAAAATACACGTCTATAGTTTATAATCAACATAAAGATGCGATCGCAGAATTTTTAAAGGAATGGAATGACGAAATATGTCAGTATGGCTGCGATTGTAGTGGCAATTATAACTGTTGGCCCTGAGGTAACAAATATTGCCAGTAAAACTAATATGTTGATTTTTTGAAGCATTATTATCAAATTGTATAAAATTGATAATATAAAATAATTAATTTTAGGATTTATTGTAATGAGTACAATAAATGAGGGTTAAGCGGAGCCGTAGGCGGAGCTTAATCCCTCAGCGTGATTCACTGCGCCCAGTGATTTAGTACATACCGGTAACATTGTGGAATGTGGGGAGAGCTTCATTATGGGGCATCTGGAACACGGATGCCTTGTAAAGGGGCTTCACCTGAGATTCACGGGGATCGGGTTTGGTGGTATGGCGGGTAACTGGCTTGCCATCTTCGGTCGCAGTGTAGGAATAGCATCCGTTGCATCCTTCATCGGAAGATTTGAACAAAACGCGATTTTCGTTGCCGCTAGCATACAAAGAGGCGACGGGATTGGTATAAATGGGAGCAGTTTCCGAGCTTGGGAGCATCGATGCTTCCAAAACATAGGGAGGGGTAGGTGCCGCACCCATGTAGTATCCTTTGGGGGTGACAATACCAGTATCATGTGGGACAGCCTTCAAATATTTAGCCTGCCAGTTATTGTGCGATGCAGCTTCATCTTGATAAGCCTGATAACTCATTATTTATAGTGAATATTATAATATCGCTGGATGAATTATTGTGTTCATATTAATTAATGAAACAAATTCGTGGTCCACATAATTTGTATATTATAACTGTAACTGTACTGTTTACAGCTGCGGTTATTTTATTGTTAATGTCACTAAAAAGTATATGTAAACCCATAGTTCAGGTACATCCTGGATGCCCACAAATCCCAACAACAAAAATCAGCAAAGAACGCCAACAATGTTTCGATAATAGCGATGAAAATTTCGAAAAATGTATGGCAAATTGCGATAAATCAGATATTCACTGTATAAATACATGCTATAATGCCAGAATTAACGCATACACAAATTGTATGAACTAATATCCCCGTAAAAGTGAAAATCCGGCAGTCTCGCGTGTAAAAAACACGTTCCGGCTACAGTGTTTGTAAAAAGCAAGTTACCCCAAAAATGCTTAAAAAGTGTGCGCTTGATGGCTGCAAGAAACTAGCAAATCGGTCACCAACCGAATTTTGCAGCGAAGATTGCAAACTTATCCACGAAACTATTGGAATTCCGACCTTTGATCGATGTATTGAAGAAATTACACAACGTGCAGAGCCAGAACCAGGCGTATATTACGAAATTCGCTCTAAAAAACGAAAAACAGTAAGGTTACCTGGAAATTTTTGGAATGCTGTACTGGATTATTACAACGAATACGAGCTTGCGAAAACCGGCAAAAATACCCCAAAAATACAGTTTCTCAAACATTGGTATGATGACACAAAAGAATACATCGAAGCTATCATGGACTACGATGCCAATTTGACAGAACCATACGAATATAATGGAATTAACACATTTTTAGAAGAATTGAAAACATCATTGCAGGAAAATAACAATACTCACGTATGCGCCGTGAATCACGCTTGAGGAGTATGCGATTTGTCGCTTCGCTTTCGTAAAACAGCATACGCTGTTTTACTCAGAAACAAAACCCAAAGGTTTTGTTTCTTCAGCTACGCTTCATCGCACACTCCACAAATGTAAACCATGGTGTATTCAAAATTCAAAAATTGATTATATACAGGATAATCAATTTTACAAATCCATATTTACTATTATTTTTATGGACTCAATAAATGACAGTAGCGATGTTCGCGTGCAGCGAAGCCGTAGGCGGAGCAAACGTGAACATTCGCTAGCG
>Ga0180437_10009869_pt1 | contig 11735 bp, 8 predicted proteins | sample SS_ome_4_FD_132410 | JGI IMG/M metagenome (GOLD analysis project Ga0180437, IMG submission 132410) | Hypersaline lake sediment archaeal communities from the Salton Sea, California, USA - SS_3_D_1 metaG | ecosystem: Environmental > Aquatic > Non-marine Saline and Alkaline > Hypersaline > Sediment... | reverse complement strand
CGGCAACCGGTATCTAGATGTACCTCGCAGAGAGGCCGTGCGCACGCTGGGTAGTGAGGGTATTGCGCGCATGATTGCGGGGATTCAGGACGATCTGTCTGTGCTGGGAGTTGAGTTCGACACCTGGTTCCACGAGAAGAGCCTGTATGAATCTGGGTTGTTCGATCGTGTCATCGGGATGCTTCGTGACAAGGGCTACATCGTCGAGCACGACGATGCGACCTGGTTTACCTCGCCGGATCTGGATGCGGATGCGGTCGTCATTCGCTCTCCCCAGGTCATACCTGAGCCGAGCGAGCGGCCCACCTACTTTGCCTCCGACGTGGCGTATGTGTGGAACAAGCTGATCGAGCGAGGCTTTGACGAGGCAATCTATGTATGGGGGGCTGATCATCACGGCGATGTGCCCCGGGTGAAGGCGGCGGTTCGAGCGCTGGACCTCGATCCTGAGCGCGCCGTGATCATGCTTTACCAGATGGTGAATCTGAAGCGAGGTGGCGAAGATGTGCGCATGTCGAAGCGCACAGGAGAATTCGTCACGCTGCGTGAGTTGCTCGAAGAGGTCGGCTCGGATCCGATTCGCTTCATGCTTCTCACGCGCACTGTTGATGCCACGATCGACTTCGATTTGGATCTGGCGGTTGAGCAATCGGAGAAGAACCCGGTGTACTACGTCCAATATGCCCACGCTCGCATCTCTAGCGTGCTCCGCTACGCGGCTGACATAGGCTGGGACCTGGATTCTCCGGGCAACGTCTCGCTGCTGACCCATAGGAGCGAACTGGCACTGATCCGCAAGATGTTGGAGCTGGAGGAAGTCGTCGCGCAGGCGGCGGAGCAACTGGCACCGCATTTCCTGACCTTCTACGCCCAGGACCTGGCTGCCACTTTCCACGCCTTCTATCGGGACTGCCGGGTTGTCGATCAGGAGCAACCGGATCTAACGCGGGCCCGGCTGATGCTGGTGAAGGCGGCCCGGCTGGTGCTGGCGCGGGCATTGGAACTGCTGGGGGTGAGTACACCGGATCGAATGTGAGCATCTCGCTCAATGATGCTTATTGGTTGGTTGCTTGATGGTCCACAGCCCGATTCGTCGCAGGAGGTAGCGTAGCCGATGAGTTTGAAACCGGATCACTGGATCCGCAAGATGGCGCTGGAGCAGCGCATGATTGAGCCGTTTGTAGATGGGCAGGTGCGTGATGGCGTCATCTCCTACGGTCTTTCCTCCTACGGCTATGACATCCGTGTGGCTGACGAGTTCAAGGTTTTTCAGCCCGAGATCACGGCGGCTAAGCTATCGGACGTACAGTGTGCTTACGTAGCGGGGATCCTCGATGCCCAGGGCCAGATTGGCTACTTTGCCTCGGGGCCACAGGGGCATCCCAGTCTGGCGCTCGTCGTCTCCGGGGATGACCCGCGGTTGTTGGAGGGGTTGCAGGCTATTCTCGGTACAGGCCAGTTGCGGGAGTCTGACGAGGGCAAATCCGAGCTGGTGCTGGCAAAAACGGCCGATGTGCAGTACGTCCTATCGCAAGTATGGCCATACCTGACTCATCGGCGTGACGCAGCCTCCCGTGCGCTAGCTGAGTTGAAATCGAATAAGTCCATCGTCGTGGACCCCAAGCAGTTTGATGCTGATTCTTTCGTTGATTTCAGGGGCGAGGTGTGTGTCATTCCACCGAACTCGTTCGTGCTGGGGCGGACGGTGGAGTACTTCCGTGTGCCGCGTAGCGTGCTGACGATTTGCGTAGGCAAGAGTTCATATGCCCGTTGTGGCATCATCGTGAACGTGACTCCTTTCGAGCCGGAGTGGGAGGGGTATGTCACGCTGGAGATCAGCAATACAACCCCCCTGCCGGCCAAGATCTATGCTGACGAGGGTATCGCCCAGGTGCTTTTCTTAGAAGCGGACGAAGCGTGTGAGATTTCTTACGCCGACAGGAAAGGGAAGTATCAGCACCAGCAATCTATTGTGCTACCCAGGCTGTGACGTTGACGAGTCCGAGCATCAGGACTATAATTAGCCTGCGGGCGGTTAGCTCAGTTGGTCAGAGCGCCTCCCTTACAAGGAGGAGGTCACAGGTTCGAGTCCTGTACCGCCCACTGGGGACGGCGTGCCTGTCGTGCCGTCTATTACCGCCACTGGGGACGGCGCGATGCGCATGTCGTCTCTTGACGTCTTCGCTTTGGAACTTTTCGTAACCATATCTCTCAACCAAAGGAGTGATAACGATGAAACTAGATCCTGAAGCACGATACGCTGAGTCTCATGAATGGGCCCGGTGGGATGGAGATGAGGTTGTTTGTGGCATCACCGACCATGCCCAGGAATCCCTCTCCGATGTCGTCTACGTGGAGCTGCCAGAGGAAGGGGACGTGCTTGAGAAGGGCGAATCCTTCGGGGTCGTCGAGTCGGTGAAGGCTGCCTCCGATCTCTATCTGCCGATGGGTGGAGAGATCACTGCCGTCAACGAGGATCTGGAGGACACGCCGGAGTTGGTCAACAAGGCCCCCTATGGTGGCGGTTGGATGGTCCGCTTCCGTCCGTCGGATCCCAGCGAGTTCGACGCACTGATGGACACAGATGCTTACGAAGCGTTTTTAGAAGAGGAAGAGGGGTAGTCCCTTCCTGCCTCACAGTCTATCTCAGTCCTAGGCATGCACCTTCCCTTTCCACCGCGTCTTGGGGGAGGGGGGTGGTGCTTGCCTTGTGTGGGATTGAGAGGGGGGTGAGGAGCATATCCCTCTCCGGATAGAGATGGCATGGAGGTGCTACACGATGCCGTACATTCCACATTCCGACCAGGACCGAGCGTCGATGCTTGCTACAATCGGCGTGCGGTCCATTGAAGAACTGTTCAAGGATGTGCCGGAGCACGCCCGCTTCCCAGAACTGGACCTACCGTCCGCCCTTTCGGAGATGGAGGTCCGCCGGGAGCTGGAGATGCTCGCTGAGGCCAATCTCACGACTTCTGATTGCCCATGCTTCTTGGGGGCCGGGGCCTATAGCCACTTTGTCCCTGCTGTGGTGGATGCTATCCTACGTCGGGGGGAGTTCTATACCGCTTACACGCCCTACCAGCCGGAGGTCAGCCAGGGAACTCTGCAGTCCATCTTCGAGTACCAGACGATGATCTGTAACCTCACTGGTATGGACGTCTCCAACGCCTCCCACTATGATGGAGCCACGGCCACCGCCGAGGCAGTGATTACCGCTATCAACGTTCACCGCCTGAAGCGGCGCAAGGTGGTTCTGTCTCCCTTCGTCCATTCCGAGTATCGAGCGGTCGTGCGCACCTATACTCAGGGGATGGGGCTGACACTGGTGGGAGATGAAGACGGCGAGTCGCGAGATAGCAGTGTGTTGGCCGACATGCTGGACAAGGACACTGCCTGTCTCATCGTCCAGTATCCCGACTTCTTGGGTCGCGTTGAGGATCTGAGTGGACTGGCCGAGGCGGCGCACGCGGTCAAGGCACTCCTGATCGTCGTGGCCGATCCCATTGCCCTGGGTCTCTTGAAGCCCCCGGGGGAGTTCGGGGCGGATGTCGTCGTGGGCGAGGGACAGGGGATGGGCGCCGGACTCAACTTCGGCGGGCCATACCTGGGCTTCTTCGCCATCCGGGAGAAGTATGTGCGCAAGATGGCTGGCAGGCTGGTTGGACAGACGGTGGACGCTCAGGGGAACCGGGGTTTTGTGCTCACCCTATCCACTCGCGAGCAGCACATTCGCCGGGAGAAGGCGACATCCAACATCTGCACCAATCAGGGGCTGATTGCGTTGGCAGCGGCAGTCTACATGGCTGCACTGGGAAAGTGCGGCATGCGCCGGGTGGCGGAGTTGTGCTACCACCGGGCGCACTACGCAGCACAGCAGATTGCGAAAATCGACGGGTTTTCTGTCGTGGATGACAAACCCTTCTTCAAGGAGTTTGTGGTCCGCTGTCCCCGTCCAGTCGTGGAGATCAATGACTATCTACTGGATGAGTGGGGGATCATTGGCGGCTACGATCTGGGACAGGACTACTCCCGTTTGAAGGATCACATGCTTGTATGCGTGACGGAGATGAATCCCCGCGAGGAGATTGATATGCTGGTAGAGGCATTGGAGGAGGTAGCGTCATGACTGAGCCTGTGGTTTATGAGATCTCTCGCCCTGGTCGCTGTGCGGCCACCATCCCGGCGCTGGATGTCCCCCAGGCCGATCTGCCCGAGGGCCTGGTGCGGGAGGAACTGCCCTTGCCGGAGGTGAGCGAGGCGGATCTGGTGCGCCACTATACGCATCTCTCACAGATAAACTACGCGGTGGATGTCGGCTTCTATCCCCTTGGTTCCTGCACGATGAAGTACAATCCCAAGATCAACGAGGAATTGGCCCGTCTGCCGGGATTTGCCCGTCTCCATCCCTATCAGAGTGAGGGGATGGTGCAAGGGGCGCTTTTCCTGATGTATTACCTGCAGGAATTCCTCAAGGAGATTGGCGGTTTCACGGCGGTCAGCCTGCAACCGGCGGCCGGTGCTCACGGCGAGCTCACTGGTGTGCTCATGATACGCGCCTACCATTTGGACCGGGGGAATGATCAACGGAACGTGGTCCTGGTCCCGGACTCGGCCCATGGCACCAATCCCGCCACCACGACCATGAGTGGTCTGCAGGTGGTAGAAATCCCCTCCGACGCGCGGGGCAATGTGGATCTGGAGGCGCTGGAGGCGGCGTGTAATGAACATGGTGACCGCCTGGCTGGCATGATGTTGACCAACCCCAACACACTGGGACTCTTCGATGAGCACGTCGAGGAGATCACCAGCCTGGTCCACAAGCACGGAGGGTTGATGTACGGGGATGGGGCGAACATGAACGCGCTCCTGGGTATCGTCCGCCCCGGGGACCTCGGGTTCGACGTTCTCCACTACAATCTGCATAAGACCTTCAGCACGCCGCATGGTGGTGGTGGTCCCGGTTCTGGGCCGGTCGGTGCATCGGACGCTCTGGCCGATTTCCTGCCCGGCCCCATCGTGGCCATAGATCCTGAACGGTCGGAGGATGATGCGGAGTTCTACACGTTTGTGAACCCTCCCAAGGCCATAGGGCGTGTCAAAGCCTTCTACGGTCAGTTTGGCGTGTTAGTGAAGGCTTATACCTACATCCGTATGCTGGGGGCAGATGGGCTGCGGCGGGCGGCCGAGCATGCAGTGCTCAACGCCAACTATCTGAAGAGCCGGGTCGAGGGTACCTACAAGGTGCCCCACGACCGCATCTGCATGCACGAGTTTGTCTGCGAGGGGCATTTCTCCGATGTCCCTGACGTGCATGCGCTCGATATCTCCAAACGGCTCATTGACTACGGTTTCCACCCGCCTACCAATTACTTCCCTCTCATCGTCCACGAGGCGCTGATGCCTGAGCCGACAGAGACTGAGAGCAAGGAAACGCTGGACCGGTTTGCCGACGCGCTCCTGCGCATCGCTGAGGAGGCCCATACCGATCCCAACCTGCTTCACAGGGCTCCTCACAACGCCCCGGTCGGTCGACTGGACGAGGTGCAGGCAGCCAAGGAGTTGATCCTGCGCTGGGAGCTGGAGTAAGTAACACCCGGTCACTCGTCAGATGACATACCAAAGCCTGCCCCAGCAGAGGGGGCAGGCTTTGGGCTTCGTAATTCGCTTTTCAGCAGAAACATCAGCAGAAACAGTTGAACAGCTCCAGGTAGTCTGCCAGGTGACGGGTGGACAGGAAGTTCTGGCGGACGTGCTCTCGTGCCGCAGCCCCCATCCGTGCTGCTTCCTCTGGGTGTTCCAGGAGATACAGTGTTTTCTCCCCGCATGCCTCTACCGAGTCTACCAGGAAGCCGGTCTCCCCATCCAACACTTGCAGCGGGATGCCCCCTGCATTGCCTCCTACCACCGGCTTCTCCTTCCACAGCCCCTCCGTCACGACCAGCCCGAATCCCTCGCGGATGGATTTCTGGATGACCACGTCGCTGGCGGTCTGAAAAGCTCCCACCTCCAGCCCGCCCACGCCGTGGAAGTTGTGCAAGATGATGATGTCATCGTCTTCCCCGGCGTGGCGGATCGTCTTGTCCAGATAGTACCAGCCCTCAGGATCATCCGACGCCATGGAACCAACCAGCGCCAATTGCACGCCCGGCAAGTGCGCCTTGACAATGCGATAGGCGTCAATCACCCCCAGCGGATCCTTCCATGGATCGAAGCGGCTGACCTGAGTGACGAGCGGACGGTTCACGTCCACGCCGAAGCGGCCGACGATCTCCTGTGCATCCTCCAGCGCCATGGGCGCGTTCTTCGGCGAGAGGGGGTCAATCGTCGGCGTAATGAACGCCAAGTGCTGCAAAGCCACACCAGGTCCCACGTACTGCTCCATGGTGAAGATGCCCGCCTCGTACTCGGAGATGTAGGGAGCGAAGAAATCCCAGTAGGCCGGATTGGGATGCGAAGTATCAATGTGACAGCGCCAGGCCCAGTGCTTGCCCCCCTTGCCTCCACAGTAATGAAGCAGACCGGCAGGCTGAGGGTCGTGGATGACGATGAAGTCGTACTGCCCCTCGAACCTATCCGCGTTGAGCTGGTTATAGCGCCGCCAGACGGCCTTCATCTCATCCGTGAAAGGGATATCCATGCCCTGTAACCCATTGTGACAGGCCTTGGTCACGTTGAAGAACTCGTCCTCGCCCTGGATGACCTGCCATTCGGCGTCGAGTCCCACGTCGCGCATCAGCGGCACGAGCGTCACCAGCATCTCGGCCACACCGCCCCCGAAGGCAGTGGCGTTGACGTGCACCACCCGAGCACCCTTCAACGGTTCGGCCAGTCCTTCGATCTGGGCGATCACTTCTTCCCCAACGATGGGTGCATAGTCTGCCAATTGTTTCTGTTCCAGTTTCACCTTTTCTAGCACGATTATCTCCTCACGAAAGCCGTCGGTCGTCCTGTCCTCGGCCTAACCCTCCACCGATCCGACCAAGAGCCTCTGCACGAACGAGTGCTGCTCCTTGTACCCGACTCCTACCGGATCGCCAGCTCCGTCTCCTTATCGAAGATGTGCATCGAATCCATATTGAAAGCCACGGCCATCGTGTTGCCTACTTTCGCCGACGTGCGCGAGTCGAAGATACCCTGGAATTCGATGTGGTCCGACGCCAGATGGACGACGACCTCTCTGCCGAGCAGCTCGGTCACATCCACCTTGACCTCGACCAGCGACTTGTTGATACCAGGGGGGCAGTACTCGGCGTCGTGCGTATCCTCGGGACGGATACCCACGATGACATCCTCGCCCAGGTGCTGGCGGTAGACTGCTGCCCGGCTCTCCGCAACATCCAGTATGAAGTCCCTGCAATCCACGGCCACCTTGTCGTCGCGCTCTACCAGCTTGGCATCCATGAAGTTCATAGCGGGGCTGCCGATGAAGCCAGCCACGAAGAGGTTCACCGGAAATTCATAGAGGTTCTGGGGCGTGTCAATTTGCTGCTTGACGCCGTCCTTGATCACCATGATGCGGGTGCCCATGGTCATCGCCTCGACCTGGTCGTGGGTCACGTAGATGAAGGTCGTCTCCAGCCGCTGATGGAGCTTACTGATCTCGGCGCGAGCCTGCACGCGCAGTTTGGCGTCCAGGTTGGAGAGCGGCTCGTCCATCAGGAATACGTTCGGCTCCCGCACGATGGCGCGGCCGATCGCCACGCGCTGCCGCTGGCCGCCGGAGAGTTGACCCGGTTTGCGATCCATCAGTTGCTCGATACCCAGGATATTGGCGGCCTCGCGCACCCGCCTATCAATCTCACTATTGGCGGTTTTGCGCTGTCTGAGGCCAAAGGCCATATTCTCGTAGACCGACATGTGGGGATATAGCGCGTAGGACTGAAAGACCATGGCGATATCCCGGTCTTTGGGCTTTACGTCGTTGACCACCCGGTCACCGATGTAGATCTTTCCCTCGGTGATTGATTCCAGGCCGGCCAGCAGTCGGAGAGCGGTGGATTTACCGCAGCCCGAAGGACCGACATAGACGATGAATTCCTTGTCCGCGATGTCTATGCTGAGATCATTGACTCCTACGACGTTGCCCCACCGCTTGGTTACGTGCTCGTACGCTACTTTCGCCATTTGACTGTACTCCTTCCATTGACTTCTCGACTTGCTGATTTGCCGATTCGCCGATCCTACCCCTTCACCGCGCCGGCCAGCATGCCACGCACGAAGAAGCGCTGCAAGCTGAAGAACACGATCATAGGTAAGGCCATTGAGACGAAGGCCGCAGCCGTCAGCAAGTGCCAGCCCGCTCCCAACGAGCTCACCATGTTGCTGATCTGGTAGGTCAGCACAGGTCTCTGCCCTCCCAGAAAGACCAGCGCCACCAGCAGATCGTTCCAGATCCACAGGAACTGAAAGATGGCCAGTGATGCCAGGGCCGGAACCGAAAGCGGCAGTGCCAGCTTGTAGAAGACCGTCCAGTGCGACATACCGTCGAGATACGCCGACTCGAAAATCTCTCTGGGCAGCGAGCCGATGAAGTTCCGCATCAGGTAGATGGCGTAGGGCAGACCGAAGCCGGTGTGAAATAGCCAGATGCCCAAGAACGTGCCGTTCAGTCCTAGCTGAGCATACACGCGCGAGACGGGGATCAGCGTCATCTGGAGCGGCACGATTTGCAGGCCGACCAGTAAGGCGAACAAGCCCATGCGGCCGGGGAAGTGGAGCCAGGAGAAGGCGTAGCCCGCAAAGGCCGCGAAGAGAATGGGCAAGATGGTACAAGGGATTGCAACCAGTAGGCTGTTGATGAAGGCCCGTCCCATCCCCCTGGGGTTCATCAGGTCGCTGACGTTACAGTTCAGATCAAGCGCCTGCTTTCCTTCAGCACAGTCCGCCCGATAGCTGACTCTGCCTCGATATCCCATCACAGCGTCAATGTAGTTGTCCAGGGTGAAGCGCGGGCGGCTGGTTGCGCCCTCGGCACCCGAAACCTGGCGGAGATAGGTCAACAGATCCGCCATCTCTTGCGTGTCAGGCAGCTCTTCTAATTGGATCTTTCCTGCTTCGTTTTGGTCGCGCAGGAAGCTGGTCAGCGCAATCGAGCGGCGAAATTGCCCAATCAGTTCCGGATCGAATAGATCCACGCCTTCGACGGCTTTGCCGTCAGGGCCATAGTAAGGGGCTAGGTACTTCTCGTACACGTCCTGCCCCACGGCTTTGCGCGGTGCAAAAGCCGTCCACCAGCCGGTCTCGTTGATGTCTTGGAAAGGCCGCAACGAGGTGATCAGAAGGCCGATGGTTGGTATCAGCCAGATCAAGCATAGGCCGACCAATGCAAGGTGGGTCGGGAGACTTCCCAGCATCATTTTGATACGATCAGTACTCATCGGATGGCCTCCTGTGCTCGGAAACGCCGCACGTTCCAGATCATGAACGGAACAGTGAGCAGAATCAGGATCACGGCGATGGCGGCCGACCGCCCACTCTGGTGACTGATGTACATTTCGCCGTACATTCGATTGGCGATAACCTCGGTGCCATAGTTGCCACCGGTCATCACGTAAACGATGTCGAATATCTTGAGCACGTTGATGACCATCGTGGTGACCACGACGGCAATGGTTGGCATGATGATCGGCACCATGATCTTCCAGAACACCCGCCACTCGGTGGCTCCATCCACGCGGGCCGCTTCGAGGATTTCTGTCGGCACGCTTTTCAGGGATGCCGAGAGGATGGTCATACAGAATCCCGTCCACATCCAGACGCCCACCAGGATCAAGGCGAAGTTGTTGAAAGCCGGCTCGCTTAGCCAGGAGACAGGCTGTCCACCCAGCGCGGTCACAATCGCATTGAGCAGGCCAATCTGTACCTGACCGGTGCCATAGGCATAGACGAACTTCCAAATGATGCCGGCGCCCACGAACGAAATGGCCATTGGGGTGAAGATAATCGCTTTGGCCAGCGCCTCATACTTCACCCGGTCGGCCAGCACGGCGATCAGCAAGCCCAGACCGACGGTGCCACCCACCATCAGAAACACCCACAGCAGGTTGTTTCGGAAAGCGTTAAGCATAATGGGTGCGGTCAGGGCGTAGCGATAGTTCTCCAGGATGCCCCAACACGGTTCTCCTTCCACGCAGGCAATTGCTGCCGATTGGGTTGCGTCTGCATTCTTGAAGCTCAAGAGAAACGTGTTGAGTCCCGGATACACGATGAACGCCGCCATAATCAGCAAGGCCGGGGCAACGTATAGCCATGGGGCGATCTTGCCCTGCCTCATTATTTCGGGAACCTGAGTATCGCTCATTGAGGACCCCCCTTCCAACTTGGCGAGACATGTTCTGTCTCCCTGATCGGTTGAAACTGGGGGGCGATTCCCCATCGGGAATCGCCCCCGTTTGCACGTGCTGCTATTTCAGCGCTTCTTCTTGTACCGCGGCCGCTTCAGCCAGAGCAGCGTCCAGAGTGGCGGCGTCGTTGACGTAGTCCACGATCGCCTTCCACTCGGCACTGCCGAAGCCACCGGGGATGGTGTCGCCGATGTCGGGGGTGAAGCCGGAGGTCCCGGCCAGGATATCGGCCTTCTTGGCCAACGCCGGATCTGTGTACGAGCCCACCGCCAGCTTGTTCGGCGAAAGGTCGAAGCCCACTTCCGCCCAATTCTTGGCGCCAGCCTCGCTGGTCAGGTAAGCCACGAACGCCTTGACGGCCGGTGTGTCGTTGAAGACCATCATGTTGTCCGTGCCGCCCTGCAGACCCTGAGCGCCCGGCACGCCGAAGAAGTCGTAGTCCACGCCGTACTCCAGGTCGGGGTACTGCGCGGCAACCTCACCGCCGGCGAACCCGGACTGTTTCACCATCATCGCCTCGGGCGGATCGGAGAAGACCTTGTAGATGGCGTCCAGGAAACCGGTCGAGACGGTGCCCTCGGCCCCTCCCACGGTGTAGACGGGATCCTTGGCCCACTTGCCGTAGGTCTCGTAGACCTGTTTGACCCCATCGTCATTGTAGGGTATCTCGCCGGAGATGAGGCCCATCACGTAGTCCGGCCCCTGCTGCACCAGCATGATGTCCTGGATGAAGTCGGAGCCCGTCCAGCCCGTGGCGTCGCCCGACTCCATGCCCATTGACCAGGGCACGCTGCCGTCCGCCACCATCTGCTCGACCAGGGCTTCCAGGTCATCCCAGGTTTCGGGTACCTCGTAGCCGTAGGCATCAAAGACCACCGGGCTGTACCAGATGATGGACTTGATGTCGGCCTTGACCATCAGGCCCACCCACTTGCCACCCCGCGTGCCCATGTCCTTCCAGAATCCGGCGTAGTTGTCGGGGTTGCCGCCCACCTCGTCGATGGCCATCAGTTGATCTTGATACTGGTCCATAGCGGAGGCGGTCCAGAAGGCGATGTCGGGCGGTGTGCCGGCCTTGACCCGCGTGTCCAGCAACGCGTGGTCGCGCGTAGACTCGGGAGCCAGCGTGATGCCGCAGGCGTCCACCAGCGGCTTGAGGATCTCGTTCAGTTTCTCCTCCTCAACGCCCGACCACTGGTACAGCAGCGTGACCTCGTCACCCTCCTGCGCGCCCATGCAGTCTATCTCAGCCGGAGCCTCAGCAGCTGGCGCGCCTGACACCGCTTCCGCTTGCACTTTGGCCGCTTCAGCCAGAGCAGCGTCCAGAGTGGCGGCGTCGTTGACGTAGTCCACGATCGCCTTCCACTCGGCACTGCCGAAGCCACCGGGGAT
>Ga0180437_10009868_pt1 | contig 11735 bp, 10 predicted proteins | sample SS_ome_4_FD_132410 | JGI IMG/M metagenome (GOLD analysis project Ga0180437, IMG submission 132410) | Hypersaline lake sediment archaeal communities from the Salton Sea, California, USA - SS_3_D_1 metaG | ecosystem: Environmental > Aquatic > Non-marine Saline and Alkaline > Hypersaline >... | reverse complement strand
TCGTCTCAGTTCCTCGCCTTGAAAGAAATTACGGACTCAGCTTAAAACAGCATCGCGATGGACTGCTGGGCCAGGGTCAACAAAGGGGTGGGCAAGAGGCCTAGCACGATGGTGCCTAGAGCTGCCAGGGCGATGGCCAGGGCCAAGGGTGGGGCGAGGACGGGCCTGGCCTCAGCGGCTGGCTCCCGCATATACATGTAGACGACCACCCGCAGATAGAAGAAGGCGGAGACGACGCTGTTGAGCACGCCGATAATGGCCAAACCCACAAAGTTGGCCTGCACAGCCGCGCTGAAGATGTAGAACTTGCCAAAGAACCCAGCCAGAGGCGGGACGCCAGCCAGAGAGAACATAAAGACGGCCATGGCCGCCGCCAGCAGGGGCTGGCGAGACCCCAGGCCCGCATAGTCGGGGAGCTCAAGGCTGGGCTCGCCCTCACGGCCCACGGCAATGACCACGGCGAAGGCTCCCACGTTCATGAAAGCGTAAGCCAGCAGGTAGAAGAGGACACCCGCCATCCCTGCCTCGTTGGCAGCTATGATGCCGATGAGGATGTAGCCAGCGTGGGCGATGCTGGAGTAGGCCAGCATCCGTTTGACGTTGGTCTGGGCGATGGCCGCCAGGTTGCCCAGGGTCATGGTCAAGATGGACAGGGCAGCCAGAGCCCAGGCCCAATCCCAGAGCAAGGTGGGGAAAGCGTAGAGCAAAAGGCGTCCCAGAGCGGCAAAGCCGGCCGCTTTGGCCCCTACCGACATGAAAGCCGTCACCGAGGTAGGCGCGCCTTCGTAGACGTCGGGGGTCCACATGTGGAAAGGCACAAGGGCGATCTTGAAGCTAAAGCCTACCAGAAGGAGTCCCAGGCCGATGAACAGATAAGTCCCAGACGTTGTGCCGGTCCCTGTCAGGAAATCAACGATCGCTGCCAGATTGGTGGTGCCGGTAGCCCCATAGATCAGAGCGATGCCATAAAGCAGAAAGCCGGAAGCAAAAGCGCCCAGCAGAAAGTACTTGAGAGCCGATTCACCTGATTTCAGGTCCGCCCGATTTAAGCCGGCCAGGATGTAGAGGGAAATGGACAGGATCTCCAGGGCCATGAAAACCGTCATCAGGTCGGTGGCCGAGCCCATCAGCATCATGCCGCCCGTGGCAAGGAGAAGCAGGGCGTAATACTCGCCATAGTTCATGTTCTCGCGGACCAGGTAGTTGATGGAGACGAGAACGGAAAGGGCGGCGGTCAACAGGAAGACCAGGTTTAGAAACAGGCTGTAGCCGTCAGCTACGGCCATGGTCTGGAACATGGGATCCGTGCCATCCCAAATGGTCCAGGAGACCACCGCAGCCACGATGATGCCCAGCAAGCTCAGATAAGCTAGAATGCTCTTCTTGCTGGTGAAGAGTTCAACCAACAGAACCGCCAGGGCGGTAATGACAATGATGATGTGCGGCGCGATGGCCGTGAGGTTCAAACCGCTGATGTTCATAACTAATTCCTCCTGGAGAGTTTTGGTTTACGCATCCGTTCAGGTGAGGGGAACCCTTGCCAAGGTTTGGCAGCAACTCTCAGGTCGAAGACTTCTTCAACTACTGAGAACCATCCTGTTGGCAGGGCTATCCGCAACCTTCGCAAGGTGGGCTAGACTTATTTGGTTACAAGACGTGGCCATCAGGGCAGTTCAAAGGTCTCTTCGAGAGCTTGGATGGCTTCATCCATATCGTCAGCGTCGAGGAGACAGGATGTGCTGGAGATGGAGGTACTGATGGCCAGGATGTTGATGCCTGCTGAGGCCAAGGCCGAGAACATCACACCGGCGATGCCTGGTCGCTCCCCGAAATGAGGGCCGAACATGGAGACGATCCCCACCTCTCCGTCATAAGCGATTTCTTCTGCTCCTACCGTTTCGCTGACGGTGCCGAGCACTTCTAGAGCCGGTTTCAGGTGCTCTCGAGCTACACAGATGACAATGTTGTCCAGGTCATGGAGGTCAATGGTATGAACGATGAAGGGGATATTGATGCCTTTGGCACCCAAAGCACTGAAAATAGCACCGGCCACGCCGGGGCGATCGGGAATAGACATCACGCCAATCTTGGCCAGGTTGCGTTTCTGGATGATCCCACCGATTTTGATCTTTTGTTCCTGCATTTCCCTTTCCCTCCCAACCTCAACACATGGGCCAACTGGCCTGACATGCCTCAACCTTTCGGCAAGGTCACGTAGAAGGTGCTTCCCTCTGCCTCTGCGCTTTCCACTGAAATCCGGCCTCCATGCTGCTCAATTACATCCTTGGCAATGGCCAGCCCCAGCCCCGTCCCCTCCATTTCCATCGCCTTGGCATTCTTGGCGCGGTAGAACTCATTGAAGATGCGCGGTAGGGCCTCCTCCGGAATGCCGATCTCTGTGTCGGAAACCTCTATTTTGATCTGATCGTTCTCGCTCCAAGCCCTCACCGCCACTGAGCCGCCAGCCGGAGTGTACTTGACGGCATTGCTCACCAGGTTCATAAAGACCCGTTCCAATCCGTCTTCGATCCCGACGAGGACAAGGGGCTCTTGTGCTATCTCCACTTTGAACTCCAGCCCCTTCTCCTCTGCGCTGGTCTGCATCAACTCTGTGACCTTGGTGATGGTTTCATTGAGTACCACCTCTTTCTTCTCACCCTTGAGCTGCTCCATCTTGCCGGCGGCCAGTTCCAAGAGGTCCTTGACCAGGGCCAGCAAGAAGGAGACACGCCGTTGAGAGCGCTGAATGAGGTCCTGCTGCTTGGAGGTAATGGAGCCCACGTAGCCTTGTTCCAGGATCCTCAACATGCTCTGTACGGCAGAAAGAGGGGAGCGTAGTTCGTGGGTGACCATTTGTACAAAGTCGGATTTGGCTCTATCGGCTATCTCCAGAGCTTGATAGGTCCTGGCGTTCTCAATAGCGATGGCTCCCTCACTGGCCAGCGCCGAGAGGAACTCGGCATCGCTCTCGCTGAAGCGATCCGGTTCGGTGCAATAGACGCAAATCACGCCCTCCAGTTTGCCTTTGATGCGGAGAGGGACACAGAGCATGGACTTGATCCCCTCGGCCCTCGTCTCAACTGGATATTGAAGGCGGCTGTCCCGAGAGGTATCGGAAATGATGGTCGGTTGACCCGAAGAGAGGGTCTGATATATATAACGACTCTTCTGGACATCTATCGGCCCCTTGGTCAAATACTGCTCGCTGAGCCCGTAGGCAGCGATGGTGTCAACCATCTGGCCACTTTCGTCCAACAGCCTGATGGTACAGGCCTTGATCTGCATCGTCTCGGTCGCGCTTTGAGCGATGAGGTCCAGCACCTTTTTCAGGTCGAGGGTCGAACTGACCGTTCTGGTTACATCGTACAAGGTTTGTATTCGCTGGTAAGCGTTGGACAGCCTCCGTTGCAGACGTAGCAACTCATTGTCTTTCTGGCGGAGGTTGATGGTGACCGAGGTAGCCAGGTAGACGGAAATGTACAGGCAAGTCGTGAAGAAGAAAAGGACGCTGGCGATGTACAGACCATTTTGATAAAGAGGGAAGGAGATGAAACCCAAAGATATATGAGGGATAAAGCCCCCATATTCGAGGATGGCCAAGGCTCCCACCGCAAGGGCGGCCAGAGTGGCGAAGAAGTAACAAGCCAAAGGCGAGAGCAGGATGGAGGCAATGATGAGATGGAAGATGAAATAGAAGAGGAGGGGGCTCTCCACTCCTCCTGAGAAGTGGACCAGTAAAATCATAGCCAGCCAGTCCAGGCTGGTCTGGACTTTGGCAAACCGGTCAAAGATGGCTGCTGTAGCAGTAGCTTCCCTCTCTAGGCGCTTCAAGTGAAACTGGAAAAGGGAACTGTAAACATAACCTGAAGACTTTGCCCGGCTCGGATACGAGAACCGGCGCTCCAGATAGAGCTGAAAAAGAGCGTTGTAAAAAAGGATGGATAGGCCAACGATGTAGAGCGGCCATGGGGGAAGTTGGATGTCCAGGATGGAACTGGCGACCCAGGTAGCGACCAGGACACCTAGGGCGGCAAACCACCTCAGTTGGATCTGCCAGGCAACCCGTCCAACCAGTTCTTCTTCAACCGGCGTCCTGAGGGGCACAATCCCTTTTTCTTCCATCAAGCGCTTTTCCTCGAGAATGCAATCAACATAGCCTCTTGGACACAACGCCGTTCACGCAGCCCTGGGGAAAGGCCAGGAGAGAAGTCTGCCTCTATCTCACTTAAAGCACAGCGACGGGCCACACCGCCCGTCGCTGATGACCCCGTTGTCAACAGCGGTGACAAAGAGGGGAGATCTATCTTCAATGGCCTCAAGTTACCAAGCTATTTCCCCAACAGTTTCTCTACCTTCTTCACTAGATCACTTGGCTCTAGAGGTTTCTCCACGAAATCGTCTACGGGAAGGTAATCCTCGTCCGGCGTAAAGCGCAGCGGCGTCGTGCTGTGGAGAGCAGTCAACATCAGGATCGGTATCTTGCTGTAAGGAGCATATTCCGATTTGGGATCAGGGCTCCGCAACTGCAAGGAGACCTGAAACCCCTCGGTGGTGTAGTCCATCATCACATCCAGGATGATCAAATCAGGATTGAGCTCCTTGACTTTTGCCAGCCCCTCTGTGCCGCTGGCGGCGCTAAAGACCTGATAGCTCTTGGCCTCTAAGGTCAGCCTGATCACCTCCACCAAATCCGGGTCATCATCCACGACCAAGACTTTTTCATTAGCCATTATTGCCTTCCTCCTGTTTATTCCTGCGATAGCGAGGGCGGATCAAGTCGCTGCCCCGTTAGCATCGAGTTCGCCAAGAATGATCTTGATGATCTGCGGAATTGCCCCTTCCACCTCCGGGCTAAGCCCTGCCCCCACTTCCACCTGGCCGGGTTGGATACCGATGATGACCAACTCGGCGGGGGCCACTTCCAGAGCCTCGGCCAAGGTCAGCACCTCTCCCAACCCTAGCTGATGGAGGGACAGCGGGGCTTTTGCTGTTTTGAACTGCACTTGCGGTGGGGTAAACCTGACTAGGTGACCAGGGGGATGGCCCATGTCCGCCGCGTCCACGATGATGACCTGCTGGTATCCTTCCATTAGGCCCATAAGGCCCAGGCCGGCCGTGCCACCCTCGGCCACCGTCACTCCATCCGGCAGTTCTAGCCCTTTCAACTCCTCGACCACCCGCACGCCGATTCCCTCATCTCCTAGCAACGGGTTGCCGAGGCCCAGGACCAGAACGCGTTTCATCTTATCGCACGGATCGGGCGAACTCATCCCTACCCCGTCTCACACAAACTCTACATTTAGGAGATGGGCCGAGCACGAGATGCAGGGATCATAGGCCCGCACTAACATCTCGCAAGTCAGAGTGATTTCCTCTTGGGACTTTTCTACGACGGTGGGCACCAGAGCTTTCAAATCCCGCTCGATGTTGTTGTGATTCATATTGGTAGGGATGATGAAATTAGCCCCGGTAATGGTGCCACTATCATCCACCGTGTACTCGTGAATGAGCAGCCCCCTCGGCACCTCCGTTGCCCCCACGCCTGTCCTGAGCTTGTCCTGAGGGAGGTCGGAGGGCGCAGTCGAAGGGCTGGTCCCGCCCTTGATCTCAACGCTACGGTCTTCCTCTTTGATGCCCATGGCCAGGAGCTCATTGATGAGGCGCACACTGTCTTCGAGGCAATGTGCCACTTCCACCAGTTGGGCGACGTTGTTCATAAAGGGGTTGTAGCACACTGGCTTTAGGCCCATTTCTTCGGCCGCCCAGCGGGCCAGAGGGGAAAGCTGCTCATAGTTGTTGTTGAAGCGAGCCAGAGCGCCGACCATGAAGGATTCACGGGCCGCTTTGGTATGCTTGGCCGTGGAATAGGGGACGACGAACTCGTTTATCTTCTCCCTGTACTGAGGTACGGAGGTAGTGCCGCCATCAGTGGAGGCGATAGGTCCATTGTAGAATGCATACTCATCGTCCCTCTGGAGGGCCAGGTACTCGGTCTCCCGCTCGAAATCGGGGATGTCCAGGGTTTTAAAGATCTTGACCCAGGCCTCCAGGTCAGGGATAGCCTCCGTCAGCCGCTGGCGCAGGGCCCGTAATTCATCTTGTGTAGGGAGGCGGGTCCAGCCGTTCACCACCATGTTGATAGGGTGCGTGGTGCGGCCGCCTATCAGGTCGCTCCATTCGTTGGCTAGGCGGTGCAGACGGATGGCCTGCAGCAGCGGTTCCTTGTGAGTGGTCGCCAAAGGGATGACGCTATTCACGCCCAGAAAGTCGGGCGCCGCTAGATAAAAGACGTGCAAGGTATGGCTCTGTACCGTCTCTGCGTGCAGGATCAGTTTCCTCAAGAGAACCGTCTGCTCCGAAGGTTGGACACCCAGAGCAGCCTCGATCCCTTGCAGGGAAGCTATCGTATGACCGATGGAGCAGATACCACAGATGCGGGAGGTGATGTGAGGGGCATCGGCATAGCTCCGTCCCCGCACCATCGCTTCAAAGAAGCGGGGCGCTTCGGGTATCTCCCAACGCAGCTCTTGGATGGCACCCTCTTTCAGGTCAACCACGATGTTGCCGTGTCCCTCCACTCGGGTCACATAGTGGACGTTGATCTTGCCATCTTTCATTTGGCCACCTCCATGTAGCCGTCAAACATACGGAAGCTGTTCAGCATTTGCTCCACTGTGAGGCCATGCTCTTGCAGCACTTCTTTGTGGGAGTTGAGATTGGGGTCGTCCACCAGGCCCCGGCAGCCTTCGCACTTGTTGCCGTAGGTAGGGCAGATAGCCCCGCATCCAGCCCTGGTCACCGGCCCCAGGCAGGTCATCCCCTTGTCAAAGACGCAGACGTTCCCCTTTGTCCTGCACTCCACACAGACGGGATAGTTGGGGATGGGGGGCTTCTTGCCCAGGAGCAGGGCCTTGACCACCTCCACGAACTCTTTGCGGTCAATGGGGCAGCCGGGGACAGCGTAATCCACCGGCACCACAGCGCTCAAGGGTCGGGCAGGGATCGTGTCGAAATGCTTGGCGTCTTGACCGTAGACGTACTCCAGCACTTCGTCCATTTCGAAAAAGTTCTTCAGGCAGTTGACACCCCCAATGTGAGCACAAGCGCCCAAAGCGACCAGGACCTTGGCGTTTTGGCGGATGCCCTTCAGGCGTTCCATCTCCGACTCGCGGGTGATAGACCCTTCAACGATGGCGATGTCATAGTTGTCAGAATGTCCCGTCACGGCCTCTCGCCAACTGACCACATCCACCAGTCCGACGAGGTCCAATATTTCTTCCTCCAGGTTAACGATCTGTAACTGACAACCCTCGCAGCACCCAAAGTCAAATATCGCGATTCTGGGTTTCATTTATCTATATGCCTCCTCTTTTCTGGATGCGGCGCTGTTGCGCCACAGACAGCATCCAGCATTCAGTATTCCGTGATCAGGCGTTAGATTGCCTCCGGTAACTCTTTCAACTGAGCATAGCTGAAGACAGGACCTTTCTGGCAAACGTACACGTTGTTAATCTGACAGTGACCACACTTGCCGAGGCCGCACTTCATCCTGCGTTCCAGTGAGAGGAATATGCGGCTGTCCTGTATCCCTTTGCTCAGGAGCTCCATCAGCACGAACCGGTACATGATAGGCGGGCCCACCGTCAGCGCCACCGTGTTACGGGGGTTAATCGTCACCTTGGGGAAGAGCGTGGTGATCACCCCCACATTGCCAGTCCAGCTCTCGTCGCCCCGGTCCACCGTGACGTGAAACTCCACGTCGTCCCTGGCTTCCCATTGGGCCAGTTCATCCTTGAACAGGAGTTCCGATGGATTTCTGGCCCCGTAGAGGATGATGACCCGTCCGAAGGACTCCCGTTCATCCAGAACCTGATTGATGATGGAGCGCAAAGGAGGCAGACCTATACCGCCAGGGGCGAAGAGCAAGTCCTTGCCCCTCATCTTTTCCACTGGAAAGCCATTGCCGAAAGGACCGCGAACGCCTACTGTGGAACCGGGCTTCATGCGATGCAAGGCTCCTGTTACATCTCCAACCTCACGCACGCACAGTTCAAAAGTGCCATTGCGAGTAGGTGAAGAGGTAACGGAGATGGGCGCCTCACCGATACCAAAGATAGAGACCTCCACAAACTGGCCGGCCCGGTGTCCCAGGTCGCGCCCATCTTGCAGATACAGGGTGAAGAGTTTCGTGTTCGCGTTCAGTGATTCTATCTTCACCATCTCAGCCAGAGTAGGCTGGTAAGGGGAACTGATTTGATCCGTCATATTTCTCAAGCCTCCAATTCACGAAACCCTAAGGGGCTCTAGGGTCAGGATCCTTGTTGATATGCTGCTACCTCTCGCTGGGCCCATCCACCGGGAGTGCAGGTGCGCTTCAGGGTATTGTACACTTCAACAGGGTCTATATGCACCAGGCAGGAGCGCACACAACGCCCACAGCCCACGCAACCTATCTTGCCGAACGCTTCTGTCAGGTATTTCCCTTTACGGAAAAAGCGGTGCCTCTGCCGATCGGCTCGGGCTTTGCGGAAATTCTCCCCCCCGGCCACGGTAGCAAACTCGGGCAGTTGGCAGGAGTCCCAACGGCGCAGGCGCTGCCCCTCTTTCATGTTGAGGGCCAGCCTGTCTACGACGTCGAAACAATAGCAGGTGGGGCAAACCAGGGTACAGGCCCCACAGGCCAGACACTTCTCTCCCAGCTCCTTCCAGAGAGGGTCGTCATAGCCGATTGCCAATAGGTTGGGCAAGTCGCTGACATTCATTTCCAGCTTGTAGGTGAACTTGGGCCACTTGGCGTCCTGGACGGCTCTGAAGCGGGACATATCTGCCTCGGTCCCTTCCCGCGCCCCCTTGTGCCTGGCCAGTAGCTCCATACCCGCTGGTGAGCCATAATCCACCATGTAGGCATCCCCGATGTCGGTCAGGAACAGGTCATACCCTCCCTCCACCGCCAGGCTCCCCATGCTCTTGCAGAAGGAGTGTTCATCGCAAGGCTCGTTGCAGTCGAGTCCGACGATGATGGCTTTCTTGCGCTTTTCCATATAGTTGGTATCCAGGTTATCGGTGGAGAAGGCCAAGTCAAGGAGCCAGGTGGCGTTGATGTCACAGGGATGCACGCCCATGATAACACGGGGTTTCGCCTCGATCACCGGCTCGCTCTGCACCGCCTCGCCCAATCTGTACTTGAGGATGGGCTCTTCCTGGGGGAGGAAGTACTGCTTAGGAGGAAGCAGGGTGATTGGGCAATCCAGGCGCAGTTGGGAGTAGTCATCTATCGGGCTGAAGACGAACTTGCCGTCTTTGGCCACCGGGCCTACTACTTCCCTTTCTTCCATGATGCTTTTCACGAAGGATGCCATATCCTTCTTGTCAATTACTTTGAGCGGCATAATCTTTTACCCCTTCCAGGAATTTCGTGCCTGTGAATGGCACGTCTATGTATGTCAGTGTAGAATGTTAAAAGCTTCACAGAGTGGATCATGTCTATGTGAATTGTATCACAAATCGGACATATTGTCAAAAAGTAGGCTCGTCATTGCCCGGCCAGCTTGTAGCAGTGAGGCCTCACCCTGTGTTTCGTTGCAGCACTCTCAGCAAATGCGGGGCAACTGTTCGCCGCTGAGCATGTCTACTACACGCTTGCCCCCCACCTGGCTGTGCAAAACCACGGTGCCGGGATGCTCCTCTACCACTCGCCCTATGATGGCTGCCTCCCTGCCCAAAGGATGAGAGCGCATCGCTTCCAGAGCGGCCTCCGCCGCTTCCTCTGCCACGATGGCCAGGCATTTGCCCTCGTTGGCTACGTAGAGGGGATCCAACCCCAGGATCTCACACGCTCCTTTCACCTGGTCCCAGACGGGGATGCGGGTCTCTTCCAGCACGACCCCCACCCCCGCGCTGGCGGCGATCTCGTTGAGGGCGCTGGCCACCCCACCCCGGGTGGGATCCCGCAGCACGTGCACTTGCGGCCCGGCAGCCTGCAACAGTGCCTCCACCAACCCGTTGAGGGAAGCCGTGTCGCTCTCCAGAGTGGTCTCGAACTCTAGCCCCTCCCGCACTGAGAGGATGGCGATACCGTGGACGGCGATGGCCCCGCTGAGAAGCACCACATCCTCCGGGCGGACCTGCCGTGGAGCAATATCCACCCCCTCGGGGATGACTCCTACCCCGGAAGTGTTGATGAAAACACCATCCCCCTTCCCTCGGTCCACTACCTTTGTATCCCCGGTCACCACCTCCACGCCCGCCTCCTGCGCCGCCCCCTGGACAGAGCGCACTATCCGCCACAAGTCCTCCATCGGGAACCCCTCCTCCAAGATGAGGGCCAGGGAGAGGTACAGAGGGCGGGCACCGCACATGGCCAAGTCGTTGACTGTGCCGTTGACAGCCAGTTCCCCGATATCGCCACCGGGGAAAAAGATGGGGCTGACGACAAAAGAGTCGGTGGTGAAAGTCAGGCGAACGCCCTCCACCTCCACCACCGCCCCGTCGTGGAGCGTCTCCAAAGCTGGGTTGTGGAAGGTAGGCAGGAACATTCGCTCGATGAGCATCTGGGTCAGCCGCCCACCTCCCCCGTGGGCCAGGAGCACGGTCGGGTACTCTTGGATGGGGATGGGACATTGAAAGGCAAGTGGGTCTAAATTTTCCGTCATGTCAGTGATCTCCAAAAAGTGAAACGTGAAACGTGATTCGTGATTAGGGGAGAGGAATGGCTTGTAGAAGGGTGTCCAATGTCTCCCGGTTGACGGTTGGTGCTGGTTTGTCTGTGTTACTCTGATAGGAGATACCTTGCTCGCGCAGGACGCGTCCGCGCTGCTGCGGGATCGTGGTCAAGAGCAAGCGAATGATCTGGGTAAGCAGGCTCAAGCGATGCTGGGTGACGGTCTCTCCTAATTCATTATCCTTACTCCCCTCACGCTTCACGCATCACGCCTTCACGTTTCACGCTTCACCTGAGTATCGATAATAGGCGGCGCAGGCTCCTTCACTGGAGACCATCGGCGCGCCCAGGGGATGCTCCGGGGTGCAGCGGATGCCGAAGGCGGTACATTCGGGCGGCTTCTTCCGGCCTTGCAGGATGAGCCCGGCGATGCATTCCGGCGATTCCTCCACGGCCATCTCCGCTACGTCAAACCGTCGCTCGGCGTCGAATTCGGCGTACTCCTCCTGCAGCCGCAGGCCGCTCTGTGGGATGACCCCGATCCCCCGCCAGGCCCGGTCGGTCACCTCAAAGACCTGCCGAATGAGTTGCTGGGCTTGAGGGTTTCCCTCCCGCCGTACGGAACGGGCGTATTGGTTCTCTACCTCATACCGTCCCTCCTCCAGTGCCCGCAACGTCATGTAGAGGCCCTGGAGGATGTCCACCGGCTCAAAGCCGGTGACGACGATGGGCACCCGATACTGCTCGGCGATAGGCTCGTACTCCCAATAGCCCATCACAGTGCAGACGTGGCCGGGGGCCAGGAACCCCTGCACCTCGTTGCCAGGAGCGCTGAGGATGGCCTCGATGGCCGGAGGGACCAGGACGTGGGCGGAAAGAACGGTAAAGTTCGGCAGCCCCATCTGTCTGGCCTGCCACACGGCCATGGCGTTGGCCGGAGCCGTCGTCTCGAACCCCACGGCGAAAAAGACCACCTCGCGTTCTGGGTCCTGCTGGGCCAGCTTCAACGCATCCAGGGGGGAGTAGACCATGCGCACGTCCCCGCCCTCCGCCTTGACCATCAACAGGTCCTTGT
>Ga0180437_10009867_pt1 | contig 11736 bp, 9 predicted proteins | sample SS_ome_4_FD_132410 | JGI IMG/M metagenome (GOLD analysis project Ga0180437, IMG submission 132410) | Hypersaline lake sediment archaeal communities from the Salton Sea, California, USA - SS_3_D_1 metaG | ecosystem: Environmental > Aquatic > Non-marine Saline and Alkaline > Hypersaline > Sediment... | reverse complement strand
GCAGATAGAATCTCCCTCCACCCTTCTCGCATAGACTCGATAACTGGGAGTACCACAGAGGGAACACTTCCTCATGGTGCCCTTTCGTTTGGCCACTATCAAGAAAGCCACCATCATCCCCAGAAATAGCAGTGGGCGGACAAATCCCACCCGGTCGGATGGCGGTCGCAACCATACGGAAATGAGTCCTCCGATATCTGTCAATTTCTCCATAAGCTGATAGATGCCATCTTTCCAGAGGCTTAGAGTCGAAAGCGTTTCGTCGATGACAAAACGGTTCATGTTGTCGGATTCGATTGCCAGGTAGCTCTGAATCAATTTGGGGTTCAGCTCAGTGGCCCTTTGAAGGGATGTATCCGTCTTGATCAAGGCCGTGGATTTTTTCGAATTCGCCCGAAAGAGGTTGAAATGGAAAGATGCCCTTCGAGGGTCCAAATCAATGGCTCTGTTATTCAGCTCGATTGCCTGATCGACCATGCCCATTGCCAAGTAAACGTTTGCCAAATTCGTCATGGCTTTAGCGTCTGAGGAATCATTGGATGTCACCTGCTTACAGTAGTACTCGGCCCTTTCATAGTTTCCCTCCCTTTTATTGATCAGCCCCAATGTGAAGATGATTCTCGTATCTCGGGGATTGGCCTGAAGGCCTCGGATCAAATCCTCCTTAAGCCCATGGTCCCATGTCTCTTCGTTTGCCCTGTAGAGGTTGAAAAGGGGAGTCGCTGAGTTGTCCAAAACAGTGGAGGAGGTATCCATTGCCCAGGGGATATAGACGATCAAGGCGAGGAAGAGGCCGACCATGAACCTCTCACGTTTCTCCATGTAAAGCCAAAAGAGAAGGGACCAATACATGAAGGCCCATATGAGGCTCAGGTGCAAGAAAAAGGGGAGGAGTATGGCCACGATCTTGAGAATGGCCAGGATAATTTGGAAAACCTGGACCGTGAAATTCCTCACTAAGGCCTCAATAAAGGAGGGGAAATATTTGAGGAACAAAATAAATGAATAGAGGGTGAAGGCGAGGAGAATTGCCTGGCCAATGAGGAAGAAGAGCTCTGTGAATCCCGTGAAGGAGAGCTTAAAATTCTTGGCGGATACAGCGAAGCCCTTCAGGTATTCAACCAGAACCCGGTCAAATCGAAATTTAGACGTGCTCCAGTGTACCCGTGCAAGGGCAAAATATCCGTACGGCAACCCCGGAGCAAACATTTTCGCCGCGTTACAGAGCACCACTGCCTCTTCAAAAGCACCCCTCGCCGAAGCCTCAAGCCCCTCTCGAATCAACAAGGTGGAGAATATGGGAAGATTCCGAATCCCCTTATCCAGCTGAACTCGACGAATCTCTTCCAGCTCCTTGTTGCCGATGGTCGTATTTCCCTTACTGATGAGGTTCTTTCGCCGGAGCCAATGCCGGTGGATTTCCGAGGGGCCGGCGAGGGTATTGATGGAGGTGCTCTTTGCGGATGAATCCGAGCGCCCTGATGAATAGATCTGGCCGCCACTGTACATGGCCAAACACAATACGGAAAGAAGTAAAATCCTAAAGGTCCGCCTCATTGATCGACCCAACCCACCTTCACTCCAATCGATAGTTTGGGGCCTCCTTGGTTATGATCACGTCGTGGACGTGCCCTTCCCTTAGCCCAGCCGGCGTTATACGGATAAACTTGGCCTTCGAACGCAACTCCTCGATGTTCCAGCAACCCACATAACCCATTCCGGCCCTCAATCCTCCTACGAGCTGTTGCACGCAAAAGGACAGGGCCCCTCGATACGGAATACGGCCCTCAATGCCCTCAGGCACTAATTTCCCCTCGACCTCGACGTCCCCTTGGAGATATCGATCGCGGCTCCCGTCTTTCATAGCTTCTAGGGAACCCATCCCCCTATACACCTTGTAACTCCTTCCCTGGAAGAGCACGATTTCTCCAGGGCTTTCATCGGTTCCCGCGAATAAGTTCCCGAGCATCACCGAGTGGGCTCCAGCGGCGATGGCCTTGGTGATGTCACCGGAGAATTTGATTCCCCCATCGGCGATGATGGGGATGTCGTATTTCCGGGCGGCTTGAGCGGAGGCTATTATGGCTGATATCTGAGGAACACCTATCCCAGCAATGACCCGCGTCGTACAAATAGAGCCGGGCCCCACTCCAACCTTTATTGTATCAGCGCCGGCCTTTATCAGATCCTCCGCTGCATCCTCCGTGGCGACATTTCCCGCTATAAGCTGACAGCCCGGAAAGTTCTCCTTTGTATCCCGTACCGCCTCTATCACATCCTTGGTATGTCCGTGAGCGGTATCGATAACCAGGACATCTACGCCGGCTCTAAGCAGGGCCTCAGTCCTCGCTTCCCGATCCTTACCAGGACCAATGGCTGCTCCAACTCGCAACCGCCCCAGTTCGTCCTTGCACGCATTGGGGTATTTCCTAATCTTCTCGATGTCCTTAATGGTGATGAGCCCCTTGAGGTTATTCGCCTCATCGACAACCAGGAGTTTTTCAATCCGATTCTTATGGAGCAACGCCTTGGACTGCTCTAACGTCGTCCCCTCGGGCACCGTTATGAGGTTCTCCTTGGTCATAACGGTGGAAATTTTTTCACCCAATTCAGTCACGAACCTCAAATCCCGATTGGTCAAGATCCCGACGAGCTTCCCACTCTTGGTGACGGGAACACCGGAAATGCGGTACTTCCTCATAATCTCCTGGGCCTCGTAGATCTTTTGGTCGGGATCCATGGTGATGGGATCCCTGATCATACCGCTTTCCGATTTCTTCACCTTATCCACCTCCATGGCCTGGGCCTCGATCGGCAGGTTCCGGTGGATAATCCCAATACCCCCCTCTCGGGCCATGGTGATCGCCGTATTTGCCTCGGTAATGGTATCCATGGCCGCACTCAACAGGGGGATATTTAACGTAACGCTATGGGTCAAAATGGTACTCGTGTCGACATCCCTGGGAATTACGTCCGACTTGGCGGGAACGAGGAGGACATCATCAAAGGTTAAATATTCTTGAAGGGGTTCCTCTAACATGATTTCTCCTTCCCGAAATTATGGAAACTATTGTGCCCTCGGCAAATAGATCTTTCCCTCGATTAGAGAGCCATTTTTCGACGTAAGGGCTCTCCTGTAAGATAAAGGAAAAGCGGGAAAATGAAACGGAGGGATTTTATCAGCCATTATCAGACCATTCTCCTTTTGTCAACTCGGAGTTTGAGCGCGACCGATTCCCGGTTCAATGATTTGATCAATGCCCTTCCAAAGCATCCCTTCTATCCTCGATAGGAGGATATCCAGGTTCTTTCCCTTGTTGAGCGCCGATATGGAAGTGGCATTGTATCGCTGGCAGGACTGGCTAGCGAAGTTCGACTCCACCTTATCCTCCTTGTTGAACACTAAGAGCCTGGGAATTGTGTTCAGTTCCAGTTCATTCAGGATCGTTTCAACGGCGACGATATGCTCCTCGAAATTGGCGTTACTGAGATCCACCAAGTGTATGAGTAGATCGGCATCTTTCAGCTCATCGAGGGTCGCCCGAAAGGCCCCCATGAGATCCCTCGGTAAATCCCTTATGAATCCCACCGTATCCGAAATAATTGCCTCGCGTTCATTGGGAAAGAAGAGCCTCCGAGTCGCGGTGTCAAGGGTGGCAAAGAGCTTCTCCTCCACATTTACGTGGCTTTTTGTCAGCGCATTAAAGAGGGTTGATTTCCCGGCATTGGTATAACCGATGATGGATAGGATGGGGATCCCGCTCTTTATTCTCCTCTCCCTCCTCCGTTCCCTTTCCTTGCCCAGGTTTTCGATCTCTTTTTCCAAACGGGCGATCCTATCCCTCGCCCGTCTTCGATCTATCTCGAGCTTCGTCTCCCCTGGACCACGACCGCCAATCCCCCCAGTCAAACGTGACATGGCCGTGTTCTTACCCATGAGCCTGGGCAAGAGATACCGGAGTTGAGCTAACTCAACCTGGATTTTTCCATCTCGGCTATGGGCTCTCTGGGCAAATATATCCAAAATCAACTGGGTCCGATCGATCACCCTCAGCCCCGTAAAATCGCTAATGGAGGCCATTTGTGCAGGGGATAAATCCCGGTTAAAGATGACGAGATCTACTCCCAATTGCATGCATCGTATGGTAATCTCGGTCAGCTTGCCTCTCCCGATCAGCATCCTGGGGTGCAACCCCTTGGGGCGCTGAATCACGGAATCCACCGTCACTCCCCCGCTGGTTTTGACCAATTCCCTCAGCTCTTGGATCGATTCCTCGAAGTCCTCCTCATGGGAATCCGCCACTGTTACCAAGAGAGCGTTCTCCCTTCCATTTCTCAAAGCCGTCGCGCGTTGGGTTTGTTGAAATTCGTCCTCCAGGGATTGAATGAATTCGAGGAAATCAATATCCAGATTCCATGGACGATGGGGCGAGAGGATCTCCCATCTCTTTTCCATGGGATTCTCCGGGAGCAGATGACCTAAATATATGTGACCGGGTGATCCGGAACCATCAACGGATAGAGCGCCCATCATGTCAAGCCGCAGGAGGGCAAGGTCGGTCATGTCATCTTGGGTGAGGGGTTCAGTCCGCAGATGGGTGTGGATGCACCTGAGTCCTCGAAGCCTCACCAACCCTCCCCTGTACCTCGGCAAGGGTGGAATGACAATCCCTTGATGATCCCCTACGATGACATATTCAATAATCCCCTTGCGATTGACCAGAATTCCCACTTGTCTTTTGATCTCATGGGAAATCTCGCAGAGATATCGGGCTATTTCGGGGTTGATGATCGTTTGGGGAGGAATTCTTCTTCGGTATATGCGCTCTAGTCTCTTTATCTGGCTGGACTTAAGGCCTGTTACGTGACCAAAAACCCTTTTAATGGTGACTGCTCCCTGAGTCCCGTTAATTATGTATAGAGTATTATACCATAAAGGGATTGGTAATCAAAAATAATCGGACGCCTGACACGGCCAATGCTCGAGTCTATTTTCCAACGGGTGAGGAAGAATCTCCAAAACCCAGCGTCTAATTTAAGTATCAAAACTGATGACATCAGCAGGTTATGGAATATATTCCTGATCACCAGCAAGGTATTAGATGCAAGGCGCCGAGGAGCGACGACTGAGGCGTATGGGGCAATACGCCGCAAGGAGGAGCGATCGAAGGCAACGCCGCAGATGGTGCCTTGATGGTGACTCAGGGCATTTAAGCCCTCCTTGTTAAGGATACTCTTTTGATATATTATGGGAAAATCGATGAAAAGGGAGATCTGAGCGCGAAATTACACAGTGCTGCAGCGTTGCGGTCAGAAAGGGGAAAAGTGGAAGGCTAAGGTTGAGGTTAAGGTTAAGGCTGAGAAGATATAGTAAGCAGTAGGGAGTAAGCAGTACGTTGCAGGTGCTCGGGGCTGCGGCGTAGGTGAGGTGGGAAGCAGGCTGGTTTACGCGGTCTGCGGTCTGCCGTCGGCGGTCTTGGGTCCTAATCATTAGGAACAACGGACACGGACACGAAAATCTGAGCGCAAGGGAATGCGGGCAACAGACCGAAGTGCGTTGAAGCGAAGGGACAAGGGGTTTTCCACAAGAACATCTTTTGAGAGGCGAAGAGCGACCTTTTCAGATACTCATGGAAATCCATTCACAAAAACAGAGGGGGACGGGATGAGCTTGAGGAAGAGATTGAGGGAGGCGGAAGAGAAATATCCCGATGTGGATGTCTTCATCTGCCGGGGAGTCCTGTACATCGACGGGATCCCTGAGGGCGAGTTCACCGAAAAAACACTCAGCTCGCGCTACTTCCTGCCGCGGGATGAGTTCCCCATGGCCTATGAGTTGGAGGAACCCCCTGAATTGATCCAAAAAAAGGCAATGGCGGACGCGAAGGTAGCGGTCGGTAAAAGAAAGCGGGAAAGGCGGTAGGGAAGAGAAGGCATCTCAAATTTCGGGCGCCTCCTCATCGCGTATTGTTCTACCCATGGGGAAAACTCGATGGCCTACGATCCCGTGGCGAGGCACAGAGCCATTGAAAAGAAGGTGGTCAGGGGAGATCTCCGCAAATACTATAGATTCCGAACGGACAGATGGTATGGGGGCATCGCCACCGCCGATTGTGTAGGGTGTGGACTTCTTTGTAAGTTCTGCTGGGTAAGGGATCCCATTCTCTTTAACCCCAAAAAGGAGGGACGCTTCTATGCCCCCCATGAGGTCGCTCGGAAGCTTCTCTCAAAAGCCCGGAAGAAGGGGTTTACGCAATTGAGACTGAGCGGGGGAGAACCCACCATTGGGAAATCCCACCTCCTACGACTCCTCGATAACCTCCGCTGGGAAGGGCATCTCTTTATCCTTGAGACTAGCGGGATTTTGATCGGTTCCGATGAGAGCTACCCTCAAGATCTCGCGGCTTTCCCGTTTCTCCACGTAAGGGTTTCCATAAAAGGCTGTGATCGAACTGAATTTACCATGCTCACCAACTCAAAGCCCGAGGGATTCGAGCTCCAACTGCGAGCTCTTGAGCACCTATTCAATGCCGGTGTTAGCTGCAATCCTGCCGTTATGGTCTCCTTCTCCTCACCCAAAAAACTAGAAATGCTCAGAAGGCGAATCTTCGCTATGGCGCCGCCCCTGATGGAGGAATTCGAAGAAGAGGAATTGATCCTTTACCCCCACGTCTTGGACCGCCTCAACCGATTCAGGCTGAGCTACCGGACGGCCTTCCGCCCAGACAATGTGCCGCCAGAAAGCGCGTGAGGTTAGAGGGGAGATGTTGGAGGCTGACAGCATCGAGTAAGGAGTAGGAAGTAAGCAGTAAGCAGCGCGTTTCAGGTCCTCGGGGCTACGGGCCAGGTAGTGTTTGAGGTTGGAGGCGGAAGTCCAAATTCCAAAATCCAAATGTCAAATAACTCATAACGAACACGCATCACGAGCAAGAAACATGTGAGCACGAACACGTCTTCTTCCGTCCGCCGTCGGCCGTCGTCGGTCAGCGGTCTTTATGATCACGAGACACGGACACGAAACACGAACAGCGAGCGCAATGGGTTTTGGGCAAGAGGCCGTTGACCAGCGAAGAGCGAGTTTTTTCGAGACGTCAAGCGAGAGGTCATTTCTTGCTGAAGACCTTCAGCATAAACCCCTTTCAGGGTCAGTAGCCGACAATAGCCGTGAGCACCAAAAGGCCACCCACGACAACTGATATGGGCTTCCAGAATCCAGTCAGAAAAAAGCCAAGAACAAAAAGAATAGCCCCTATGATAACCCGAAGGATCCCCTCACCCCGTCCCACATTCCTCCTGACAGCCATATATGCCTCCTGATTGATCCGAGCTATGGAATGGTCTTCTGCGTGAGGCTGTTAAGCATTGTCCACATTTCCTCAGAGGTCTTACAGCCCAACAATTCCTTGCGCGCCTTTTCCTCACGAAATGTCCCTATCAGACCGGATATGAGCTGTAGGTAAAACACGCTGGCCGCCGAGGGAATGACGATGAAGAAGATGATGCGGGTTAAGCGGCTCTTGGTGGGATCAAACTTCAAACCCTTTTTCTTCAATCCCAGGGAGAGGGTCAAACCAGCACCCTCCACCCCACGAACGTGGGGAAATGCGAGGCCATGTTCCAAAGCAGTTGACATGATTGACTCTCGCTGTAGGGTCGCTACCAGCAAGCTCTCGGGATTTTCTACAAACCCCTTGGCAGCCATCAGTTGGATCAACTCGGAAATTGCATCGTCCCGCTCTTCCGCCGCGATGTGTGGGAGCATCAGTCCTTTGGACGTGAACCTGGCAATGCCAGCCTTTGGTCTTCCCGTCCGCTCGAGATGTCTTCTCAGTTGTCGAGGCGCTCCCTCAAGATGATACAGGATTCTCCTGCAATTCGGGCACTGTTGAATTCCCTTTCCGGATTGAACTTCCGCCGCCTGCGAGGTAGGCAAAGACATGCCACACCCAGAACAAGTCCCATTAGCCTCTGGGACAACCGCCGCCTGGTGACGCTGGTGTAATCTTCGATAGAGAGTCGCGATCTCCCGGGGGAGGCTTTCCATCAGTGTCCTGATTGAGTTTTCGAGATCCGTCAAACGGATTTCAGGAACCAGTGCGCGCTGTTCCGAAAGGACAAAGTTGAGTTCCTGCAATTGAATCAGCTGGTTCAAAATACGGTCCATGAGGCCACTACACTGATTTTTCTATGGTCCCTCACCCCAATGCTTTGCCCCATACTGCTGCATTCCAGGGGGAAAGTCAAGCTATTTCGAAAAATATCCATTAAAAGAAGAGATCGAACAAGAGCCGATTGGAAGGCAAGATTCAGGGTTTATCCCCGTCCAATCTGAGCATCAAAGTATCTATTCATGGCCCGAAGATATACCTCCTTGGGAACGACTTCCCTGGCCACCTCCTGTTGAGTCTTCTCCGAAACAACGCCGTTCTCAACCAACTCCCTTCCAGCCCTTTCAATGGTCTCCAGGATCCCCTCGATGACATCAGCACCTCCTTTCTTCATGTCCAAGCTATAAACCGCCGGTCGAAGGATCTGTCCAACATATTCCATGGTAAGGTTCTTAGCTGTCCGTTTCACATGAAGGACCAACGGGTCGAAGTTGTCCATTTCTGATAACGCGCAGACGCTGACGAGAAAGATCTTGTTGCAGTACTTCTCCTTCACCACGTGGCGAGAGTGCCCACCACGAATCTCAAAATGGGGATCCAATAAGGGAATGAGCCGGTCGATGAAATTCTTGCACAAGCCAGTCATTCCGTCCACATAGACTGGGGTTGCTAAGATCATGAGATTCGTCCGTTTGAGCGTTTCCAGCAGTTTTGCCATATCATCTTTTTGATAACATTTCCCTGGAGTCTTGACCCAGCAGGTAAGGCACCCCGTACAACTCCCAATCGTCTTTTCTTGCAGAAACACAACCTCAGTACTGGCCCCCGCTTTCTCGGCACCCTTCAACAGCCTCTCCAGTACGAGATAGGTCTTTCCCCTTTCCATACTGGGACTACCGTGAACCGCAAGGATATGCATATTCCCCTCCATAAACCGCCAATACCACGGTCTAATTATGTGGATACTGTGGCTCTAGAGCCCTCCTAACCGAATATCAGTCTCTGGCATTCCTCTCTGTCCTTTTTTTCACAATTCGTTGGAAAAAAATTTGAGGACAGGCCGACCTATTTCTTAAATTCATCCCATGGATAGTCGATGAGCTCCAAGAGCACGCCGTTGACGTCCTTGGGATGAACAAAGGCAAACTCACAATTCCTGAAGGGCCTCGCACCCCCTATAAACGTGTAACCCTTCGCCTTGAGCTCCTCCATTGCCTCTCGGGTATTATCCACATTCAACCCGATGAGCATAATGCCCTCTCCCCTCCTCTCGATAAACTTTGCAACCTCTCCATCGGGGCTTGTCGATTCCATCAATTCGAATCCCACATCGCCGAGCCAGTACCTCGCCACCTTGATCTTTTCCGGCTCGTCCACGTAGGGGTCGTCGGGTTTGGACTTCCCAAGTATTGGTTCCCAGATTTTTCTCGCTGCTTCAAGGTCCTTCACCGCAATGCAGATGTGATCGATCTTATTCACCTTCATGGGACACCTCCTATCTTATTTTGCGCAACATCTCCGATTATATCGGGCAAGGGGGTCAAGTCAAGGGGAATTGACAACTAATGCCTCCGCTATTACATTTGAAAGGTCCGGAGAAATCCATTCGCCAAGGGAGACGGCTTCTTGGATTCTGCCACGAGATATGTGGTCAATCTATTTGTCGGAAAGCCCACGGGGCCAATAACCATGGAAGCTCGGGCCCGGTATGGGATCTTTCAAGGGGCGGTCAGCATTCTCGGAAATACTGCCCTTGCCGTTTTGAAATTCCTTTTCGGGTGGATGACCAACAGCATTGCCCTCATGGCAGATGCCTTTCACACGGCATCCGACGTCCTCACCTCGGTCGTCGTGGTCATTGGATTCTGGACGGCCAAAAAACCCGCGGATGTCGAACACCCTTACGGCCATGGGAGGATCGAGCCCATTGCAACTCTGATCATTTCCCTTCTCCTTATCTGGGCCGGAGTCAAGTTCGCCTGGGCTTCATACGATCGACTCCGCGAACCCCAGATCGTGACATGGAATGCGCTAGCCTTCGGCCTCATGATATGTTCCACCCTGGTAAAGGAATGGATGGCACGACTCGCCCTGGGCATTGGCAAACTGATCCAATCGGACATGTTAAAGGGCGACGCGTGGCATCACAGAAGCGATGCCATTGCCTCAGCATTGGTGGCCTTTTCCATGATCGCGACGTTTTTTAGCTACAGGAGAATTGATTCGTTTCTTGGGATTGGTATTGCAATTTTGATTGTGTACACCGGATTCGACTTGCTCCGATCCATGATCAGCGTTCTGGTGGGAAAGGCACCCAGTCAGGATCTCATCGATCGCATTATGAGGACGGCTCAGACCGTTCAGGGTGTGGAGCAGGTTCATGACATCCATGTCCACGAATATGGAAGCCGCAAGGTGATCTCCCTCCACGTCCGCGTTCCAGGCGGGATGGACACCGCTCAATCCCATGATCTCGCAAAGTTGGTCGAAAAAGCCGTCTCCAAGTCCCTCGATGCTTCAACGGTCGTCCACGTGGACCCTTCCGAGTTAAGACCGTCTCCACCAGAGCACCGGGCCGTGGAAAAGGAGCTCGCTCGTATTGTCACGCGATATCCCTCCGTTAAGAGTTTTCACGGCCTGGCGGTTTCCAGTGTTGGAGGGAAACCCGCTATCAACCTCCATCTCGTCATCGACGGCAATTTACGGGTGGAGGTGTCCCATGACATCGGACATCGCATCGTCGATGAATTGAAGGAACGCCTGGGGGACTGTCAGATAAGCCTCCACATGGAGCCAAAGTAGGCACGAACGGACATAAAAAAAACATCCTCTTTCCATATAATGGGACGAGGATATATTCGCTTCCTGGAACATACCGAGAGGGTCAAGTTCATTTTAAAAAAATGGTTTGACTCGCATGAGAACATTGTGGTATAAGCAAAATTGTTTTAGTGCGCCCATCATCACGATCTAAAGAATTCCACAATTGAAGTTTTCTAGAGCAGGCACGTGAGAAGAGGTTTTCAGAAGGTGCCGATACGCGACCTCCGAGGAGGTTTATCTCTCCTCGGAGGTGCATGATCCACCTAATTCCAATAGAAAGGAGGTGAGTTTTCTAGGAGGGCTTGACAGAGCACATTCGTTTCGGTCTAAGGGAACAGCGTAACCATCATTTTCGCTGTCGATAAGGAGGGAAAAAGTCATGGGAAAAATTTCGCGGAGGGATTTTATTAAGACCACGGGTGCCGGACTTGCAGGGGCCGCACTTCTCTCGAGCCCGTTCAAGAGCACGGCCGTTGCAGCGGTATCACCACCCGACCTTGCCGTAGAGAAAAATCCGGTCCTCAAGGTCCTCAGATGGAGCCCCTTTGTCAAGTCTGACGGGGAGTACTGGGAGCAAAACTCACGGAAATGGGAGAAGGTCACCGGGGGCAAAGTTATTACCGAATATCTGTCCTGGGAGGATGTGAGGCCTAAGGCGGCCATGGAGGCGGCGGTCGGGGCGGGCCACGATCTCATCTCGGGGTGGCACGACGACCCCCACATTTACCCGGAGAAGCTCCTCGATGTGTCAGATGTATGTGAATACCTCGGGAAGAAGTACGGAGGCTGGGAGGACGTATGCTTT
>Ga0180437_10009865_pt1 | contig 11737 bp, 9 predicted proteins | sample SS_ome_4_FD_132410 | JGI IMG/M metagenome (GOLD analysis project Ga0180437, IMG submission 132410) | Hypersaline lake sediment archaeal communities from the Salton Sea, California, USA - SS_3_D_1 metaG | ecosystem: Environmental > Aquatic > Non-marine Saline and Alkaline > Hypersaline > Sediment... | reverse complement strand
GTTCAAGGCGGTCTCATCAATGGCCCGAATGTCACTGTCCTCCAAAATACTCAGCTTCAACTTCGATCTGATCGGCTGAATCGATGCCTTCCTGTCCTCCATCGGTCTCATACGGATCTCCCTTGGCTGTAACATTTGGTCCGGTCAAGCCAGGTGTCCTCTATCTACGACCGGACCAACGGTTTCTCACTAGCATAGACAGGTGCTGTCGTCGATCGATTATCGATAACGACTGCTTCTTGCTCTCGAGAGAGATTCCCGGCACTGTCTCCAAAGGGGATGAACGTCCTCCGGGCTTTGATGGGGGGCCGATCATTCGTGGTCCTTAGGGACAGCGCAGATCATGACAAATGGTTCACTCTTCGATGTGTTCTTGTATCGATGTCGCTCGTTTGGAGCGACAAAGACGAAGTCACCATTTTTGATTGGTCGCTCGTCCTCTTCGGTGACCACTGCACCGGAGCCTCCAATCACATAGTTGCCATGTTCGAATGGATGCGTATGAAGGGGGGTGTACCCTTGGGGCTCGATGGTGAAAACTCGAAAGGAAAACGTCGGCGCACCATCAGCCCGGGATATGGGAACTTGTTTCCATACATTTCTGGCACCCTCGATCTCTACCTTCTCTTTGCCTTCTTTTTTGAGCGATGTGATCTTGATCTTCATTATCCTTTTCTCCAGTGCCGAAATTGTTTTGTTCAAAGGCCGGCAACGAGTTTTTTCAAACGTTCCATGGCCTCTTCAATCCGTTCGACCGGCTGAGTGCAGGCGATCCGAGCATATCCCTCACCGTTCTTACCATAGGTAGACCCCGGAATCATCCACACGTCGGCCTGTTCCAGAACCTGAAAACAGAAGTCCTTTGATTCGTAGCCTTCAGGTATGGCTCCCCAGCAGTAGAATGTAGCCTTCGGTTTGAGCATGGCAAGCCCCATTTGCTCGAAAGCAGAGACGACGACATCCCGTCTCTTCTGAAATGTCTTATTTCGGGCCTCCATCCAGTCAATTGAGTCCTTCAAAGCAGCAATAGCGGCCACTTGTTTCGGATAATATATGCCCCGGTCGGTCTGCGACTTTATTTTTGCCATGCCGCTGATTATTTCCCGATTTCCGACCAGCATGCCAACCCGCCACCCGCAGCAGTTGAATGATTTAGACAGAGAATTGAGCTCGACACCAACCTCCTTGGCTCCGGGAAAGGAGAGAAAACTTGGTGGCTTGTACCCTTCAAAGGATATGTCCATGTAAGGATTATCGCTGACAACAGCCACATTGTATTCCCTGGCCCAGGCGATCAATCCTTGGTAGAAATCTGCTCCAGCTGTTGCCGCCGTGGGATTGTTTGGAAAGTTAATCCAGATCATTTTCGCCTTGTTCGCAACTTCTCCGGGGATCGCGTCGAGATCCGGGAGGAACCCTTTTTCTCTCAGAAGCGGCACGTAATGGATCTTCCCTCCTGCGATTTTTACCCCGGCTTCATAGGAAGGATAGGCTGGATCAGGAATCAGGGCTGTGTCTCCCACATCCAACAGACAATTGTTTAGATGAAACAAACCCTCACTCGATCCCAAGCAATAGATCACCTCGTTCTCCGGATTCAGCTCCACCCCATGTCGCGACTTGTACCAATCCGCTATGGCTTGGTAGAAGGGTCTTATGGAATAGGCTGATGGGTAGTGGTGGTGATCGACGTTCGATATTGCCTCGCAGAGTGTGTCGAGTAAATGCTCCGGCGGTCTGACGTCTGGGTCGCCCAGACCGAGATTAATTACGTCTCTTCCCTCGGCACGCATGAGGGAAAGCCGCTGGTTCATCGCAGGACCCAGGTAGGCATCAAACTCATTCAAACGCCTTGCAGTCATCATGATTCATCGGCCCCCCTTTCCATTTTCGGCACGTAACCTTTCCGTCGAATTCGTTGAGGTTCAAATAATAAGGAAAGGTAGAAGCCCCTTTTTTACGAAGAAGGCTATTGATGAAAGTAAAAGGAAAGTATCGGCGCAAAATGCAAGTCTAATGCCAAAGTCATACGTGTAATGTACAAAGAAGCAAAAAGTTCTAGAAACCAGTTTCTGTGGAATTTTCGTAGAAACCCCTCAATCAACTGACCAAAAGCTATAGCCAAAACACAAGGAGCGGGAAAAAATGCCAAAGCTTAAATGATAGATGGGCAACAACAATTGGAAGCGATATTGAGTCAGTGAGAAATTAGGCCACCTAACTTCATAATTCTATTAAATATTCCGTATTTTTGATTCGAAAACTCTAGACGTGTTTTTTATTTGCTTTTTGTGCCAGAATCCCTTAAGATGAGAATCTATCCTTTTGCATACAAACTCTACGCAAACAGATATGCTGAAACTCAGACCCGGCAGGGAGGGTAGCGGTGCCTGCAGTTTCTTCTTCACACGACTATTCTGAATCATATCGTTCTTTTTCTCAGACCTGGAATCCATGGAAAAACACGGATCACTTGCAAGAGTTAGCCGAAGACCTCAAAGCTTTTCTTGATGTTGACGTCACAATTGCTGATTGTAATCTCATGCGTCTTGCAGGGACTGGACCGTATGAGGGAAAAGTGGGAACCCTCTGTCCCCCCCGTTCAGCATTTGGTCGTGTCGTTCGGAGCGGAAAGAACTTGTTTTTGTCCACTCCACGTAAGGATCCCATCTGTCTTCATTGTTCATACAGAGCGAATTGCCCGGAGAAAGCGGCTATCGATATCCCGATTCTGGTTCGGGATAGGGTGGTTGGTGTTATAGGGCTCATTGCTTTCGATGTCCAGCAGCGTTCAGTGCTAATCGAGAGACGAGAGAGAATCTTGCGTTTGGGCAAGTATCTGCGGAACATCGTTTTGAGTGAGACAACCCTTGAGCCGTTGACGCGGAAAGCCGGATCCCGTCAGATCTCAATCTCCGAGGCACCTCTCTCGAGCGAACTAGAGGGTATTGTTGGGAAGAGCGACGCCATCCTGAGACTGAAGTCGATGGTCAGGAAGATAGCGTCGTCTTTATCAACGGTGCTTATCACAGGTGAGAGCGGCACGGGTAAAGAGCTCGTCGCAAGAGCTATCCATTCATTGGGTGAAAGAAAACATTCGCCCTTTGTTCCTGTGAATTGTGGTGCACTTCCTGAGCCGCTTATTGAAAGTGAACTTTTTGGCTATGAATCGGGTGCCTTTACTGGAGCCAAGAGGGGCGGAAAGCCCGGTATGTTCGAACTCGCTCATGGAGGCACTATTTTCCTCGATGAGATTGGCGAGATTCCGCCCCATTTGCAGGTGAAGCTGCATCGAGTTCTGCAGGAAAGAGCTATCATGAGGGTGGGTGGTAGACAGCCCACAGAGCTAAATGTTCGGATCATTGCCGCCACGAATCGTGATCTGAGATGCTTATCCAACGAGGGAGTTTTTCGCAAAGACCTGTACTATCGTCTCAATGTTATTCCCCTTCATATTCCACCTCTACGAGAGAGGAAAGTGGACATAATTCCCCTGACCGATTTTTTCCTTCGAAAATTCGCAGCACATTTCAATCGGGTCCCACCTCGTCTAACCTGCGAACTGGCAACCTTTTTTGGGGATTATCCATGGCCAGGAAATGTGCGAGAGCTAGAGAATTTTGTCGAATACGGCATGAATTTCTGCGATGGTGAAAAGCTGAACATGGACACCATGAAACCCCATATTCAAGCCCATGAAACCGATTTCAGAGACCGACTGCCTTCCACTCAGAGTGTGGAGGATCCGACACTCTCGTCACTCCTTTCTAACACCGAGTCTGAGCGACTGGTCGAGGCTCTGAGAGAATACGGTTATTCACTTCAGGGTAAACGCCTTGCGGCATCCAGGCTTGGTATCAGCCTCGCAACCCTTTATCGTAAGCTCAAGCGGTACAATATCGTCGAGCCAAAGAAGCAGATCAAGCCAACCGCCTAAGAAGCAGCAAATCGTCACATTTCCCCCGTCGAGTGCTGGTTGAGCCCGCAAATTTCTCAATGTTGCGAAAAAGGCGGCGATCACATCTCGTTCCTGAGAACACGATTCTCAATCTTAAGAAAGGCGTGTTGATCTGGGGATAGAAGCACGCCTCTATCACTTGCAGATGCATCATGCAGCAGGCGTCCATACCCTCCTTTTCTAAGCGAAAATGGTTCAACGCCTGAGACTTCCGGCCGGTCTCCCCAAGAGACGGACATTCTCGTCCAAGATGATCGTGTCTCAAGCCGGACTATCTCCCGAGGTATAGAATTTGCAAAAGAAGCACAAACCGCTCGGTTTGTAGCCGAGGTAGCTCACCTGAATTTCTACACAGTCGTGAATCATCAGCTGTCAAAGATCTAAGTGTATCGGAAACGAATCGAACGGTATGAGACATACAACGGAAGGAGGTGAAGCATACTACCCAAGATCCACGTAATCCATAGTCTCTAAGTTAACAACATATGAATTTGAAGCCAAACCTAAGGCTCTCAAGGAGGGATTTAGTCATGAAAACCTTGGTGCGTGTATCATTTGTGTTGATTGTGCTGGCGTTTTTCGGGGCCATTGCCAATGGATTTGGTACCGCAGAGGCCAAAGAAGTTAAGAAATGGCGGATATGTTCGTGTTGTGTCCCTAGTGATCCGATGACCATCCACGCTGTAAATTGGGCAAAGGCAGTTGAGAGGATGACAAATGGCGGAATACAGATCACGATGTTTGATTCCATGAAGCTGGGTCACGAAAGGGAAACTCTTGAGCAAGTACAGGCACATGCTCTCGAGGGAGGAACGTTTTCGAATGGATGTATACCTAGCTTTGTTCCGACCCAGGCGATCTGGAGTCTGCCATACCTGTTCAAAAGTCGAGAGCACGCGATCGCCTTTGACAAAACCCCTGAGGCGGATATCTTGAAAGCCAAGTTCGAGGAAGTGGGTCTCAAGTACGTTGCCCTTAACCCCCAAGGCTTCAGAAGTATCATGAATAGCAAGAGATCGATCGAGACGCCTGAGGATTTGAAGGGAATGAAAATCCGTACGATGGAGAACCCAATCCACATGGCCTCGTTTAGGTCCATGGGAGCCAGTGTCGTCCCCCTCAACTGGGGAGAGCTTTACACAGCATTGCAAACAGGCGTGGTAGATGGTTTCGAGAACTCCATGTCGGGCTTCACAGAAACTAAGGCCTATGAGGTATGCAAGTATGTGTCGTTTACCGATCACTTTGTGGATGCAATCTTCATCCTCATGGATCTCAAAGTTTACAATTCTCTTTCTCCAGAAGAGCAGAAGATCATCTATAGAGCGGCGGACGAGGTGCTCGATACGCAACTGAAAGAGTGTGAGAAAATGGACAGAGAGGGACTCGACCTTTTGAAACGTGAGGGGGTGACGGCAAATTACCCCGATCTTGAGGCGTTCGCGAAATTGGTTAAGCCGGTCTACGTCGATTTCGAGAAGGATTTCCCTGAGCTGAAACCCGTCCTCAGGAAAATAGAGGCTCTGGGTAAGAAGTAAAGGAAACATATCGGACAACGAATCGTTGTCTGAATGCTCAGTTCGGCAATTTGTTTTTTGGTGGTGGCTGGATCGTCTGACGTTTTGTCAGACGATCCAGCATTCCGACCCACATGGAGTGTCTAAACCGGGTCTATGGGGGGAGCAGGCGAAAAATGAGAAAGCTTGAGCCTATCATAGCCGTAATGTCTGACAAGACATACAACGTAACCAAATACGTCCTCGCGGCCTTGCTGATCGAGGTGGTGGTCCTCACCACGGCGAATGTTTTCGGACGGTACGTCCTGAACCATTCTATCTCCTGGGCCGAGGAATTCATCAGATTCTCTTTTGTTTGGGCAACCTTTCTTGGCGCTGCTTGTGGATACAAATTGCGCGAACTGATCGCGGTCTCGGTTCTCGTCGGCCGTTTCCCTCAGGGGTATCGTCGGCGGGTCGGGTTAGCCATCGAGCTTGTGATATCGTTTTTTCTTGTTCTCTCTGCAATTTACGGCGTGAAATTGACCCACCATGCCTTGCATCAGATCGCGCCGGCGACTCAGATCCCCATGGCCTTTGCTTACGCTTGCATGCCTCTTGCCTGTTTCATCATGATGATATCCAATGCACACCACATTCTTCTGTATCTCAGATCAGACTCGACTATACCAACCTGGGGTGAAAACTGGTGATCGTCTATCTTCTCATCATTGTCTTGCTCGCCGGGCTGGCATTGGGGATGCCCATTGTCTTTGCCTTGGGAATACCTGGAGTGCTGTATCTTCTCATCCAGGGAACACCTCTCGTAATGATTCCATCAAAGATGTTCACCGGTGTGGATGTTTATGTTCTTCTAGCCTTGCCCATGTTCATTCTGGCCGGCAACCTCATGAATAGCTCGGGCATTTCACGAAGGCTTGTTCGGTTCTCTCTGGCTCTCGTGGGTTCCCTTCCAGGTGGATTAGGGATGGTCAATGTCGTCGCCAGTATGTTTTTTGCAGGTGTCACCGGTGCAGCGATGGCTGACACCGCAGCCATGGGTTCCATTCTCATACCAGCGATGCATGAGGAGGGGTATGAGGACGGGTTTAGTGCCGCAATTACAGCCGTCTCGTCGACAGTAGGCCCCATTATTCCACCCAGCATTCTTTTCGTGGTTTACGGCTATATTGCCAATGTATCGATCGGGAGTCTTTTCCTTGCTGGTTTCATCCCAGGCATTCTCATCGGACTTTCCTTGATGGTGGCAGTCTATATTGTCTCCCGGAAAAGGAATTACCCAAGAGGACCGAGGTTTTCTCCAAGAGTATTGATAAGGGAGTTCAGGAGCTCCCTCATCGCCCTCATTTTCCCAGTTCTCATTGTCGCGGGAATGGTTTTTGGAGTCATGACCCCAACCGAGGTCAGCGCCATGGCAGTTGTCCTGGCATTCATCACGGGCAAATTCATTTACAAGGAGCTCAAATGGTCTGATATGGGAAAGATCTTCATACAGAGTGGAATACTGTCCGGATCTGTTGTGTTCATCGTCGCAACAAATAACATTTTGCTCTATGCAGTTACCCTTGAGCAAATAGCAGACAAGATAGGGGCAGCCTTTTTTTCCATTACCCAAAACAAAGTCCTGCTACTCCTGATGCTGAACTTTGTTCTTCTTTTTTTCGGAGCCCTGATAGATACCTTGCCACTCATGATCATGTTTATTCCAGTTCTTCTGCCGCTATTCGCAAAATTGGGTGTACACCCCATCCATGCGGGGGTTTTCGTTGTCCTGAACATGGTTATTGGCATATCGACACCTCCGGTTGGACCTGGCCTATTCATAGCTACCAGCATCGCCAAAGTGGACCTTCTCACAGCGGCGAGGGCTATGGTACCGTTTCTTATTGCGGTCATAGCCGTCTTGCTTCTTGTGACATACTGTCCCCCAATAACATTGTGGATTCCAAGCCTTGTCATGAAATAGTGGTGACTCAAGTCGGGTCTGCCAGGCGTCTTGTTTGGGCTTCCATTGAGCATCGAGCAAAAGGAATCACCCAGCAGCAAAGGGCCGTCCTTCGAAGGTCGAAACGATCTAGATGGCTGGCAGGGAAGAACGTCCCCTTTCGTTCACCGTACGGCGTTTCTGATCCCGTCGAGGCGGGACTTGGTAGCTCCTCGATCCTCCAAACTCAGCCTGAAGGCCTCAGACAGGGGAGCCTCGCCCCTTCGGGGACGTTCTCCTTCGCTTTGCTCGAAGAGATGCTCTTCGCCAAGACGGGTCACCCCAAGAAATCCCTAGTGATCTCTCTAGGCGCATTTTTCAGTGACAACCATCTTAGAAGAGTAGAGTGATATTTTCGTTTACTGAGGCTAGGTCATGATACCCCAGTCGGGGGCGATACGGTCGAAAAACGAATCTTTGGGGAGAAGAAGAAATGGCGAAACGAATCACGATTATTGGTGGTGGGCCCGGCGGTTACGTCTGTGCCGTCCGAGGGGCCCAGCTAGGTGCTCAGGTCACCATTGTGGAAAGAGATGCTCTTGGCGGAACGTGTCTCAATTGGGGATGTGTTCCGACAAAAGCCTTACTTCATGGGGCCCGTCTGTATCGAGCGATACGAGACGCTGGACGCTTTGGTATTGAATGCACCCCGGCACCAGTCCGATTCGACAAGATGATGGAGAGGAAGGACGTCGTGGTTCAGAACAACGTCTCGGGTCTGGAAAGCCTTCTGAAAAGACACGGTGTCACGGTGATCAGGGGGACAGGCAGGTTGTTGGATCCTCACACGGTTGAGATTGACAATGGTGAGGGGAACATCTCGAGAGAGGGGGCAGAGGCTGTGGTGATTGCAACCGGCTCGGCCCCTCTCGTCCCATCCTTCATGAAACTGGATAAAGACCGAATCGTCACCACAACTGGAGCATTGGATTTACAGCGCTTGCCCGTCAGTGTGGCCGTTGTGGGCGGGTCTGTATCGGGGTGTGAATTTGCCTGCATGTTCGGTCTGCTGGGATCGGAGGTCACGCTTATTGAAATGTTGGACAAGATCCTCCCCACGGAAGATGCTGAGATTTCCCGGAGGTTCGCAGGCGCTCTGAGATCTCTGGGGGTCAGGGTGATGACAAAAACGGCGGTCAGGTCTGTGGAGTGGGATGACGGGACCGACTCGGTGACGCTGGTCACGGAGAAGGGTGAACGGATGACGGCTTCCTGCTGCCTTGCGGCCATGGGAAGAAAGCTGAACATCGACAACATCGGGCTTGACGCACTTGGGATCGAATACTCTCCCAAAGGGATCGGGGTCAACGAGAGGATGGAGACGACTATCCGAGATGTGTATGCGGTCGGCGACGTGACCGGGAAGATCCTCCTCGCCCATGTGGCGAGCGCGCAGGGCATTGTGGCCGCCGAGAATATCATGGGGATTGATGCGACCATGGACTACTCGGCTGTGCCCAGCTTTGTCTACACCGAACCGGAGATTGGAAGTGTAGGGCTCAAGGAGGAGGAAGCGAAGGCCATGGGGATGGATATCATGATGGGAAAGGCCATTTTCAAGACGAATGCCATGGCCCATGCGATGAGTGAGACCACTGGTTTTGTCAAAACGGTCGTGGATCGGAAAACCAAAGAAATCCTTGGTGTTCACATTCTGGGACCTCACGCCACAGATCTGCTTGCACACGCGGTGACACTCGTCAAAGGTCGGATGACGAGCAAAATGGTCAAGGCCATGATCCATCCCCATCCAACACTGTCGGAGACGACCAAGGAGGCTGTGCTCGCCGCCATGAATCAGGCAATCCACGCGGGATAACGTGGTTGCTGAGTTCGGGCTACGGGGGAAGGGGATGTCAGGGATGTTTCGGTTCCCACTGCTGGCTATATCCGAACCAGAACAGCATTTGCAGCCGCAGTATATGCCGTGAAGACCAATCTTGGTAGCGAGACGGCCGGACGGGGATATGTTGACCAGGCGCCAGATAAGGGCCTGAAAGATTCGTTATCCATGGATGAATCAATGCGGGGGTCATATCCGGATCGACTCCAATCAAAAGAATTTCGATAAAAAGGAGGGAGCGATGATTGTTGGAATTCCGAAGGAGATCAAGACTCAGGAGCATCGTGTGGGTGTCGTTCCGGCTGGTGTGAAGGCTTTTGTTGATGCGGATCATCGGGTGGTCATCGAAAAAGGAGCGGGACTGGACAGTGGAATCACGGATGATGAATACGAGGCCGTGGGTGCGACCATTCTGGAGACGGGACAGAAGATCTATGACGATGCCGAGATGGTGATGAAGGTCAAGGAACCGCTGCCGGAGGAGTATGGACTGCTCCATGAAGGCCAGATTCTTTATACCTATCTCCATCTGGCACCGGCCCCCGAATTAACACGGGCACTTCTTGAGAGAAAAGTCATCGGCATTGCGTATGAGACCATCCAGCTTGACAATGGCTCACTGCCGTTGCTGACTCCGATGAGTGAAATCGCGGGACGCATGTCGATTCAGGTGGGAGCCTATCATCTCCAGAAAGAGCACGGGGGGCGGGGCGTTCTTCTCGGTGGTGTTCCGGGGGTGACCCCCGGAAATGTGGCGATACTCGGGGCCGGCATCGTGGGGACCAATGCCGCCAAGATCGCCGTGGGGATGGGAGCCCGGGTGACTGTTCTCGATGTCAGGCTTGATAGACTTCGATACCTGGACGACATCTTTGGTGCACGGATCACAACGCTCATGTCGAACAGCCACAATATCGAGGAAACGGTCACAGACGCTGATCTCGTTGTCGGGGCGGTTCTGATTCCCGGCGGCCGTACACCGTGTCTTGTGACCCGTGAGCTCGTCTCCAGAATGAAAAAGGGTGCTGTTCTTGTCGATGTGGCGGTTGACCAGGGCGGATGCATTGAGACGATTCGGCCGACCTATCATGACAACCCCACCTATGACATCGACGGTGTGATCCACTATGGCGTGGCCAACATTCCAGGGGCAGTAGCGCGGACCTCAACCTTTGCCCTGACAAATGCGACACTCCCCTACGCCCTCAAGATCGCGGGCAACGGTTGGCAAGAGGCGGTCCGGAAAGACAAGAATCTTCTCAAGGGTGTCAACGTGGTCCAAGGACAACTGGTTTGTCAACCGGTGGGCGATGCCCTGAACATGGCCTGCGTACCGATCGAGACACTGATCGGTTGACGCGGCGCTGTCGGAGGATTTTCCAGGATTAGAGCATGGCAGAAATCATCAACGAAAACAGCCGTATTCCCAAGTATCTCCAGATCCAGGGATGGATCGAGGAGATGATCACCAAGGAGCGTTTTCGCATCGGCGACCGGCTCCCCTCGGAGGCCAAACTCGCCACCCTCTGCGGTGTCAATCGAAACACCATTCGCCAGGCCATTTCCGAACTGGTGAATCAAGGGTTGTTAAGCACAAAGAACGGCGTGGGCACATTCATCACCTCCAGAATACCTGAGCAGCCCAGATACTCTCTGGATCATATCTCCAGTTCGTCGGAGGATATTCGTTCTGCGGGTTACGCACCCAGAACACGCCTCATATCCAAGAAAATCATCGAGGCCGACGGCGATCTATCAAACAAACTCATGCTCGGCACACACCGGAAGATTATTCAAATCGTCCGCCTCCGACTGGGAGACAAGATGCCCCTGATTCTCGAACGGAGTCATCTGCCCTATGGGGAATTCAGGGAAATCCTCGACATGGACCTCACGGGATCCCTTTATCGGCTGCTTGTGGATCATTTCGGCTCCGAGCTGGACCGATCGGTTCAAACCTTCCGGGCTGTCCTCCTCACAGACATGGAGGCGAGGCTTCTCAAGGTGTCCCCTGCCTCGCCGGGCATATTTCTTGAGAGTATTATCTATAACAGGAGGGGTGTCGCCCTTGAACTTCTCCAGTCCTACTATCGAGGCGACAAATACGTGTTTCAGGTCAATTCTGGAAACTACCAGGTGAATGTTCAGCATTGACGCACATCTCGTCGGGAGCAAGGAGGTCGAGAAAATGTCCCAGAAAGGTATTCTTGAGCGTTTACAGGACGTCAACATGGATGCGGAGATCTGGTGGGATTCGTCCCCTTTGGTGTATCGGAACTGGGCAAAGGGTGTTACAGAGGGGGCATCGGCGGATAGGAAGGACGCTTGGCGGGCCCAGTTGGGCCGTCTTTTTGATCCGGACCGGCCGGGAGAGACGCTTTTTCGGGGTGTGACGACCAACCCGCCGCTGAGTCTCAATGCGGTCAAGGACGATC
>Ga0180437_10009864_pt1 | contig 11737 bp, 8 predicted proteins | sample SS_ome_4_FD_132410 | JGI IMG/M metagenome (GOLD analysis project Ga0180437, IMG submission 132410) | Hypersaline lake sediment archaeal communities from the Salton Sea, California, USA - SS_3_D_1 metaG | ecosystem: Environmental > Aquatic > Non-marine Saline and Alkaline > Hypersaline > Sediment... | reverse complement strand
TTTATTCGTTACGCAAAAGAATTAAAAGCTTGCGGAGCAAGCATTATTGTTGAAACGCCAAAGCCGCTATACCATTTATTTTCACAATGTGATTATATAGATCAGTTGTTTGTAAAAGGCAAAAACATCTTCCCTTTCGATGTTCAAATATCGTTGCTCAGCTTGCCCTATATATTTGATACAACCGTTGAAACGATACCTCAAAACATACCGTATATCTACGCCGATGAAACGCTCATAGAATTTTGGAGGAAAAAAATTATATCCGATAAAAACTTTAAAGTTGGTATCTGTTGGAAGAGTCAGCTGACAAGTGGTCTGGAAAAAAACATACTCACAAGGCGATCATTACCCCTTGAAGCGTTTTTGTCTTTATCAGAGATTGAAAATGTTAGCTTCTATTGCTTGCAAAAATATAACTTTGAAGAAATCAACTCAATTGATAAAAACTTTGTCATACATAGATTCGAACATTTTGATGAAGAGCATGGCGGCTTCATGGATACAGCCGCACTAATGAAAAATCTCGATCTTGTTATAACTGTCGACACCTCTGTCGCTCATCTGGCCGGAGCTTTGGGCATTCCAACATTTCTTATTTTACCATGCTCAAGCAACTGGAGATGGCAACTACAAGAAAAGAGTACCCCTTGGTACCCAAATATGCGTTTATTCAGAAAAAACACCCCTGACGATCATAATCTTGTCATAAAAGAAATTAAAAAAGCCCTTCTACACACAAAACACTCAAACAAAAACAACCTAAGAAAAAAGATAGAACAGGCAAACCTCTTTCTAAATAAAGGCAATATCGAAGAATCATTGGAACTATATAAAGAAATAGCCGCGATAGCATCTCAATCACCCAGAATTTTGTACAATCTGGGATACGTGTGCCGAATAAAGGGAGATGTAAACGATGCAATAAACGCTTATGAAAAATCGTTATGCTTAGACCCAAAGCAAGAGGATGCACGACTTGGTCTTGCCAAGTCATATCTTTCTGCAGGTGAATTTAAAAAAGGGTGGGAACAGTTTGAATACCGGCATTTACACACAAACCTATTTAAACAAAAAAAAATCGACCCGTATAGCTTAAAAGGAAAAAGAGTTTTATTGCTATCTGAATGGGGCTTAGGTGACATGATGCATTTTATACGATATGCAAAACTCCTTAAAGATATCGGCGCCACAATTATCGTTGAAGCATTTAGACCCCTATTTGATTTATTTTCACAGTATGATTACATAGACGAATTATTCATGCATGGAACCAATCCTCCACCATACGACGTGAAAATAGGCATTTTAAGTCTCCCCTATATTTTTGATACAACTATTGATACCATTCCAGCTCCAATCCCTTACCTGTATGCGGATAAGAAATTGATAGCACTTTGGAAAGAAAAACTAAAAGCTGATAGAAATTTCAAGGTTGGGCTTTGCTGGCATTCAAAACCTATCCATATAGAACAGCAACCAAGAACAAGAAGGTCGGTTCCATTACACCTATTCGCACCACTTTCAGACATTGAAGGAGTAAGCTTTTACAGCCTTCAACAAATCCATGGAACAGATCAAATAAAAAATCTGCCAGAAGGATTTATGGTACATGAATTTGGCAACGACTTTGACAAAACTCATGGAAGATTTATGGATACTGCGGCAGTTATCAAAAATTTGGATTTGGTCATTTCGGTCGATACATCTATTGTTCATCTTGCTGGAGCATTGGGAAAACCGGTGTGGGTATTGATACCACATTCTGCTGAATGGAGATGGATGTATGGAAGAAATGATACACCCTGGTACCCAAACATAACCCTTTTTAGACAACCGCAACCAAACAATTGGAAGCAAGTAATAGACAAAATAAAAGGTAAGTTAGAACAAATCATATAGGAGCAAACATGAAAAAAATAACAAATAAAAAAATATTTTTCTTCCTCATTTTATCAGTTCCAACAACACAAACCATAACCGCTTCAAACAAAAAAAGCCCCTCAAAAAAAACAGCTCAAAAAACAAACAAAGACACGACCAACAAAGTTGCCCAGGCACACTTCGATTTAGGAAAAGCCTATCAGGAAGAAAAAAATATCGAGGAAGCAATCATAAATCTCCAAAAAGCGTTAGATCGAGACCCGAAACACCTTTCTACCCTCTTTTTGCTGGGCAAAATATATTTAGAAAATAAAAAGGAATATAACAAAGCAATAGAATACTTCAAAAAAAAATTGAAACTCAATCCTAAATGTTATAAATCTGAATGTAGCCTAGCAAACGCCTACTATAATAAAAAAAATACAGATCTAGCAATTGCCCATTACAAAAAATCTATAGCAATTAACCAAAAATATATTCCAGCCTATGAAGGGTTAGCAAATGCACTCATAAGAAAGAAAAAGATGGAATATGCAACAGACATATATCTGCAAGCACTCGAGCAAGCACCCAGATCAGTGGAGACAATTAATAAACTCATAGATCTTTTGATAAAACAAAAAAGATTTGACGAAGCAGCAGACTATTGCAAAAAATCAATAAAAATAAAAGACGATGATAATAATCAAGCAAAAGTTTCTCAACTTTTCTCTTTCTGTAATCATCATGAAGAAGCTTTAAAAATATTGCAAAAATTACATAAGAAACACCCAGAGAATGATAAGATTGCCAATAGCCTTGCGTACTCATACAAACAAACTGGTGACTGTGAAAAAAACATTGATTTTCTCAAAACAGCTTTGGAACTAAATCCAAAAAATAAAAGTGCTCAAATAAATCTTGCACATTCTCTTTTGTCCATAGGAGACTTTGCAAATGGATGGACAAGATTTTATAATTATAAAACAAAAAAATCTAATACAAGATTAGGCAATAAAAAGGGAATAAAAGGACGAGCTGTCCTTATACAAGGAGAATGGAACCTCAAAGACAACATTATGTTCTTACGATATATAAAAGAGGTCAAAAAGCTTGGGGCAAAAAAAATTATCGTTCAAACGCCTCAGAGCCTCATTCCCATTTTGGAGCGTTGCCCCGACATAGACCAAATTATCAATATGAATAAAGCAACGCCATGCTCTTACAACAAAAAAATACCACTCACCTGTTTACCTAAGATTTTTGAAACAACGGTAGAAACCATACCAAATGAAACCCCTTACATCGATGTTGATCAAAAAATTGTAAACCAATGGAAGGAAAGGCTGCAACATGATACCGCGCTCAAGATAGGGGTATACAACGCAAAGAATTCGAGCATACCAATGGCGCACATTATGCGTCTGTCTGCAACTGAAAATACAAGTACATACATTTTACGTGGAAAAATAGACCATCAAGACCTTCATACAATTCCAAACAGCAAAATGGTTCATCTATTTGGCAAAGGATTTGAAGGAACTGATACAGATATCGTCAACCTATCTGCGATAATAAAAAATATGAACCTGGTAATAACAAATGACTCTTTCGTTGCTCATCTTGCCGGCGCTTTGGGAGCACCAGTTTGGGTCATGCTTCCATATATTACCGATTGGCGATGGCTCAGAGACAGAGCCAACTCTCCATGGTATCCAACTATGAAATTATTTAGGCAAAAAAAAGAGGACAAAGATTGGGATGCAGTCATTGATGCTATGATAAAAGAACTCGAAAAAATCGCTACACAGTAAAGATTGCTTGACTTATTTATAATTCTGTTTAGCCTACTTATGTAAAAAACAGACATTCATAACTATTTTTTAAAATTATGAACAACATAAAAATACTTAAGCTAGGCGGCAGTTTATTTACAAACAAAGATGCATCGGTCGGCACGGTTAAAGCAAACATGTTAGATCAACTATCAAATGAAATTTCACACTACTGTTTAAACTATGCCGGCTCACTCATATTAGTATTTGGAACCGGCTCGTTTGGGCACCAGCCCGCAAAAAAATATAATGTATTACAGACATTTAATGCAACCGGAACCATAGAAACATATAAATCGGTCATATGTCTAAGCAATCTCTTATTAGAATCGCTCAACAAATATGGGATACATGCAATGCCCATAGATATCATGAGTTGCGTTACCGCACAAAACGGCATCATCAAAACAATGCAAATCGACACGATAAAACTGCTCCTTGCCAACAACTTTTTACCAATTATATGTGGAAACGTTGTCATGGATATGCAAACAAAGGTGAACATTGTTTCGAGTGATCAAATAGCGGCCTATCTTTCAAAAAAATTAAACGCTTTGCGCTTAGGGTTTGGATCAATAGAACACGGAGTCTATGATAAAAATAACGCGGTCATTAAAGAAATAAATTCCCACAATTTTGATGAGCTTAAAAAACATATAGGACATTCTCAATACACCGATGTCACCAACGGCATGTTGGGAAAAGTAAACGCCATTTTGCAAATTCCTTCTTTACAAGCATACATCTTTAACGCAACAAAAAAAGGGAATATTTCTCGCTTCTTAAATGGCGAAACAATAGGAACCAAAATAGTATCTTAAAAAAATCTGCATACGAGGATTATGAAACGTGGAAAAAATAAGTTTTTCAAAATTAGGACAAGGTAAGACAGAAGAAGAAAAAGCTGCTATCAAAAGAAGATGGCTCGAAGAAAAACGGCAAACGACCTGCAAACATATCGGCCATTTTTCATTTGACCCTCAACAAGTTGCCGGCAGAAACTGTGAAAACATGATCGGCGCAACCCAAATTCCTTTGGGCGCAGCAGGACCAATAACAATTAAAACTTTAAAACAGGAAACCAAAGAATATTATGTGCCACTAGCAACAACAGAAGGAGCGCTCGTTGCAAGTGTTTCACGTGGCTGTAAAGCGATTAGTCTTTCAGATGGTGCTCTGGTAAAAGTAAAACAACTGGGAACAAGTCGAGCTCCCGTATTTAAAGTGCGTAATCTCATCGAAGCAGAAAAACTGATTCATTGGACTCAAGAAAATTTTGAATACCTCAAAGAAATAACGGAAGAAACCGATACGTATCTTCTATTAAAAAAGATTCAACCTTTTTTGTCAGGCAGATTTGTTTTTTTACGTTTTATCTATGATACCCATGAAGCAATGGGTATGAATATGGTAACTATAGCAACCAAAAGAGCTGCTGAAGCAATACAAAAATCCCTTGGCATTGAACTGTTATCACTCAGCGGGAATATGTGCGTTGATAAAAAGCCGTGTTGGCTCAATTTTATTTTGGGCCGTGGCAAGCGAGTTTGGGCGGAAGCGGTTATAAAAAAAGAGGTGGTAAAAAACGCTTTAAAAACAACCCCAGAAAAAATAAAATCTGTTGTATTGGGCAAAAATATGGTAGGCTCTCAATTAAGTGGAAGCTTGGGTTTTAATGCCCACTTTTCCAATATTATTGCAGCCCTGTTTATTGCAACCGGACAAGATCCGGCTCATGTTGTTGAGGGAAGCCTCGGAACAACAAGTGCAGAAGTAGAAAAAAATGGGGATCTTTATTTTAGTATTTATTTACCTTCTTTGCTGTTGGGAACGATCGGTGGCGGCACCGGCCTGGCAACACAACAAGAAGCATTAAAGATTTTAGGACTAGGAAATGGCACAAAAGGAGAAGCCTTGGAATTAGCACGCATCGTTGGCGGAGCTGTTTTGGCAGGAGAACTTTCTTTGGTTTCCGCTTTGGCAGCAAATCATTTGGCAAAAGCACATGAACAATTAGGGAGAAGTCAAAAAAAATGATTAATCTAAAACAATTTACATCAGTTGGCATCGTTGGATTTGGAGGCTATGTTCCTTTTTGGCGACTAGGAATGGAAGAAGTTGGTTCACATTGGGGAGCAGATGTAAACCGCGTAAAAAAAAGTTTGGGCATAGAACATAAAGCTGTTGCATCGCATGACGAAGATGCATTGACCATGGCCGTTGAAGCAAGCACCATTGCACTGCAAAGATCAGGTATATCACCCAAAAAAATTGGCGCCATTTTTATAGGTAGTGAATCACACCCATATGCCGTTAAGCCAACCGGAACTATCTTGGGTGACATTTTAGGAATCGGCAATAATTATTTTTGTGCCGATCTACAATTTGCCTGTAAAGCAGGAACAGCAGGCATCCAAATTGTTGCCGGAATGATAGAAGCCGGAATGATCGACTACGGTTTGGTTGTGGGGGTCGATAAAGCCCAAGCAAAACCGGCAGATGCATTAGAATATACCGCCTCTGCAGGAGCAGCCGCATTTATTTTAGGGAATAAAAAAGAAAGATGGGGGGCTCAGTTGATGCATACCTTTTCTCATGCTTCTGATACGCCCGATTTTTGGAGGCGCTCAGGAGAAGCATTTCCCTCTCACGGTGGAAGATTTACCGGAACGCCTGGTTATTTTGGACACATTGAGCATTGTTTAGAAACATTTTTGGAACAAACAAATAAAACACCAGCCGATTTTGACTATGTGATATTCCATATGCCGAACACAAAATTTCCATTAAAGGTTGCAAAAAAATATGGGTTTACAAAAGAACAATTGCAGCCAGGGTTTTTGGTCCCTCATATTGGCAACCCGTATGCTGCTTCATCTCCATTAGGATTGATTTCTGTTTTAGAACAAGCAACAAGAGATCAAAATATTTTAGTTGTTTCTTATGGTTCTGGCGCAGGAAGCGATGCATTTTGGTTTAAAACTGAAAAACCGTTGAAGACCATCACAAACAACGGAAAAAAAATCGCTGATTATATCAACAGCTTTGAAAAAATAAACTATCTCGATTATCTAACGAAGCAGGAAACAATATGAACATAGTAGTAAGCGGCGCATACCAAACAAATTTTGGTGAACTGTGGAACTATAGCCTAGAAGATTTAATCTTTGAATCAATCAATGGTGCGTTGAAAGATGCGTCACGAGGAAAAAAAGAGATCGATGTCGTTTTTTTTGGCAATATGCTTTCAAGCAGTCTTTCAAGTCAAAATCATATTTCAGCATTGATAAATCAATTTTTAAAATCTAACGTGCCAGTTATACGCGTTGAATCAGCATGTGCATCTGGCGGCGTTGCAATAGCGCAAGCATGCACAGCATTAGAATCTGGCCAATATGAAAAGGCGTTGGTAATAGGCGCAGAAAAAATGACCGATTTTCCGGTCGAACAAATTTCCTACGCATTAATGAACGCAGCATCTGAACAAGAAAGAGATGCCGGCCTTTCTTTTGTTGGTCTTTATGCGTTGATGGCCAACCAATACATAGAAACATTCGGTGCAACCGAGCAAGATTTGGCATTACCAGCAATAAAAAATCACAAACATGCAGCAACGAACAAAAAAGCACAGTTCCCTTTTGAGATTAGCTTACAACAAGTTATGGAAAGCCCTTTGGTTGCAGATCCATTACGATTGTTACATTGTTCACCCATTTCTGATGGCGCAGCAGCAGTTGTGTTGGAAAAAAACAACAAGAAAAAGAACAATACGACCAAAATTGTCGCAAGCGCGCAAGCAGGAGAAACACTGGCACTATCTGAACGGGATAACTTTTTCACGCTACAAGCAACAGAAAAAGCAGCGAAAAAAGCGTATACCCAAGCAGGCCTTGGCCCAAAAGATGTATCGTTGTTAGAAGTGCATGATTGTTTTACCATTGCAGAACTATTGGCAATCGAAGATTTGGGTCTTTACAAAAAAGGTGAAGGTTTTGTTGCTATGCGAAATGGTGATTTACAGATGGGTGGTAAATATCCGGTCAATAGTTCCGGCGGCCTGAAAGCATGTGGGCATCCAGTTGGTGCAACGGGAGTGAAACAAATGGTCGAGGTCGTTCATCAATTACGAACAAAAAAACCTTTGGTTGGCTTGACCCACAACATCGGGGGAACTGGAGGAACAGCGGTTATTCATATTTTACAAAGATAAAGGAAAACAAAATGGCCAGCCCAGCGGTCTACTGGAGAAAGAAAAAAACAACCTTTTTATTTTTAAACAAAAAAGGAACATTGCTTAGTTTTACAAAAATTAACAATCCGCCCAAAGGATTTGGCAAACAAGCTTATTGGGTCGGCATCGTAGAGTTTCCTGAAGGTACAAACCAAATCGGTCAATTGATTTTGGAAGGAAAAGAGCCAAAGATTGGCCAAGCTGTCATTGGCGTAATAAGGAAAACAAGGCAACCAAACAACGAAGAAGTAATAACATACGGCGTAAAATTTAAACTGTTATGATGACCGTTTCGGCCCCAGGAAAAATTCATATCTCAGGCGAACATAGCGTTGTATATGGCAAACCGGCACTCCTTGCCGCGGTAGACAAAAGAATTCGTGTCACCATAACACCACTCAACGACAATACAATAAAATACAAAGACATAAATTCAGGAAAACAAACAGTGTCGCATTTTGCCGAGATACAACAACGCACCCTTGAAACAAAATCCGTCTTCGCCAAGGCTTCGTCGGACAGGAGATTTGGAGTATTCAGGCAAAGCGAAAAAAATCCATGGACGCTGCACAAAATAGCAATCGGGGAAACATACCAATTTTTAAACAGAAAGCCAAAGAGCGGCTTTTCTTTAAGCTTGTATTCGGAAATACCAATCGGATCTGGCATGGGATCTTCTGCCGCAACAAGCGCTGCGATAATTGGCGCAATTTTTTGCCTGGAACAAGAGACATGGGACCTGCAAACCATCAATAAAATTGTTTATGAAGCAGAAAAAAGAGTGCATGGCTTGCCAAGTGGTGCGGACAATACCACCATTGTACATGGCGGCTTGTTACGCTTCCCCTCAAAAACAGTCACACCACCAGGTACAATACCACCATTTATTTTGATTCAAAGTGGCAAGCCGATAGAAACAACCGGAGAAATGGTTGCAAACGTGAGGGCAAAATACAACGAAAAAAAAGAAACATTCAAGGCGCTTTTTTCACAAACCGAAGCAATAACAGAGCAGATAATCAAAGCATTTGAAACATCTGCATTTGAAAACTTTTATTCATTAATCCAAGAAAACCAAAGATTGTTAGAAAAAATGGGCGTTGTCAGCGAAAGAGCAAAAAGAATCATTAGACGTGTTGAATCAATTGGTGGAGCGGCAAAAATTTGTGGAGCCGGCGGCAAAAAAAAAGGCTCAGGCATTATCTTGGCTTTTCACCCACAAATAAAAATGTTAGAGCAAGCATTAAAAAAAGAACAGATCCCATATTTTTGTAGCTCATTGACTAACAAAGGGCTGATACGTGAAGACATATAAAGCAACGGCGATATCACCTGCCAACATTGCATTCATTAAGTATTGGGGCTGGAAAAATGAAAATGACAAAGCACTCATTTTACCGGCAAATGATAGCATTTCGATGAACTTGAGCAATTGCCTCACCACAACAACGGTCGAGTTTTCGCCACACTTTACAAGCGACTCTGTAAAAATCGCTTTTTTTGGTCAAGAAAAAAGAGAGGCAACAGAAAAACAACGAGAAAAAGTCTTGCACCACGTTAACCGACTAAAGAAAACAGGAGACATAACCCTTCCGGTAAAAATAGTTTCTCACAATTCATTTCCATCAGACGCTGGTATTGCATCTTCTGCCTCTGCATTTTCGGCATTAACTGCAGCAACAGCACACGCGCTTGGATTTGCGTGGGACACAAAAAAATTATCAATCGAAACTCGTTTGTCTGGATCTGGCTCTGCTTGTCGATCAATTGTTGATGGATTTGCCTACTGGCAAAAAGACACCAATTCTGAAAATTGTTACGCATACCAACTCAAGGATGAAACCTGGTGGGACTTAGCAGACATTGTCGTAGTTCTAGATTCACACTCTAAAAAAATCTCATCTTTAGACGGCCACCAATTAGCAACCACAAGCCCTTACTACCAAGTTCGCCTACAAGAACTACCTGCACGAATAAAAAAAATAAAACAGGCAGTTGAAGGAAAAGATTTTACACGTTTTGGAACACTGATCGAACAAGAAGCAATCTCAATGCATGCTATCTGCATGACTTCCCAACCTCCTCTTTTTTATTGGAACCACGGCACTCTGGAAGTTATCCTTGCACTGCAACAATGGAGGAAAACAGGCCTGATGGGCTATTTCACCATCGACGCCGGCCCAAATCTCCACATAATTTGCCAAAAAAAAGATGCCAACATCTTAAATCAGCGCCTACAAGCACTAAACAACGTTTCATTCACTATCGTAAACACTCCCTGCAAAGGAACAAGGATCATCGATAACCATTTGTTTTAATTCGCCATTCTCAAACCAAAACAAAACATTTCTATCGGAGATTTTTCTTAGATTCTTAGCGCAACTAAGGGATTTTTCTTGTGGCGCAAAGTTTTCTTGCAAAACAAGGGTCCCTTACGTTAAAGAATTGTTACAACAAGAAACATTTTTTTTGAAATTTTCTCGCAAAAAAAATTTTTTGCTGCATTTAGAATTACTCTACATTTCAAACACCGCTTTTGATCAAAATATTCAAAACTCACTTTACAAAAAAATGTAATTCAGCATGAAAACATTCAAAGTTTTTAAAAATTTTTATTGACGAATATTTTTTTGTGTGTACAATTTTTTTTAAGTAGGCAAAGCTTGTGACCATATTATAAATCTTAAACGGTGGAGGATATAAAAAATGGACGGCTAATGTAAAAGCGAGTTTTATCGACTATGTATTTTCATTTTTTCTTTTTCGTTTTGCAAAAAACCCAAAACTATCAAAAAAGCAAAACATAAAAAATCATGCTGATCAGATAAAGCATTCATCAAAAAATGGAAGTGTTCTAAAGCAAATCGCCCTTTCAGGCGAATTAATAATCCAAACCCCTTAATTTAGTGTATATTTTAAATAATTTTTTTAATGTGAGGTAAATATCATGTTTATAAAAAAAGCAAATGTATTGTTAGTTGCATTTTTAGGTTTAAACTTTTCTCATTCTGCTCTGAGTATGAGCTATATTCGTAGCTGTTCTGACTGGTTCTGTGAAAAATTAGCGTCAGCAGAAAACAAAATGATATTAATGGGCATAGAAGAAGAAAACAAACAAAGCTTCTCAAGAGTTCAAGCAAGTTTTCTTAACCACACTAAAGGTACTCAAGTGAGACCCTCTTTTTCGGATGTCTGGAGAGCATGCAACCATATTAAAGACAATAACTACAATTGCAACGAAAATGTCTTAGAGCACTTGTTAACCCTTTTGAGAGCATGGGATAGAAGGCAACCAAACACAGACTATATAATAAGGCATATAGAAGAAATGGAAGCTGCCATAGGGCAAAAAAGACAAAACAAAAACAAAAAAAGGCCAAGGAACAATCCAAGTGCACCTACAAAAACACCTTTAAATGACGCCCAACCTGAAAACGCAAATAATACAAAAGAGGATATGTCTAAGCTTTCTTTGCGAGAATTTAATTGTCTTATGAGAGAATTAAGAGAAAAACAAACATATTCAGAAACAACTAAAAAAAGGGTTAAACGAGAAAAACAGAACTTGTTTGATTTCACGCCATATGATTATGAAAATTGTACAATAGATGATGAAAGTTGTGTGGAATATATTCAACCTAATACAGGTGAATTTTGTTCAAAAAGTACCTGGAACCAAGAAATTTTGCAAGAAGAAACTGATCTTGAAAACGATAAGTTTGATTTGTGTACTTACTGTGAAGGGCAAATCAAGGGAAATGCATTCAGAATAAAAAATGGCGAACCATACTGTGATAGACATTGTCAT
>Ga0180437_10009863_pt1 | contig 11738 bp, 7 predicted proteins | sample SS_ome_4_FD_132410 | JGI IMG/M metagenome (GOLD analysis project Ga0180437, IMG submission 132410) | Hypersaline lake sediment archaeal communities from the Salton Sea, California, USA - SS_3_D_1 metaG | ecosystem: Environmental > Aquatic > Non-marine Saline and Alkaline > Hypersaline > Sediment... | reverse complement strand
TCACCCGTCGTTTCTTCCGGCCCATCAGATCGTGCCGAGGGTTGCGATACCTGACGACTTCTCGGCGCCCACTCGAGTACGAAGTGCGCCGTTTGCGTCGAGACCCGACGCCAGTCAGGTTCACTCGTCCTCGTCGTCGTACTCGCTTCCCTCGAAAGGGTCCTCGTCCATCTCCTCGATGGCAGACTCGTAGACCTCGATGCCCTCGAGCACCGCCTCGATGTTGTCGGCGAGCTGGTCGTGGACGTCGGCGTCGGCCTTGAGACCCTCTTCCAGAGAGTCGCTCATATCGAGACAGGCTCGGGCGAGCGTCACGAGACTCTCGACGATGCTCTCGTCGTCCGCGTCCTCGGACAGCAATCCGTCGTCTTCCATCTCGGCAAACGCTTCACCAAGAGACGTTGCGATCTGGGCGACCAGATCATAGGACTTCGCCACCTCGTCGGTGTCTTCTTCCTCGACGCTCTCGATGAGAGTGCCAAGCGTCTCACGCACCCGAGTCAGGATCTCCTGACTGCGGTCGTCGCTCGACTCTCCTCCCTCGAAGACTGCCCCGACATCGTCATCGTCGAAGTCGATGTCGGCGTCGGTGTCGGTGTCCTCGGTGAGTTGGGTCCTGTTCAGGTCCTCATCAGTGAGACCGATGAGAGCCATGTCCTCTTCCAGACTCGGCACCACGATGTTGATCATTCGTTCCTCCGTACTGCGTTCATGACTGCCGTTTTATCTCCAATCACGCATGATCGGAGCTACGAACTCACCTATCTCCGAGATGACAGCGACAGTTCGCGGACTAACTCTCGCACTTCTGCGAGTCTCCGTCCAGAACCGCGACTCTCGTTGAGTAGATTTTGCAGCATCTGTGCACTGCGTCGACTCTCGGAGAGTAGCTCTCTATCAGAGATACCAGCAGAGCGATCAGGCCGCAAGTGCGCACTTCTTCGATCGTGACTCTCAAAACGCCGACCGCCGCCGAACCCACCACCGCCACCACCACCCATGATTTTCATGGCTGCCGCTTCCATCTTGGCCTTGCGGATAGTCTCTCTCTCTCGCTCACGCCAGATTTCTTCGATCTCCTCTTCCGACAGATGATGAATCGTGCGCTTGATCCAGGCGTCGGACATCGAATCCACCAGCTGCAGCGCTAGCCCGGCTTGTGCGCTCTTCACCTCGACTTGCGCCAGCTCGTAGATCGCGCTTGGCACTGTCATGTGGACCGTGAACGAGACATCCTCGAGCGGAATGTCTAGAGCCGCCAGGTGCACGCGGCATATCTTCTCGATGCCGAGCTTGATAGCCTGCTGAACGCGGAGCACTGTGCGAGCAAAGCGTACATCCTCACTGGATAGAGTCTGTCGTGTGAGGTTCTCATCCTGCCCCAAATAGGCACGCGGAACGTGGAGTGCACCGAACAATTTCTTCAAGAAATACTCGATGTCATCCATGTGCTGCCACGACGGCGCAGTGATGGTGTCGATTCTCGTCATCTCGTTGCCATCCACGACAGGGATGAAAATATCCTCGTCTGGGGCAAGAGTCTCGAGGCGCGTATCCAGATTGCCCGTGGCTGGATTCACGAACCTCTTCTTCTTGTACATCTGCTTGACGTCGTTCAGCAGCTTACGGGCCTCGTTGAGAGGACGATTGCCCACATTCACGTAGAATGCGTGACGCTCTGGAGCTCTCTGTGCTCTGTAGAGAACCGCCAAGTCTTCGAGCAGAATGAGTCGACGGAACACCCACCGCGCCGGCTCGAGCACGGCGTGTCCGTAGATGGAGTTCCTGTACTTCCCGTGATGGCGGAACTGCACCACCTGCCACGGTTCGAACGCGATCGGCTCGAGCGGAGCCTGACGATGGAAGATCATCTCGGGCTCGCGACGCTTGCTTGGCGATCCGAACTCGCGCTGCTTCTCGAGAATACGCTGAAACTCTTGAATCGTGTAGGCCAAACGACCAGAGAAGTCTTGGACGAACCCATACAAGCGCCCTCTCGTACCCTCAATGCGCCTGAATGTGGGGGTGGGAAGGTGGTTCAGTGCAACGACACCCTCCCCAGGATGTACAACGATTTCCTCGGCGTCTGTGCCGTACTTGCAGACCGTTCGCGTGATAGAGTGCAGATCCTCGTCGATACGCAATCGGTCGTGTAGAAGACCATTCAGCAGTAGCTCTAGATCCTTGTCGTGACTCTGGATCCACACCCGACGCCCATGCACCGTGTCGGGCTGCGTGGCGTCGTCGCCGAAGATGTTGAGGACGGCCGCGATCTCGCCGTAGTCGTCCATCGTCTCGTAGTCGAGATAGCGTGTAAGCAAGTCGTGCTCGACGCGCAGGTACGTCGAGAGACGACTTCCGTAGTCGTTGATAACCGACAGGTGATCGTTTGGGTTCGTACTCGGGCTGACCTCACCATCGGCGTAACGATGCGCGGCCATCTCCTTGTCGAGCATCCACACGTCGCGAATGCGACGGGCAAGATCCTCACTCACCTCGGTGAGTCGTCCCGGAAAGCGCAGCAGCGACGTGAACATGCTCATGACGTCAACACTCCGATACTACCAGAGACCACGAGACCGGAAGAAATTCATCACCGGATTGTCCGTGCTGGTCTGGTTCACATAGTCGTTGTTCGCGATCTGCGCCTCAATACTCACGCCTGGGATGGCAGGGACCACCCGCTGTCGACCCTCGGTCTCCTGCGTCTTGCCAAGTGGTACCTTGAAAGAGGAGTTCCCCACAAGAAGTGGAAGAGGGAAATATGCGGGCATGTGATAGGATCCCCAGAGCGAGCCTGCAAATGAGTCTGCTACGTCCTTGAGTTCCCCTTCGGGCGCGAGAACCTTTCTCTTCTCCCAGTCGGCCTCCAGTTTCTGAAGCTGACGGAACAGCTCGGGGTGATAGTAGCACTTCACGCGGTTCTCGTAGAGTGCGCTTTTTGCGTGCTGATACGGATCCCACGTCTTGTCCAGTGAGATCCGACTGGTGTGATACCCACGATCACTCAGGATCTGCAGCGCATCGACAGACTGAAAGCCGTCCATCGACACACTCACGATCGGGTACCCGTGCTCCACGAAGTCGTAGACCAGCTGCCGGTACATGGCGAACTCGAGTTCGCCACCGACCGGTGGTACGATCTCGAGGATGAGATCCACAAAGAAAAGTGGCGCCTCTTCGTCGTAGAGCGCCATCTCCTTGTTTCGACGCCGAACGTGAGTCATGCCGTACTGGTGCGTGATGCATAATCCAGCCGAACATTGGTTCAACGCCGGGTCGAAGTGCGCATGACGAGGCGCTTCTGGATGTAACTTGGGCTTGCGCGTGTACACGACTCGACCATCTGCGTCGAGTCCTGCGATCTCCGTGGTGAGTTCATCCCACAAAAAGTGTCCAGGCTTTCCGATCTCGTATCGCCACTTGCTGAAGGGATGCTTTCGGTCCTCATCCTCCATCTCGTAGACCTTGTGTCTGCGTTGGATGAAAGGAGAGAACGTGACCGTAGAAACCCCTCCCAAGTCTCGAATGCTGCCTTCAAGATCCGACTCGAACTCGCCACGAAAGTCGAGCGGGATCTCAAGCAGCGTTGTGCGCTCGGGTTGGTCCTCCTGAATGGACTCAACCTCCTCGTCAGGAAGAATGCGTGACGGTACCTGCTCGTTGCCACACAGAACCCAGAACTTCTTCTTCGAGTAGTCACCAGGTTTAGCGTTCCAGAGCGCGTAATCGCGCACGAAAACGTTTGGATCATTCTCGGCTTCCTTGAGCCGACGCGACAAAAACGAGTCGTTGGTGCTCTTCGAACACGGCAGGAACAACTTACCGTATCGACCGAAACGAGACTTGATACGTCGTGTGATGGAGTCGTAGATTTCCTTCGACATATTCACGACACCGAAACGCTGCTGACTCTTCTTGCGGCGCTTCGGCATGAAGTCGATCTCGTCGACGAGAGCGCACACAGGGTTCATACCGAGAGCCGAGCGCGGCGTAGTGGCACGTGCCCACATCGTCACGCCGTTCGGAAATCGAATGTTCCGCTGCGTGATGCGCGGCCGGAAATTCTGGCTGAAATACTTGGACTGCGCGATCTTGCCGATCACGTTCTTGAGCACGACCTCCTTCGCCAGGTCCTCGGACGCAGAAAGTCCGAGCACAGTGATCGGAGTTTCCGGGGCCAGGTTGAAAGTCGCCGCGGGCTTGTGCATGCAAGAGAGCTGGTACAGCACGTAGCAGACGCCGATCGAGCAGGCGAAGGTGTTGTGGATCACCACGCCATTCGCCACAAAGTTGTGGTCTCCCGGCACGCTCAGGTCGAAGACCTCACGAGTACCAGCATCCTCGATGTTTCGAACGCGCTGCCAGAGCAGATCCGAGTCTGCATACCAGGACCACTCGCCATCGTACCGGGACTCCTCCACGAGACGCTGAAAGCGACTTCTGCTGCAGTGGCGTCCACCGAGCTGATACTTGCTCCTGACCTTCACGCCGCGACGCTCGACCTCCCGGAACACCTCGTACAGACGCTCCTTGTCGATCGGCACCACGTCCGTGTTCGTCGACTCGCGCGTGTTGTCGACCGCCAGGCACCGATCCCTCATCGCCCAACACTTGTCTTCCTTCCCAATAATGTCGCCGACGACGTCAAGAAAGCGTAGCATGTTCTCTCGGCCACTGACGTGCAGACGATATGCCGTGGCCGAACGTTTCTCCCCCTTGTGCGTGTAGGTCTTTCGACACTTGGCGTACCGAGCATTCACACCGAGACGGAGAAGGAGAAACTGTATGTCTCGGATCATCAGCTCAGAGGCGAGTCCGATCTCTGCCACACGCGAGTGCATGTTGAGACTACCGTCACAAGCCCAGATGCGGTTCAGCAGCAGCCCGATCTGCCTTTCCGTGAGACCGTAGAACTCCGCAGGTATCCGCTTCTCTCGAGACGTGTGTCTGAGATCATATTTGTCGACGAACCACTGCACGCCACGTGTACGATAGGTCATCGCACGTCCGGCATTCGGGTTCTTCACAGGCACAGACGACGACTCCGCGGAGTCATACATTCTGTTGCTCTGCGCGAGTCTATCCGTGCAATCCGCGTACTCTCTCAGCACCGACGGCGTCATGTTCGTGAAAGTCGGCGACGGTCCTGTGCATCCACCATCTGCCAGTAGATAGCCAACGACCACCACCTCGTCGTCGGGGACGTCGAGCGCCTTTTCAGGCTCAGGCAGTGACCTTGGTGTCGCCACGAGATCCGACAGCGACACGTCCTCGGCATGGACCCACCCGCGCCCCGTGAGCACCGGGTGGTCTGTGCTCAGTGTCAACGTCTGACCGCTCATCAACGTCATCGTGACGCACGGCTTCTCCCCGGAAGGAAATGCCGTGGCGTCGGACACTCGAGACTGTCCCTCGGACGAGAAAGACTGCACCCGCAGAGCGGAGAGATCTCGTACACGACATCGCTTGCCAGTTGCGACGTCAAAGACCTCCGTATCACCATCGACGCACTTCCCGAATCCGATGGAATTATGCACACTTAGGCCGTTCGCGATGAACCGATTGCCGTTGTGCGCCCCGATGTCCCCCACCGTGATGGAAAGCTCGCGGCGTTCGATCGACACCACCTGCTCAAACCCGACCTCGTCGTAGATTTTTGCCACCATCTCGTCGAGCAGGCGGCGCTTTGCCCCCTTCACAGAGGTATAGAGCTTGTCCAGAGCGTGCCTCGAGACACGCTCCTCCACTCGGGGCTTGCGAGCGAACGGCCACGGCTTGCGCATCTTGGCGCCGCCTTTCTTGAGCAGCTGTTGGGCGTCGCCGTAGGTGAACGGTAGCAGCGAGCTCTTCACTCGCCGCTCGGGGTTGGCAGCATGCTGCAGAAGCAACTCACTGCTCTCTCGATCGCGATCGGAGCGATCGGACACGCCAAAGAGGCGCAAGCACTTGAAAATGTCGTCGGCAATGCCGTTGATCTCGATCTCCCAGTATGCCCGGCTGCAACGCTTGGGTTCGTACTTTGGATGAAATCGAACCGTGGCGCGGATGCCGAACCTTAGCAGTAGCAGCTGCAGCTGACGGATGAACCGCTCGCTGTCGTGGCGGTAGCTGTACTTGCACTGGTAGATCGAGTCCTTCGACCAGTTTCCGAGCCTCCCGATCGTTGGCCGCGGAACAATGGCCTGCGAGAGTACCACCGACAGATAGGCCTGCACGGACTCGAGAGATGCCCGACAGACCACGTCGCGGATGTGATCGGCACCAGACTCAATGTCCTCTCGGGCGATGTCGGCAGCCCGCTCGGGCGGCACGTCCGAAGACGGCTCCGTGTGGATGAGCCTCGGCGTCACGACAAAGTCGTCTGTCGTCAGCTTCTCCGCCGGCACCCAGGCATAGTCGGTCCCACGCCAGACACGCACCTCGTGGTCTGGCGTCAGGTCGAGCTGCATGCCGTTCTTCAGCGTCAGACGCATCACAGGCTTGATGCCCGAGTTGTGGGCGGGCTCCGTTGGCGACGTGCCCTGCTCATTATCGAGCATCACCGTCACCGGACCGTGCTTGCCCAGGCGCTCTCTCAGCGTGGGAAGACCTCCATCGGCCTCCTGAATGATCGAGTCGAGCCCGATCGAGCCCGTGTAGATGATCTCGTTGTAGTCGCCGGAGAATATCTCTTTCAGATCGGCCATCAGGACGGGATAGAGGTCCTTGCACGTCTCACCAAGAAAGTACTTGTGCGTGACGAACGTCTCGACGTCGACGACCTCGCGCTTGTAGTCGGCCGCCTGGATTGCCTCGAGCGCTGGCGCTGCCGCCTTTCCTTCTCCCATGATCTCGAGCAGCTCCAACAGAACCTCTTGATCCTCCGTAGTCATCTGCTCGAAATCGCCACGCAGCAGCGCTTCCAACTCCTCTCGCGTCTGGATGCTCGATGCTCGACCACCGTTGTCGATAATCATTGCTCGTCCTCGGCGTTATCTGGCTCGGTGTCGATCGTGATGGTGTTCTCCTCCATGGATTTGTCTTCCAGTGCAGTGAGGCGGTGCAGCACACCGAGCAGCCTCTGGCGCCGTTTCGGGTCGGCCATCGCGGTACTCACCTTGTCGCTGCAGCCAGGGATCGCTCGCCGGTCAGACTCCTCGACCTCGACGGTTCCGAGCTGCCTCTTGACCAAGCCGAAGTCCATCTGCACCTGCGCGTACTTGGACAGCAGATCCATCGCCACCCTGACCTCGCGGTGCGTCGTGGGAAGCAGCTTGCGGCTGGCTTTCTCGAGAGAAAAATCAATGTGGATGCGCTCTCGCTGCATCGCGTAGAGATCCTTCAGCTCCATCAACACATCGATGCCGTGATCCACATACTCGACGGCGCGTTTGACTGTCGTTGGAAGCGCCTGCGCTTTCTCCACGGGAGTCATGTGGTCACGCATCGTGGCCAGAACACGACACACGACCTGCTGTGAGCAGTCCTGCATCTCTCCTTGATTGTGGACGAACTCTGCCAGCGACTCGAGAGGCCACCCCTTCGCGAGACGCTCCTGAACCTCGTCACCGACCGGTGAGTTGATGAGACGATCGACGAATGTCTCCATCAGCACTGTCACCCCCTCATAGCGGTCGACAGGCTTCGGAGTCTGCAATGGGATCTTCTGTGACATACTCACACTCTGCTACTCGACGACAAGTGGCCGTCGTCACTACGACTCATGGCGACAACGACAAGTTGACGCCATCACTGCGTTACCATAGTAGCAGAGAGTGACTTTCTTCCACACCCAGGGGGCTGTGGGTTATCTCACGATGTTGAGTGGTTGTCAGACAAGACGGTCGTGAATGTCCGCAAACTCACGCCGCGACACGTGGTTGATGATGGTCTGAGCAACACTATCGATGAAGGGGCGACGCTGTGGAGGCGTGCTGAGATCCTCGTCCCAATACACACGAAGGATCTTGGTCCCGTGGCGGTCCAGGGCATCAATCACCACGAGCGTCGCATCCCGAACGGCAGCGAGATAGTCTTCCGTGATCCTCTGCTCGCAAGTTCGGCCATGCTGATCCATCATGCGACGTGAAATCCGCTCCATCGACGTGTCGATGGATACGTCGAGGAACACGCACAGGTTCGGATACAGCACGAAACTGGTCATGCCGTGATAGAGCAGCTTGTATGTCTCGTACTCGCGCTCCGACATGAAACCCAGATCCCGCTGCACTTTGGCGAATGCCACATCGCCGAAGTAGGACCGATCCAAAACGCCGTCCCCACGTTCCGACATCACGTGGTACTGGGCCGAGAGATGTGCACGGAAACGACGCGCCAGCAGTTGGCACTGCATTGTGAACGCCCACCGGGACATGTCCGAGTAGTAGTCCTTCAGGTATGGATTTCCTTGTTTCTCATCCGCCTCTGCGATAAAGAGGGTCTCTGCTCTTTGTCCTACCTCCCGTCTCTGCCGCGTCAGCGCCTCGCCCAGCTCCTCCGCGAACACCGTCTTCCCCGCGCCGGGTATCCCCTCTGCGATCACCGTCTTGTACATGGTGGGCCTCTACCTCCAGAACATGACTGTCGAGCAGTCGTCTCAAGCTACGTCGAACGGCCTCCGAACACACTGGACCTGAATACCAGACTTTGCCCAGGTCCTCCACCACCTCGTCGGGGTCCACAACAAGATCCTTAGCGTCCACACCGGAAAAAAACCGTTCGATGCGGTCTTTTACCTCCCGAACGTAGGTTGCACGCCGGTTGCGTGAAAGGATCCGCTGCAGAACGCCCAGCAGAAGAAATCGACGTACTTCACCACGCTCGCATACGTCACGGAGCACCTCCAGGTAGCGAGGGATAGCGGCCCTCTCGTTGACGCGATACTTTTGCCTGTCGTGAAACGCCTGAGAATCTGGCATCACCGGCGGGTCTGAGGATATGGGCAGTGGTCTGTCGCTGCGCTCCCGGTTGTACTTCTCCCCGAACTGCTTGGCGTCGAGGATGTCCTCTTCACTGAGCCGAAACCACTCTCCTCTGGGCCTGACTCGAGCGTGTCGGAATCGCTCGTGAAGCGCCCTCTCGAGATCCTCGCCCCCGGGCATCGTCGCAACAAAGTGCAGAGGACGGGGACTGGCCGTCTGTAGCGTCGTAATCCGCTGTTGGGGGTCGACAGACGTGCCGATCTTCACGTACTCTCCATCTGAGACAAGGTACACGGCCATCGTGGTCTCCACTGTGTAGGGTCAACAATGAACAGCGTGCCGAAATGGATCCTCGAGCGTCGAACACGTGGACCGAACGCCAAGGTGGGAGAGCAGCGTCTGTGGGCGAGCGGCCTGTGGGAGAAGCTGCCCGACAAGACCTGGAAGCTCGTTCCAGGATACCGACAGAAGCTGCGGCAGGTTGCTCTGACCGGCAAGTTCCCGAACGGTAAGAAGGTGCCCGCCAGGGACCTCCGGGATCTGCGCAAGCGGATCGACAAGCAGGGCCGACCTGGATGCCCCAAAGGAAAGTGGGCAAACCCAGAGACGCGGCTGTGCATCAAGATCCGCAAGATCAAAGCCAACGTGAAGAAGATGCTGGACAGGCTCTCCACCCTGCGAGACCTGCCGGGCACTCCCATGTCGAAGCTCGTCCGTGCCACGCAAGAGTTCAAAGAATGGCAGGACTGGTACGAGCGCTCGGGCGCCATTCTGGCTGAGCTGAGTGGGATGCACAAGGATCTTGTCATCGGGGTCTTCTCCGCCACCTCAGCCGCAACCCAGGTAGATGCCAACGTCACCCTCGGGATCAAGGCGCTGAAGCGGATTGCCCTGACGCCCCCCGGCGAGGAGCCTGATTTCTCGCACGGGTTCATGGGAGAGCACGCCAAGAACATCAAGAGAGTGCTGCGAGGCCTCACACCCACCGGCCCCAAGGTGAACCCGTTCACGAAGGCACTACGCGGCGACCCCGACGCGATCCCGATCGACCGCCACATCAGCTATATCCTGTTCAACAAGGAGGGCCCGGACAAGAAAGAACACAAGCTCGGGCAGCAGATCCTGAAGAAGATCGCGGACAAGATCGGCATCGACGGCCGAGATGTGCAGGCAGCATTGTGGGCGCTGTCCATCACCGCATCCGGCGACGACCCTCAGAGCTACGACCAGATCCTCATGGCGAGGAAGGCCGAGTACGATGAGCTGATCGAGGCCCTCGACGACCTGCGACGCAGCGAGCTGGAGCAGGCCTTTGCTGGCTCTGGCTGGGAGCAGCAGTTCAAGCCTGCAGGCCTGCGTGAGGAGACAGAAGAGCGCCTCTCAGTGCTCGAGGCACGCCAAGAGCGAAGACGCAAGCGCAAGCACCTCCGGCAACGCATCGAGATGCTGATGCAACGCGACCCGAAGACCGGCGGCTTCTCTGGCTTCATGCGCCTCAAGAAGTAGTCTGTTTTCGCCCGCTCCCACAAAATCTCACAGACCAGCAGCAACCCAGGCAGGCACGCTCCCGTCCACGCGCACCACGAGATCCCGGTCGTAGTGGAACTCGTCGAGCGTCACGCTGCGCGGCGCCCTGCCCTCGAAGTGCGGCAGCGACGTGATCACCTCCCACCGCTCCGGGTGGTCGTACAGATCCTCGTCGTTGAACACGATCGGCAGGATCTCCCCTTCACAATGAGTCCCTGCCTTGGTGATCGCACGCTTCACCAGGCTTTTCATCCCACCGGCACCGCGAGAGTTCGTCACTCGAACCAACCCTGCCAGAGTCGTCCCCTCCCGCCAGTCGTACTTCCGCATGAGAGCCAGACCGGCCGGCGTGTAGTCACTCAGCCACTGCCGTGCGCACAACTCGACCACCTCCGGGTGCTGTCCGACCTCCCACCAACCGGAGAGCAGCCAGTCGTACTTGGCCTGATGCGGCCGCTTTCCGCGCTTGGCCCGGATCTGAGCCCGAAGCCAATCAATGCCACGCATCGAAATGGCTGTCGTCCCCCACGCATGTGCGGCGACGCCAGGGAGCTTCTGCGCGATGGCAGACAGGATCTTCGGTGCAGTCTCTGCCCACCAGTGTGCGATGCCGATCGACAGCTCGTCGAGCGAGATCCACGAGTCGGGACTACGCGAGAAGCGATCACGCTCGTCATGACCGCCGGAAACAAGCCGCAGGAGTCCGTTGACGAACGTGGGCTCCTTCGTCGCGTCGTGCCACGCCGGACAAGACTTCTTGTACGTGTTCGGGCAGTGATCGTACCCCCACATGCTCGTGATCTTCGGAAGCGGATGCATGACGGGATAGGTTCCCACCGTGATCTCGTCTTTCATGATCCGCAGCGTGATCGGTCCTACCTTACCGTCCACCTCGAGTCGATGCTTGTCCTGCCACTCGGCGACGGCCTGGACACTCTTCGTACCCCACGTCCCATCCACACCTGTCCCAACCAGGCGCTGGATGTTCTCAACCACGTCCTGGCTGTAGTTGCGGCGCTCGTTGTACGCAACAGCCTCTACGCACTGCGCGTTTGTCAACATGACACTCTCCTATCGGTCGTCGAAGCGGCGATCGTCGTAGTAGTCCCGACCGTGATGCGATCTTTCCCGAGTCCGGCCGAGTCGCTTCTGGTCACGCTCCACGTCTTCCTGGATGAACTCTTTGGCTCTCGCCAGCAGCGACATGAGCGCCTCGTCGAAAGGAGGCACCTCATCCCCGCGGACGTGAATGTGGATGTGCGGCATCAAGTGCTCGGCAAAGTCACGTTCCACCCATCGTGAAACCCG
>Ga0180437_10009860_pt1 | contig 11739 bp, 8 predicted proteins | sample SS_ome_4_FD_132410 | JGI IMG/M metagenome (GOLD analysis project Ga0180437, IMG submission 132410) | Hypersaline lake sediment archaeal communities from the Salton Sea, California, USA - SS_3_D_1 metaG | ecosystem: Environmental > Aquatic > Non-marine Saline and Alkaline > Hypersaline > Sediment... | reverse complement strand
CGGGGTTCGATGCTGTGGAAATCATCGCGGCTGTGGGCTATGTGATCGCCCAGTTCATGTCACCGGCAACGAACAAACGAGAGGATCAATACGGCGGCAGTCTAGAGAACAGGATGCGTCTCTTCCTCGAGATTATCGCGAACATCAAGAAGAAGACCGGCGGGGACTTCCCGATCCTCTGCCGCATCAGCGGGGCCGACCTGCTCGACGGGAAGGGATACAACCTGGAAGACACGAAGAAGATGGCTCCCATGCTGGAAGAGGCGGGGATGAATCAGATCGATGTGATGGCCGGCTGGCACAACGCCACGGTCGCGATGATCCAGACCCAGGTGCCCCAGGGATCGTGGGTTCACCTGGCTGAAGGGGTCAAGAGCGTTGTGAATATACCCGTTGCCGCAGGGACCCAGATTCAGGACATTGACGTGGCCGAGCGGGTGGTGGCGGAAGGGCGTGTGGACATGGTCTACATGGCACGTGGGTTGGTGGCGGATCCGGAGTTGCCGCGCAAGGCCCAGACCGGCCGACTCGATGACATCCGGCCTTGTATGAACTGTTGCCGCTGCATGGCAGCCTCGGACAACCCGCCGGTGTATTGCACGGTGAACGGCCGCATGGGTAGAGAGTGGAAGTACCCGGAAGAACGGCCTGCGAAGGAGAACAAGCGTGTTCTGGTGGTCGGGGGTGGTCCGGCAGGAATGGAGGCTGCCCGGGTTGCGACGTTGCGGGGCCACCGTGTGACACTTTGCGAGCAGAAGCCGAAGTTGGGTGGAGCCATGCTCCTGAGTTCGATCACCAACCCTCGGATCGGGCCGGTGCTCAAGTACATGACGAGAGAGGTCAAGAAGCTCTCGATCGATGTCCGGCTGAACACCGAAGTGACCCCCGAACTCGTCAGGGAGGTGAACCCCGACGTGCTCGTGGTCGCCCAAGGGGGTAGGGCGGCTCCAATGGACGTGCCCGGTATCGACAAGGACATCGTGCTGAGCCGCAGCGATGCCGAGTCGATCCTGGGGGGGCGTTTCCCTCAGAAAGGAGGGTTGTTGCGCAGACTCCTTTCCTTGGGTGCGGCACTGTTTGTCCGGTTTTTCTATAATCCCAAGCTCCTGCGACGGCTTCTTCGGTTCCCCTTCCCCTTCAGGAAGCGGGTGGCGATCTTGGGCGGTGGTTTTGCGGGCGTGGAGTTGGGCGAGACCCTGGCGGAGAGCGGGAAGAAGGTGGCCATTGTGGAAGCTTCGAAGCGAATGGGCAGCGACATCGACATCATCCACCGATGGGTCTTTCTGAAGAACCTGAAGGACGCGGGTGCTGAGCTGCTCACCAAGGCAGAGGTTGTAGAAATAACGGACAAAGGGGTCAGCATCGCCCGGGAAGGATCGCCCCAATTCATTCAGGCAGATACCGTGGTGCCGATCAACATCACGACCAACAAAGAACTGGCCGAAACCTTTGAGGGAAAGGTTTCTCAGGTCTTCGTGGTCGGGGATTGCGGAGAGCCCGCCAAGCTTCAGGAGGCGATTACTGCAGGCTTCGTGGCAGGTCAGGAGATTTGACGGCGTCAACAGGAAGTGGAACGTAAGGCCTTTTCCACGGGGGCCACGCAATGTCCAAGGTAGTTTTACGAGACACGGACTTCGAGAGCTTGCGCAGAACGATCGATCGCATCTTCGAAGAGTTCGAGGTGGACCTGCAGGGAAAGAGCGTCCTGATCAAACCGAATTTCGGAGCAGCCGTGGGACCGGAGAAATCGGCCCTGACCGATGCGAGGGTAGTGAAGGCGGTTCTGGATGCCTGCCTCGAGCAAACCAGCGAGGTCGTGATCGGGGACAACCCCGGGAATCTTGATACGGGCGCCATGCACACGGTCAAGATGTCCGGCATCCTGGACCTCGCGGGCGACTTCTACTGCAACATCAGCAGGGAGGCGGAATTCGTCGACATCGGTTCCGACATCATCCCAAAGGTCTTCCTTGCGAGGAAGGTCATGGATGTCGACTACGTGATCAACGTTCCGAAGATGAAGACCCATGTTCTTTGCGGGCTCTCTTGTTGCATCAAGAACCTGTACGGCTACATCGTGGGTGCCATGAAGGCGAGATACCACCTGGAGTCCAAGAGCCTGAAGCGGCTTACCCAGTTGTGGCTCGATCTGTACAAATACCGAACCCCTGACTTGAACATTGTTGATGCGATCGTGGCCATGGAAGGGGGCGGGCCCACGCACGGCAACCCGAGACGAGTTGGGAAGATCGTTGCCGGAACGAACGGATTTGAAGTCGATGTGGTGCTCACCACCATGATGGGGTGGGACCCGAGGGCCATCAAGAAACTCGAAATGGCTTGGGAACAGGGGTTGGGTGAGATCGATGTGGAGAAGATCGACATAGCGGGTGATTTCGAGATCCTCCCAACCTTTGAAAGACCGCCGACCTTTGCCTCGATCGATCCCAAGTTTAATCCCTACGAGGAGATCGTTCGGATCCAGCCCAAGCTGGATGAGGAGAAATGCGTTCTCTGCAGGGTCTGCGGGGATGAGTCCTGTCCCGCCGAAGCCATTTCCTTTGAAGACTTTCCCATCATCGATCCGAAGAAATGCATATCCTGTTACTGCTGTATCGAGTTCTGCCCCGAAGGCGCCTTGTATGTCGACTATGACAAGGAGGTTTTCGAGATAGCTTAGTGCGAGATTCCTTCTCCTTCATTTCCACAGGGGCATTAGACATGCCTAAACGAAAAGTGGACGCACTGGTCATCGGTTCCGGCGTGGGGGGCCTTTGTGTAGCCGCCAGGCTCGTGGCGGAGGGCCTTACCGTATCCGTCATCGAGAAACTTGCTTACTTGGGCGGACGGTTCTCTACGCGGAACATCCATGGGTGCAAGGTGACGACCGGTGCCATCATGGTGCCTTTTGGCGAACGAAGCGCATTCCATGAGACCTTTCACCTGTTGGAGGCGCCCTTCAACGTCCGGGAAGGCAAGGGCGGATTCCGGTATCGGCTGCACCACGGGGAGTTCGACGTGCCTCCGGAAGGAGCGGGTGGCCTGCTTGGGATACTTGCATTCGCGACGGGTGACGCATCGGAGGCCAAGAGGCTCCTTGATCAATTCAAGCGTGCCCTTGCATGGTTGGAACCGTCGGATACGATTTCCTTTGAGGAGTGGTTGTCTCAGCACACACGCCATCCAGAGGTTCACAACCTGCTCCAGGGGTTCTGCGCTGCCTTCATCGGGGTCAGTCTGAACGAGGTGCCAGCCGGTGAGTACTTTCGTTTCCTGAAGGCCATGGGGAGGAACAACCGGTATGGCATTGCGGTCAAGGGAAACCTGGAGTTGATGGAAGCCTTGGCGGGGTCGATCGCGAAGAGGGGAGCTTCGGTCACGACGAACGCGGCCTGCAGGAGCATCATCGTCGAAGAGGGCCGGGTCAGAGGAGCCCGGGTGGAGGTGGCTGGCGTGGAGGAGACCATTGAGGCGGATTTCGTGATCAGCAACGCCGGTCCGAAGAGAACCATCGAACTGGCTGGAGAATCGAACTTCGACAAGAGCTACCTGTCCCTTCTGTGGCAACACCCTCACGAAACGCCGGTCTTGCACGTATGTATCTTGTCTGAGGAACCGCTCCATCCGTTTCCAGGGATCTTCAATTTCGGAAACACCCGAAGGCTCATCTTCCTCGAATGCCCAACGTTGACTTGTCCCGAGTTGGCACCGGAAGGGATGCACATCACGACGACCTTCAGTGTACCGGAATCTTCTACCCCACCGATCAAGCGAAAACAGACCATTGAAGAGATTCTGATCGATCTCGAAGAGAATTTCCCGTCCTTCAACAGAAAAGAACAAAAAGTCATGATCACGACCCATCATGGGGAATGGCCGTCCATGCGAAGGTGGCCGGGATATCCGATGCCCACTAAGACTCCGATCGAGAACCTTTACAATGTGGGAGACGGTTGTATGCCGCCGGGCACAGTCGGCATCGAGGCGTGTGCGTTATCTGCCAGAGCGGCGGCCCGACAGATTGCTTCCGGCAGGTGAGTGATTGAGAAGCGGGAGCTTACACCAGGAGGAGAGAGTACGATGGCAAACTGGGACGTCATTATCGTGGGAGCAGGCTATGGGGGACTTTGCTCGGGCGCACTCCTTGCCCATGCGGGCAAGAAGGTGCTCGTACTGGAAAAGGACGCTGTCATCGGTGGGCGGGCGAAGAGTCTTTTGTATCAAGGCCAGGTGCTTGACGACGGGGCTCACATTCCCTCGAGGGCGGGCCACTTGGAATCGATCTTTGATGACCTGGGGATCGCTTATCCGGAGTTGGCGGAACTGGGCAAGAGCGAAATCTACCACGAGGGAAAGTGGTATGGACCGAAGGAACTGTTTACCAAGGACATGTACAAGAAGGTCTTCGGTGAAATGATGCGCCTCTCTCAGGAAGAGATCGTGCAACTCGACGATATGCCCCTCGACGAATGGGTGGAGAGCGTGTCCGACGATCCCGGGATCCAGAGGCTGTTCTTCTACCTCGCCTGCTCCACGAGTGTGGGAAATCGCTTCGAGACCTACTCTGCCGGAGAGATGATCTACATCCTTCGGGAGTTCATCGATAGTGGTCGTAGGCTGACGGAAATCGGAGGCGTGATCAAGGGTGGGATGAACAGGATCTTACAGCCCCTCACGGACTACATCAACGCCCATGGGGGTGAGGTGAGACTGAATACGCGGGTGGACAGTGTGGCGACCCGAGACGGGCAGGCCGTGGGGGTGAACCTGGAAGTGGGGGAACGGCTGTTCCACAGCCAAGTGCTGGACGTGGAAACCGAGAAGGCGGATTTTGTCGTGGTTACCCTTCCCCTGTGGGACTTGTTCAAGGTCATGGACGAAGAGTCCTTCCCAACGTGGTGGGTGGATTGGGTGAAGTGGATCGGCACCAAGGTGAGCCAGGCATGGAGTATCATCTACGGCCTGGACGAACCCTTGTTCGACATGCAGACATTCCGATGGGCACCGAACCTGCCGGAATCCGGGCTCTCCGGGATCTTCTATCCCATGCCCTCCTACGGGGACGACGTGAACCAGTACCAGTTCCACGTATCCTACCAGGGGCACTATGATGAACTGCCTGATCTCCTCAACGGGAGTCAAGCCAAGGTCAGACGGCAGATTCGGGACACGATTGCCATGCTCGAGCGGGAATCGATCAAATTCTACCCCCAGTTGAAGGACGGATACCGGTGGCGGGTTGCACACGCCGGGGTGTATGGAATTGCCCAGTCACCGGGTTTGGTGAGTACCAAACGGCCTTCGATGCGGGTGCCCGGATACAGAAACCTGTTCGTTGTTTCGAACACCGTCCAGGAAGCCAGGGGCATCAGCATGTCTGCGAACGGAAGATGCGCACGCATGGCCGCGGATGCCATCTTACAAGCAAAGTAGCCATCTAGTAACCCCTTCTCCCCTCTGGGGAGAAGGTTAGGATGAGGGGACACCCTCACCCTAGCCCTCTCCCTCAAGGGAGAGGGAATACGGAAAATCGGTCTTCGTGGTCGGCGTGCAAAGAAGTTCGAACGGGAACCGCGAGAGGTCAGAGAAACTATGCCTAAGAAACTGCTTTCCAAACCGGCGTTGTGCGTGAACTGCAGGACCTGCGAGATGGCCTGTTCCCTCGAGAAGAGCGGTATGTTCAATCCGGTCAAGGCGAGAATCTGGATCCAGAAGAACAAGAAGGGCTTGGATGCGCCGATGATCTGCAGGCATTGTCTCGTGCCTCCCTGTGAAAAGGCGTGTCCCGTGGAGGGTGAGAAACCGATCTGGCGGGACAAGAAGACGGGCATTGTCCACGTTTCGACGAAGAACTGCATCGGGTGCTATGAGTGTGTCTCAGCGTGTCCGTTTGGCGCTATGCGTATCGACCCGCATACAGGCCAGGTCGCAAAGTGCGATCTTTGCGACGGGGACCCCGAGTGTGCGAAGTGGTGCCCCACCGGGGCGATTCAATACGTGGACACGAAAGCCATCGGCACGGTAAGTTCAATCGACAAGGTGTAAGACCGCACCCTATCACCATCGCGCGACAAGCTCTCGATGGAGGATTGGAAATGTACGGCTGGGCTGGAACGCTGTTACGCATCAATCTGACGGATCGAAAGATACAGAAAGAGGAATACCCAAAGGCCCTGAGGCATTCATTCATCGGGGGGAGGGGCGTGAACTCACGCCTCCTGTACGATGAAGTCAAGCCGGGCATCGATCCACTCGGACCGGAAAACAAGCTCTTCTTCGGCACATCTCCCTTGACCGGCACCGGCATGGTTACCTCGGGAAGGATCCACGTCACGGCCAAGTCGCCTCTGACAGGCATTCTGGGCGATTCGAACGCAGGGGGACATTTCGGTCCGGAAATGAAGTGGGCGGGATACGACCACGTCATCATTGAGGGAGCCGCTGACAAGCCGGTCTATCTGTGGATCGATGACGATCAGGTGGAGATCAGGGACGCTGGCCATGTTTGGGGAAAGGTGGTTTCGGAAACGTATGGCATCCTGTGGGACGAGCTGGGGGATCCTCGCATACGCATTGCCGCCATCGGTCCCGGGGGAGAGAACCTCGTTCGCTTTGCATCCCTGATGACGGACTACGGAAACGCCTGTGGGAAGACCGGCATGGGTACGGTGATGGGGGCAAAGAACCTCAAGGCGGTTGCGGTTCGGGGAACCAAGGGCTTTCGTGTAGCCGACCCGGAGCGGTTCAAAGCGATCGCCAGAGAGTGGACGAGGAAGATCAAGAAGGGCCCGGGCTATGAGAGCTTTTCCAAGGTCGGCACCTTGATGTACCTGACCCAATACCATTCCCAGGGAAGGTCGGTTGCCAGAAACGCCCAGGTGACGGCCGACATCGACTACATCGATAATTACGGTGCAAAAAGCATGATGAAGCACATGACCAGGAGCGTCGCGTGTTTCGGCTGCCCGATACACTGCAAGCATGAGTTCAAGGTTAAGAAAGGCCCCTACGCGGGCGAGGAGGGGCACGGCACCGAATTCTGCATCATGAGCGCCCATGGACCTGCCTGTGGCAACACCGATGAGGCAGCCGTGCTGAAGATCAACAATATCTGCAATGAATATGGAATTTGCGGCGACACCTCGGGGATAACCCTGGCAGCAGCCTTTGAGTGGTATCAACGGGGAATCATCACGAAGGAAGATACGGAGGGGATTCCACTCGAATGGGGAAATGTGGAGGCCCAGATCGAGATGCTGATGAAGACGATCCAGAGGGAGGGTTTCGGAGACCTCCTGGCAGATGGTTCGGCCATCGCTGCAGAGAAGATCGGAAAGGGTGCTGAAAAATACATCTCCCACACCAAGGGGGGTGACATCGATCAAGTGGACATTCGAACACTCAAAGGATGTGCCCTGTCCGATGCGGTCTCGAGCCGTGGAGGCGATCCGCAACGAGGGTGGCCCGGGGTCGAGTTCTATCCGATGAAACCGGAACAGGCGAAGAAGCTCTTCGGCAACGAAAATGCGGCGGACCCCCGGTCCTATGAGGGCAAGGGCGTGCTCGTCGATTTCTACACGTCCATATGCACCATGTGTGATGCCCTGGGGATCTGCAAGTTCTCGAGCGCGTGGTTCAGTACGCCCATCTACCTGAGGCAGATGGGGGAACTGATTACAGCTGCTACCGGTGTGGATTTTGACGAAAGGAGGATGGGGGAGATCGCGGCGAGGATCAACAATGTGGAGCGGGCCTATCTCGTCCGGGAAGGGATTACGCGGAAGGACGATACGCTTCATGGCAGAGCCATGGAAGAGCCTGTTCCTTCGGGGCCCTACAAGGGCGAACGACTGGAACAGGAAGGCATGGACAGGATGCTGGACGATTATTACAGGGTTGTCGGGTGGGACAAGAAGACGGGTGTACCTACCCGAAAGACGCTGGAACATCTCGGGTTGCAGGACGTAGCGGATGAGCTCGCGAGCATGGGCAAGATCCCCTAGGATCTTTCATTGGAAGGTCCGGGCTTTATCCGTATATGTTGGGAGAACCGCGGTATCGGAAAATTGAACAAGGCGAAAGGGAAAAGGTGAAAGTGGAATGATGCGACTCGGCAGGGATGCCTCGGGCGCGCGCGCGGGTGCGGGCAAGAAAGTGATAACGATCGAAGGCAATGCGTAGTTACTCGTACGAAAGAAGGAGAGGGGGGCCTTATGGAAGACAAAGTGAGAAAGACGGTGGAGACCTATTTTCGGCTGGTGAACGAGGAGAAGTTCGATGAGTTCTTCGAATTGTTCGACCCGGACGTGGAGTTCAAGGCACCCTTCAATTTCGAGACCCGGGGGCTGGACAACGTGAAACCCTTCTATCTGCGGGTCCCGGGGGATTACCCGGAGCACGTGGACACCCCGGAAGAGATCCTCGTGTCAGGAAACAGGGCAGCTGTGTTCATCGATTTCAAGGGAAAGACGAAAGACGGCATATCCGTGGATTTCAAGGCCACGGACTGGTTCCGTGTCGAGGATGGGAAGATCAAGTCACTGAACATCTTCCTTGACAGCCATCATCTCTCCAAGGTCGTCGCGGGGAAGAAGAAGGGGTAGGGGGTAGGGAGTGGGGCCCGCACCCGCACCCGCGCCCACGCCCGAAGTAGCGGTTGTCGTTCCCGTCCCCGCCTGAAAATTGCGGGGACAGGCTCCGGCGGGAATCCAGTGATACAGCAGGAAAGGTGTCCGGAACCTCTTCTGAGCGGAAGCGATAGAGTGGCAACTGTTTCTGGGTTTCGGGTGCGGGTGGGGGCGCGGGTGCGGGCGGTGAGCTGACGGCTGAGGGCTGATAGCCAGGGAGGCAAAGGAGGGGGGTGGTTGACCATGGGAATGCTCGACGGAAAGGTGGCTGTCGTCACGAATGCCGGGCGAGGCATGGGACGAGAAATAACCCTCCTGATGGCGGAGGAGGGGGCCCGCGTGGTTGTGCATGATGCCGAAGATGTAGCCCGAGAGATCAAGGAGAGGGGGGGGGATGCAGTAGGCTGCTCCGCATCGGTGATGTCGTGGGAAGGAAGCCACGATCTGGTGGAAACCGGGATGGATCAGTTTGGCCGTGTGGACATCCTGGTCAATAACTTGAACCAGGCGGAATCCCTCGAGGACCGAGCGATCTTCGACGTGAGCAAGGAAGAGTGGGAACGGGTTGCGCAGGCTCACCTGAAGGCCTCGTTTCTTTGTGCCCGCGCCGCGTTGCCTTGCATGAGGAAACAGAAGCAAGGACGTCTGATTCACTTCACCTCTGCGGAGGCCGTCATCGGAGGGATGGGACACACCCATTACGGAGCTGTCCAGATGGCGGTTGTGGGTCTCAGCCGAAACGCAGCCATAGAAATGGACCGTTACCATGTGACCTCCAACTGTATCGTGCCTTGCAGCGGACCGGACGCTCCTTCGGATCCGGCAGACGTTGGTCCCTTGGTCGTGTTCTTGGCCAGTGACGCGGCCCAGAACCTGACAGGGCAGGTATTCGGGGTGCGTGTGAAGGAGATCTTTCTTTTTTCCCAACCGCGGATCCAACGGAGCATCCATAACTCGCGGGGATGGACGCTAGACAGGCTTTCGGCGATGTTCGAATCAACGATGCAGCCCCATTTCACTCCCTTGGAGTCTTCGGATTCCTACTTCTCTTGGGATTCGAGCGTTTAGGCGCGTGTTGAGGAAAAGGGAAGAGGAAATAAGAGCACTTGGGTATTAGGTGTCAGGTATCAGGCCCCGCGCCCGGGCCGCAAGAAACGGGGTGGAAAGGTTGGGAGCTGACAGCTGAATGCTTCTCAAATCTCGTGGAGTATCCCCAAACCAGATGAACAGGTGCTGAGTGGGTATTCTAGAAGGCAAGGTCGCTGTGGTTACGGGCGCCGGCAGGGGGCTTGGCCGGGGCATGGCGCTCCACCTGGCCCGTGAAGGGGCGCGGGTGGTGGTGAATGATCTGGGCGGGTCTGTGCGTGGAGAGGGGAAGGATGGCTCGGTAGCCGGACAGGTGGTGGAGGAGATCAAGGCAGATGGTGGGGAAGCCGTGGCGAATACGGATTCGGTGGCTTCCTGGGAAGGCGGGCACAGCATCATACAGACTGCACTGGACCATTATGGCCGTGTGGACATCCTCATCAACAACGCGGGTATTCTGCGGGATCAATTTATCTATCAGATGAGTGAAGAAGAATGGGATGTGGTCGTCAACGTACATCTTATGGGTTCCTTTTACTGTACCCGTGCCGCGGCACCCTCTATGCGGAAACAAGGATGGGGTCGCGTCCTCTTCATTACCTCCACAGCCGGCTTCATCGGTACGATCGCACAATGTAACTACGGTGCAGCCAAGATGGGAATGCTGGGCCTGAGCCGTAACGTTGCCGTGGAAATGGAGCGCTACAACGTAACCTCCAACTGTATTGCCCCCTTTGCCTGGACGCGGATTCCGGCCTCCATTCCTGCGGTAACGGACGAGATCAAGGCAAGTGTGGACCGCCTGTTCAAAGACATGGGGCCGGAGGATGTCTCCCCCCTGGTGGTCTTTCTGTCCAGCGAGCGTGCCGCCGACATTACGGGACAGGTCTTCGGGGTTCGGGGGAAAGAGATGTACACATACAACCAACACCGTGTCGCTCGTAGTATTCACAATGCAGAGGGATGGACAGCAAGGGGACTTTCAGACGTGCTCGAATCCACGTTCAAAAAGCATCTCACACCCTTGGACAATTCGATTACCTATTTTGATTGGGATGCTCTCCTCTAGAAAGGATCGATGAGGGATGAGCCGGAAAGAAGAGGAAAACGTCGGGACCCTCGAGGTTCCAATTCCCTTCGAAGAGTTGCCCCCTGATAGACAAGAACGGATAAGGCGGTCTGTCTACTTCGGGAGCGGTGTGTTCCTTCTCCTGGTTGTGGCTTTCGTTGCTGGATTGTACGGTTACACTTCCCACAAGAAGAAGCAGGCTGCTGAGGGATGGCAGTCTCCTGGAATACCGGTGAAGGTCATGGATCTCTCGCCCACTGACCTGGAAGAAGTCGTCGAGGCGACCGGTGTGATTCAAGCCCGTCAGGAAGTCACGGTATACCCTGAAGTCAGCGCTAGGGTGCTGCGAGTCGAGGCGGACCTGGGCGACACCGTTGAGACGGACGCACCGCTGGTCGTCTTGGACGATGAGTTGATGAATCTCAGGGTCAGGCAGATTCGGGCCCAGATTACCAAACTGACTGCAATGTGCAGGGATGCCGAGAAGAACCGGAAGCGAAAGGAAAAACTCTTTCGCCGAAAGACCGTTTCCGAGTCGGATCTGGATCAGGCAATCCTGGCCGATCAGACCAACCGGGGATTGCTCGAAGAGACGGAGGCGCAGCTGGAGATGGCCTTGTACGATCTCCGCCACGCCACGGTACGGAGTCCGATTGCGGGGAATGTGACCGAACGTTTCCTCGAGGTGGGCAGTTTTGCGTCGCCACAAACGCCCGTTGCAAGAATCGTCAACATCGACAAGATCAAGGTGGAGGTTGGGCTGATTGACGATGAGGTGAAGCGGGTACGCTTGGGCCAGGAAGTCGTCCTCACCGTTGATGTGTTTCCGGAACGGGAGTTCGTCGGTCGCGTCACGGCGGTGGGGAGCCAGGCGGATGCACAGACCCTGACATTTCCTGTGCGGGTGGAATGGGAAAACATGGATGCGCGGCTTCTGCCCGGGATGATCGCCAGGCT
>Ga0180437_10009859_pt1 | contig 11739 bp, 8 predicted proteins | sample SS_ome_4_FD_132410 | JGI IMG/M metagenome (GOLD analysis project Ga0180437, IMG submission 132410) | Hypersaline lake sediment archaeal communities from the Salton Sea, California, USA - SS_3_D_1 metaG | ecosystem: Environmental > Aquatic > Non-marine Saline and Alkaline > Hypersaline > Sediment... | reverse complement strand
GGTTCGTGATTTGATATAGATTAACTGTTAATGGTATTGACGAAACAATGCGAATGCGGCAGATCAGGCATTGGTCATTGAGGAATTGGTTGGCCTTCTGCTTGGCGGAAGGCTTTCTGTTTTGGTACCCCGTCGCAGGTCAGCCTGGCGCCGATACGGAAGGGACGATTCTGGGACTCCGGTTCACAGGCAACCGAGGGGTTCTTGAGAGTTAACAGTGCCAGAGCGGTACGAAGGGAGGAGCCACAGATGGCGATGATCAATTTTGGTGGAGTCGATGAATACGTTGTGACGCGAGAGGAATTTCCCCTCTCCAAAGCGCAAGAAGTCCTCAAAAAAGAAACAGTGGCGGTACTCGGATACGGGGTACAGGGGCCCGGCCAGAGTCTCAACATGCGAGACAACGGAATCCGGGTGATCGTGGGACAGCGCAAGGGCTCTTCTTCCTGGGAGAGAGCGCTGAAGGACGGGTGGCTGCCCGGCGAAACCCTTTTCCCCCTTGAGGAAGCAGCCGAAAGAGGGACGGTGATCGAATACCTGCTCTCCGATGCCGGCCAGAAGGAATTCTGGCCAAAGCTGAAGACGCATCTGACCGAGGGGAAGACACTGTTTTTTTCTCACGGTTTCTCGGTCACCTACAAAGATCAAACGGACGTTGTTCCCCCGCCGAACGTCGATGTGGTCATGGTCGCTCCGAAGGGTTCGGGTCTTTCCGTTCGTCGCAATTTCCTCGAGGGGAGCGGCATCAACAGCAGCTTCGCCGTTTATCAGGATCACACCGGGAGAGCCGAGGAAAAGGCGCTGGCGCTCGGTATCGCCATGGGGTCTGGCTACCTTTTTCAGACCACCTTTGAAAACGAGGTCTTTAGCGACCTGACTGGGGAGAGGGGGGTTTTGCTGGGTGCCATTGCCGGCATCATGGAAGCCCAATACAACGAACTCAGGAAACACGGCCATACACCCAGTGAGGCGTTTAATGAAACGGTTGAGGAGTTCACCCAGAGTCTCATCAAACTGGCCGCTGAAAAAGGCATGGACTGGCTGTACGCGAACTGCAGCACGACCGCGCAGAGAGGGGCCCTCGATTGGAAGGGAAGATTCCGGGAAGCCGTTGCCCCGGTGTTTGCCGAGTTGTACACCCGTGTTGCCGACGGAACGGAAGCGAAGATCGTCCTCGAGAAAAACGCAGAACCAAACTACCGGGAAAAGCTCGATGCAGAGCTCGGTGAGATGAGAAATTCTGAAATGTGGCAGGCTGGTATGAAGGTGAGAGACCTACGCCCTGAGAGCTGGAAAAAGGAGGCCTAGGTCTGTGAAGCGCTGTTTTCTCTCATCGCCAGATCGAGGATTCGAGCCGACAATCCGTGGGTTTGGCGTTGATCCGCTTCGGCTTTGTTCAAGAGAGAGGATGTGTTGAACACCCCGATGCAAAGCGACAGGCCCTTCATGACGATCCAAAACATCACCATCCGGGTGCGCGACAGGGGGTTCTTTCAGAACAGTTCGTGGCACATGGGCTGGGATGAGCATTGGGCGATTCTGGGCCCAAACGGATCCGGGAAGTCCACTCTGGTCCGCGCCCTATGGGGGGGAACACCTCTGCAACGGGGCTCTATCCTTTATCATTTCGCCGGAGAGAACGGCAGACCTCCCACGGTTCCCCCAAGAGAGGCGATAGGCTATGTCTCCTTTGAGACGCATCAAAGTTTGATGGAACACGAAGACCTTGAACAAGAGTTCCGGGTGTACGCCGGGAAAAAAGACGAAGCCACAACCGCTCAGGATGTGATGCTTTCGGCCGTTGCTTCGACTCGACCGATCACAACAACGGATCAACAGAGACTCCGCGAGGTCACGGCTCTTCTGGGCGTCACGGATCTTGTCGAAAGGCCCATCACTGCCCTGTCCACGGGAGAAATGCGAAAAACGCTGATCGCCCGTGCCTTGCTGAAAGAACCGAAACTGCTGATTCTGGATGAGCCCTTCGAGGGCCTGGACCAGACAGCCAGGGAATCTCTGGCCGAGTCGATCACCCGCCTCATGGCCGGCTCTTTGCGTGTTGTTCTGATCGTTCACCGGCTCGAGGAGATTCTGCCGAGGATCACCCATGTGCTTCTTGTGAAAGATGGAGTGATGTTTCTTCAAGGCAACAAAGAGAGTGTCCTGAAGTCGAAAAACATCAGTCACCTCTTTGGATGTGATCTGTGTGTGGCGAAGCGTGACAACAGGTATTCTGTCTCTCAGGGGACGACAAACCCGAAGACACGTGATCTCCGGGTTTCACACGCCCGCCCCGATCCGGATACAGGGGACACGTTGATTGAAATGAGAAACACGACGGTTTCCTACGGGGATGTGGTTGTTCTGAAGGGAATCACCTGGTCGATGAAAAGGGGAGAGAACTGGGCCATTCTCGGCCCAAACGGCGCGGGAAAATCGACACTTCTTCGCCTCGTTCTGGGAGAAAACCTCCAGGGTTATGCAAATCAGCTGTGGCTATTCGGCAAACGCAGAGGGTCCGGCGAAACGCTGTGGGAGATCAAGAAACATATCGGTGTTGTTTCGTCAGAGCTCCAGATCCAATATCGGAAGCGAATGAATTCCTTTGACGTCATTGCGTCGGGGTTCTATGATTCCATGGGATTGTATCAGCATCCTACCCACGAACAAAAGGAACTCGTCCGGTATTGGGTTGAGCTTCTCCACCTTGAGGACATCACTGGCAAGATTTTCAATCAGTTGTCCTACGGGCAAAAAAGGATGATCCTCCTGGCCAGGGCGATGGTGAAGTCACCGATTCTTCTCGTCCTGGACGAGCCCTGCCACGGGTTGGATATTCGAAATCGACACAGGCTCCTGACAATCCTCGAAAGGATCGGTGAAAAGGAGACGAGCCTTCTTTATGTGACGAATCGGGAGGATGAACTCCTGAACTGCATGACCCATGTCATGGTGCTTCGTAAGGGACGATCGTGCCGGCAGGGGCCGAAAGAGGAGGTCCTTCTCGAAGAACCGGGGCGAGTGTCGGATCATTCTTCGTGATGAACCGTGAGCCAACCGGAGATCATCCTTTGCACCACCATTATCACGGCTGTCGAACCCGTGATAAGCCGCAATTGCACTGCCTCTGCCTTGGGAATCACCCGGAATCGCAGCCCCAAGCAAAGATGTCGGACCCTCCGCCATTGATCGCCGCCCGAGTTGTGAGTGCTCACTGCGACCGTGTTACTGGGTGCTATTTTATGAATTTAATTCGTCAAAGCTATTAATTACGTGAAATTTATGCAGCTATCAAGCTTGACAGTCGAACATGATTCGGATACCCTTGGCTCGGTGGTCTACGCTGTTCACCGTTGATCGACCCGACACGGAACTCAGCCGGCGCCTGGAGGAGGAAGTCAGAAGCACACATACCCGATGTTCAATCGTGCTTTCATCTCACGGGCTGCCTCGACTCTCTGAACCCTGCGGCTGCGCCAGATCTTGATCACCCCGGAGGATGGATCACGTCTCAGATCGCGGCGATGAAAGACGATGTGACCGAGGTCCGAGACGAAAAATTCCCGACCGCAGACGATTGCTACACGATGCTCTCCGGTGAGAAGGATAAATTTCTGAAGCACTTCGGATAAGAAGCCCTTGACCCACTGAACGGGGTATCGTTGGCAATACCGGGGGAGAACGAAATGGCTCTATCGTCGGATTCTCTGAAGATCGAATTGTGTCGTATCCATAAGATCCATGGTCCGTTGACTGACCGGGACAACTCTAAAAGCTGACTTTCTTGGAGGGTACAATGGGGGTGACGGAAGACCGCTTCAGGAGGCTTTATGCGGCTCAAGCACTGCGAGTGCAAGGGTCGACACTTCGGGAAATTTGCGGCCTGGTCAGCCGGCCCGAGATGAGATCGCTGGCGGGCGCATGGCCGGACCCCGTGGTCTTCCCCCACGAGGAAATCACGCACATTGTGGAACAGTTGCTGGAAGATGGGGGGGGCAAGGTCCTCCAGTATGGATCGACCGAAGGGGTCTCGGAACTCCGCACGGAGCTTGCGCTGCGCGCTCGAGAGGAGGGAAACGCCCGGTGCCAGCCCGATGACATTATCGTAACCCATGGATCCGGTCAGTCCCTGGATTTGGCCCTTCGGGTCTTTGTGGAACCCGGGGACACGGTCATTGTGGGGCTACCGTCCTATTTCGGCGGAACCGGTGCGATTGCAGCCCATGGAGCCGAGCTCGTTGGGATTCCGATAGACAACGATGGGTTAAACACGACCGTCCTGCGCGACGAACTAGGGCGTTTAAGAAACGACGGCCGACGCGTGAAGGGCCTGTATGTGATCCCCAACTTCCAAAACCCGGCCGGGGTTACTCTGAGCCTGGAACGCCGCAAAGACATCCTGGCCTTGGCCGAGGAATTCGATTTCATGATCTTCGAGGATGATCCTTACGGCGAGATACGGTTCGAGGGCGACAGGCTTCCTTCGTTGAAAGCACTGGATCGTTGGGGGCGGGTGATCCACATGCGGTCCTTTTCCAAAACCATTGCCCCGGGTTTACGGGTCGGATGGCTATCCGGTGAAACCGCTGTCGTCGGTCGGGCCGTGGTCATGAAGCAGTTTGTGGATATCTGCACGAATGTGCTGGGTCAGCATATCACGTATGAGTTTTTCCGCCGTGGATGGCTGCAAAAAAGGATCCCCCTTCTGGTCGAACACTATTGTCAGAAGAGGGATTTCATGCTGGACCAATTGGAAAAGCATTTCCCCCCCGAAGTGACCTGGACCCGCCCTCTCGGAGGGTTTTTCATCTGGGTCCGGCTTCCGGAAGAAGTTGATGCGGGAGATCTGCTGGTTGAGGCCATAAAACGGAGGGTTGCCTTTATACCCGGAGCCTCTTTTTTTGTGGACGGCTCCGGACAAAACACATTGCGCCTCTCCTATTCTCAGACAGCCGAGTCAGAGATGGAGGCGGCCGTCTCCGAGCTGGGCCAGATCATCCGGAACCGCCTGACTCATTTCCCCAGAAGCTCGAGGTAAGGACAACCACAAGTGGAAAAAAAGATTGACGGGTGAAAAATTATAATTTATAATATATAATCTTTTGATCGGATAAATATTCAGCCTCTGTTTAACAGAATCACCGCAAGATTCAAAGCGTGGAGAGAACAGGTTATGGGAATGACACTTGCCGAGAAAATTCTTGCAAGAAAGGCGGACCGTGCGAAGGTCCAACCCGGAGAGATCGTCGAGGTTGACGTCGACCTTGCGAGTATGAATGAAATCACGACGGAACTCGTCTTCAGACAGTTCGAGCGATTCAAGAGGCCGGTTTGGGATAAGGACAAGGTCACTTTTTCGGTCTGTCATTTTCCCGCCTCGAATGTCGCTCAGGCTTCAAACATCAAACACATCCGGGAATTTTCAAAAGAACAGGGTATCAGGGGGTTCTTCCCCCAGGCAGGCCCTCTGAGCGAGATTCTCGTCGAGCAAGGGTATATCATACCCAATCTGCTGGTCATGGGGACCGATTCGCATACAATCACGGATGGTGCATACGGCGCTTTTGCCGCCGGCATTGGATCCACAGAAATGGTCGGTATATTGCTGACCGGACGTATCTGGCTGAGAGTTCCAACGACGATCAAGTTCACCGTGAGCGGTCAACTCGGTCGCGGGACAATGCCCAAGGACTTGGTCCTCGAGATGATTCGGACCATAGGATCTGCCGGGGCCAACTACAAGGCGGTCGAGTATGCGGGTGAGACAATAGACACGATGGATATGGACGGCCGGAAAGTCCTGGCGAGTATGGCAGCGGAAATGGGAGCCAAGGTGGGCCTCATTGCGGCGGACGAGACGACGGTGGCCGAGATCAGGAGACGGACAGACAAGCCATTCGACATTCTGCAACCCGACGACGATGCCGAGTATGAGGCGGTGATTCCCGTTGACGCCGGTAAAGTTGAACCCCTGGTCGCCTGCCCCCACAATCCTGGAAACGTCCGATTTCTGTCCGACGTTGAGCCGGTCAAGATACACCAGGGGTTCATCGGAACCTGCACGGGTGGTCGGCTGGACGATATGCGTGCCGCCGCCCGGGTCCTGAAGGGAAAACGTGTCCACCCCGATGTCCAACTGGTCATCATTCCTGCGACGCCCGAAATCTACAAGCATACCCTGGAGGAAGGGCTGATCAACGTTTTTGTGGACGCAGGGGCTATTGTGGAATTCGGCAATTGCGGTCCGTGTCTGGGGGCGCACATGGGTGTTCTTGCCGCCGGCGAAACTTGCATTTCCGCCGCCAATCGGAACTTTCCCGGGCGGATGGGAAGCCCGGACTCGGAAGTCTACCTTGCCTCCCCCATGACGGTCGCCGCATCGGCCGTCGAGGGCAGACTCACCGATCCACGGAAATTCATATAGGGAGCGGTGTCATGGAAAAGATTATTCGTGGTAGAGCATGGCGTTTCGGAGACAACATCGACACGGATCAGATCTATCCGGGCCAGCACATGTCCATTGCCGATCCAGAGGAGATGGCTGCCCACGCCATGGAGGGTGCAGGCCACCCGAGGTTTCGAAAGGAAGTTAAGCCGGGTGATGTGATTGTGGCTGGACACAATTTCGGGTCTGGTTCCAGCCGCGAACAGGCCCCCGTGAGCCTCAAGTCCGTCGGCGTCCGCGCCGTGGTTGCGGAGTCTTTCGCCCGTATCTTTTTCAGAAATGGATTCAATGTGGGCCTTCCGGTGGTGGAAGCGCCCGGGGTGTCAACCATTGACGAAGGGGACGAGATCGAAATCAATCTGGAAACCGGGGAAATCAAGAATCTGACCAAGGGTGAGACCTATCGAGGAAACCCTATTCCGCCCTTTCTTTTGGAGATCTTGGACAAGGGCGGGCTCATTGCGGAATTGGAAGACAAATTCCTCGGGTAAACCGTTCAGTCTCCTTCACGAATATGGTCTGGCTGGTCTGGTATACGTCTTTCACGGACATTTCACGCTTTAGCGCACACCATTTTGGGGAGATCGAAAAATGGCCTACAAAGTAGCAGTCTTGCCGGGTGATGGAATTGGTGTCGAGATCATGACTGAGGCAATCAAGGTCCTCAAGCAGGTTGCCACGAAGTATCACCTTGAATTTGAGCTCAAGGAAGGGCTGATCGGCGGAGCCGCCTGGGAGAAATTCCGGGACCACTGCCCCGAAGAGACCCTGGAGCTGTGCCGAAATTCCGATGCGATACTCTTCGGATCAATCGGCGGGTCCGTTGAGGAAGAGCACCTTCCAAAATGGGAGAACGGGAACAACAAATCGCTCATTCGATTGAGAAAGGAGTTCGATCTGTACGCGAACCTGAGGCCTGCTAAGCTATACCCCGCCCTGGCCTCTAAATCCTCGCTCAGGGCCGATCTTGCGGAGAAGGGTGTTGACATCCTGATTGTTCGCGAGCTGACAGGTGGCATCTACTTCGGCCAGCCGAAAGGCAGAGAAGGCAGCGGCGATGAGGAGAGGGCCTTTGATACGATGGTCTATTCAAGAAGAGAAATCAACAGGATCGCCAAGGTGGCGTTTGACGCCGCTCGAAGCAGAAGAAAGAAGCTGGCGTGTGTCGATAAAGCCAATGTGCTCACGACCATGGTCTTCTGGCGTGAGGTTGTTGACGCCATGGCAGAGAGCTATCCGGATGTTGAATATCAGAAACTGTACGTTGACAATGCAGCCATGCAGCTTGTCCGAGACCCCGCCCAGTTTGATGTGATGCTGGCTGGAAACCTATTTGCCGACATTCTCTCGGATGAGGCCGCTGCAATCACGGGCAGTATCGGTCTGCTCCCGAGCGCAAGCCTGGCTGACGGCTCTTTTGGAATGTACGAACCATCCGGGGGGTCCGCGCCCGACATTGCGGGAAAAGGGATTGCAAATCCGATTGCCCAGATTCTGAGTGCTGCTTTCATGCTGAAATACTCCTTCCATCTTGACCAAGCGAGCAGCGCAATCGAGAAGGCCGTTGATGAGCTGATCGCCGAGGGGAAGGTGAGAACCCCGGATCTCGGCGGGAGTCATACCACATCGGATGTGGGGGATGCCATCGTGGAGAAACTCCTGACGGCATAATGGGAATTCGTTTCCCCATGTCGTTTTAAAGCGCGCAGACCCTGTCAACAAAACAGGAGGAGCATCCTCCCGCACCCAGAGGAGTCGCTGTATGCCCATGACCATCACAGAGAAGATTCTGGCTGAACATGCCGGATTGGAAGAGGTGAGACCCGGCCAGCTGATCAACGCCAAGGTTGACCTTGCCATGGCCAATGACATCACGGGTGCTCTGGCGATCGAGGAATTCAGAAAAGCCGGTGCGAAAAAGGTCTTTGACAGGACAAAGGTCGTTTTTGTTCCGGATCATTTCACGCCGAACAAAGACATCAAATCGGCAGAACAGTGTCGGATCGTCAGGGAGTTTGTCCGGGAACAAAATCTTAGCGAGTACTATGAAGTGGGCCAGGTGGGAATCGAACATGTCCTTCTGCCGGAAAAAGGGCTTGTCCTCCCGGGTGGCCTCATTGTGGGTGCGGACAGTCACACCTGCACCTATGGAGCGCTCGGAGCATTCTCCACCGGCGTGGGCAGTACGGACTTCACCGCGGCGATGATCACAGGGGAACTGTGGTTCAAGGTGCCCGAACCGATCAAATTCGTGTACACGGGCACGCTGAATCCCTGGGTGGGAGGAAAGGATCTGATCCTCTACACCATCAGCCAGATCGGTGTCGATGGGGCCCTCTACAAGGCGATGGAGTTTCGCGGCGAGGCCGTTGAGAAGCTCCCGATGCATGGACGTTTCACCATGGCAAACATGGCGATCGAGGCTGGTGCGAAGAGCGGCATATTCCACCCGGATGACCTGACGGAGGAATATGTCCGTCACAGAGCCAAAGGCCCGTATCAATTCCACGCGACGGATCAAGGGGTCGAATACACGGAGATACACGAGATTGATGTCTCGAAGATCGAGCCTCAGGTTGCTTTTCCGCCCCTCCCCAGTAACACGCGAGGGATCCATGAGGTCGACAATCTTCCCATCGATCAATCGGTCATCGGTTTCTGCACGAATGGGCGGTTGGAGGACCTGAGAGATGCAGCCGTGGTGCTGAAGGGCCGGAAGGTCTCCAAAGGGGTTCGATGCATCATTTTTCCAGGAACCCCGTCTATATATCGGGAGGCACTCAAAGAGGGGCTGCTCGAGATCTTCCTGGACGCCGGGGCGGTGATCAGTCCGCCGACCTGCGGCCCCTGTCTGGGAGGTCACATGGGCATTCTGGCAAAGGGTGAAAGGGCGATCGCGACGACCAACCGAAACTTCACGGGAAGGATGGGCCACCCCGAGAGCGAGGTCTACTTGTCGAATCCTCCCGTGGCTGCGGCATCCGCGGTTCTCGGAAGGATAGGGGGCCCCGAGGAATTGGGCCTTTGATAAAAGCACCAACTGGAGGCTTTTCACATGAAATGTAAAGGGCGAACCTGGAAATTCGGTTCTGATATCAATACGGATGTGATTCTCCCGGCTCAGTACATGAACCTGAGAGACCCGCAGGAACTGGCAGAACATTGCTTTGAAAACGAAAACCCCACGTTTGTCACAGATGCCAAGCCAGGGGACGTGGTCGTCGCTGAAACGAATTTCGGGTGCGGCTCTTCTCGTGAGCACGCTCCCATCGCTATCAGGGGAAAGGGCATATGCTGTGTCATTGCTCAGACCTTTGCCAGGATATTCTACCGAAGTGCCTTCAATATCGGCCTGCCGATCCTCGAGAGTCCTGACGCACCGGCGAGCATTCATGATGGGGATGAGATTGAGGTCGATCTCACCCTCGGGCAGATCAAGAACATAACCACCGGTCAGGTTTTTGAGGCGAGCCCCATCCCCTCATTCATGCAAAAGATCATCGACGATGGAGGGTTGATGGCACATATCCGGATGACCAATCCGGATAAATTTGGAGATTCTTGACACTGCCACATTCGAGAATCATCCAGATACGCGGAAAAACCCCTCATTCCCTGAACGACCGAATCTATCAGAAAAGGACAGGCGAGCACCGGAGATGGGACATTTTGATGCGCTCTTTTCAAGCTTTGATATAGGCGATCTTCACCTGAGAAATCGAACCGTCATGGCGTCGATGGGAACCAACTATTCGAACGAAGACGGCACGGTCAGTGACCAGGCCATTGCCTACTACGCCGAGCGGGCCAGGGGGGGAGTGGGGTTGATTATCACCGAGTCAAGTCCTGCGAGCCCGAAGGCGAAGCATCGGGCTCGGTGTATATGCGCCTATGACGACTCGTTTTTGCCTGGACTTCGCCGGTTGGTCACCGCAGTCCATGACCACGGGGCGGCGATTGCCCTCCAACTCATTCATGCAGGAAGACACGCCGATCCAAAACTGACGGGAAATCCGATTCAGGCGCCATCGCCAATTCCGCGATGGCCGGGAGCACCGGTCCCCACGGAGCTTACCGTGGAAGAAATAGACGAGATCGTCACATATTTCGGTGCTCAGGCTCGTCGCGCCCAGGCGGCTGGATTTGATGCTGTCGAGATTCTTGGGGGCCACGGGTACCTCATACATCTCTTTTTATCTCCGAGAACAAACAAGAGGAACGATCAGTACGGGGGGAGCTCAGAGAATCGGCTCCGTTTTGCCCTCCAGGTATTACGGCAGGTCCGCAAAGATGTCGGGGAATCGTTTCCTGTCATCTTCCGGTTCAGCGCCGAGGAGTTCGTTGACGGCGGGTACCCGCTGGAAGAAGGGCGGGATTGGGCCAAGGAGTTCGAACGGGTAGGCGCTTCGGCATTGCACGTATCGGGCGGAACCAACGAAACGGTCAGGAGTTCGGCTCAGGTCATTCAACCCATGGTCTTTCCGGATGGAAACCTGGTCTACCTCGCCGAAGCCGTCAAAAACACCGTCGGCATCCCGATCATCGCGGTCGGTCGCCTGAACACGCCGGTGATGGCCGACCGCGTGTTGACTGGCGGCAAAGCGGATTTGGTCGCCGCCGGCAGGGCTTTCCTCGCCGACCCCCATTGGCCGGCCAAGGCCAGCCGGGGAGAGCCGGACCGCATCCGTCAGTGCGTGGCCTGTAACCACTGCCTCTGGACGCTGTACCAGCAGCAACCGATCTCCTGCTATCAGAACCCGGAACTGGGGCGGGAGGCGCAACAGCGGGTCGACCCCAAAGGAGGGCCCAGGAAGGTTCTCATCGTCGGTGGTGGGCCGGCAGGGCTCGAGGCTTCCCGGGTGGCGAGCATGCGCGGCCACCACGTGACCCTCCGCGAAAAAGACTCACGCCTCGGAGGTCAGCTGATCCTCGCATCTGTGCCGCCATATAAACAGAACCTCTTGAAAACCATAGACTGGTTGACCCGGGAGATTCAACGCCAAGGCGTCACGGTCAAACTGAACACATGCGCCACGCCGAGCATGATCGAGACGGAGAAACCCGATGAAGTCATCATTGCCACCGGAGCGTCTCCGATCATTCCGAATCACCCCCCCGCCACCGGAAACAATGCTCTCACAGCCTGGCAGGTCTTGGGGGGGCATGAGGTTGGAACACGCGTCCTCGTCCTCGGCGGTGGCATGGTGGGCGTTGAAACCGCCCAGTTTCTGTCTGAGAAGGGGTATCACGTGACCCTTGTGGAAATGCTGGGCGAACTCGCCACGGATATGGAG
>Ga0180437_10009858_pt1 | contig 11741 bp, 21 predicted proteins | sample SS_ome_4_FD_132410 | JGI IMG/M metagenome (GOLD analysis project Ga0180437, IMG submission 132410) | Hypersaline lake sediment archaeal communities from the Salton Sea, California, USA - SS_3_D_1 metaG | ecosystem: Environmental > Aquatic > Non-marine Saline and Alkaline > Hypersaline >... | reverse complement strand
GTTAAGAAAAAGAAAAAAGAAAATGTAGAGGAAAAGAAAAAGGTAAATGCAAAGGAAAAGATACATGTGAAAAAAAATACAGAAAAAAGTAAGAGTAAAACAGAACATACATCTTCACATCCTCCCCAGAAAGATACATCAGGTGAATCTACTTCTACTGATGATTCATCTCATACTCAATCACCATCTACAGCTCAATCTCATTCATCTGGAAAGGAGGGAACAGACTGATGGCAATTTTGAGAACAGAAGATATCAGGGATATGAATCTCGACGAAATGAAAGAGAAATTGGGAGAACTGCGTGCAGAATACTCCAAGGAACAGGCCTTACTGGCCACCGGTACTGCTCCCGAGAATCCAGGGAGAATAAAAACATTGAGACGTACCATTGCTCGTTTGCATACAATATTGTATCAACGGGAGGAAGAAGAGAGGTTGAATAAATGAGTGACATATGTCCGGTCTGTGGATTACCAAAAGAACTCTGTGTGTGTGAAGAGATTGCTATGGAAGAACAGCAGATCAGAATCTACACAACCCGGAGGCGATTTGGGAAACTCATGACCATATTAGAGGGGATAGACCGTAAGGATATCGACCTCAAAGATTTGTGTACTCAGTTGAAGACGAAATGCGCATGTGGAGGAACGGTGAAGGGCGGTAGAATTGAGTTACAGGGAGACCAGAAGAGACGAGCCCTGAACATTCTGGTAAAGATGGGATTCAGTGAAGACATGATCGACATGAAATGACATATCGGAATCGTATCATTGGAAAAGAACTCACGGTTTTGTTCAGCACAAATCCCTGTGATTTACATATTACGGGGAGGATTGTTGACGAAACCAGAAATATGATGCAGGTCGAGAATGAAGAACTCAAATGGCTGATCAAGAAAAATGTCATTGTCCTGCTGGACGGACAAAAAATCGATGGAAAAGAATTGGTTGGCCGGCCTGGAGATAGAATAAAAAGGTGATGGAATGGCAAGAAAGAAATGCACTGACAAGAACTGTCCAATACACGGGACCCTGAGCACCAGGGGACGAACCTTCGATGGTGTGGTAATATCGGACAAGATGCATTCCACCGTGGTGGTACAGAGAGACTATGTTCAGTATGTACCCAAGTTTGAACGATACATGAAGTCCAGTTCCCGGATTCCCGCCCATAACCCCGAATGTATGGGGGTTAAAGTGGGAGACCGTGTACGAATAGCCGAATGCAGGCCCCTGTCCAAGACCAAGAACTTTGTGGTGCTGGAGGTGTTGTGATGGGAAAGAAAGGAGCGGGAGCCACCCGTGGATTATCACTGGTCAGACCCACCCGGTCGCTCTGTACTGGTTCCCGACTGGTCTGTGCAGACAATACGGGAGCAAAAGAGCTGGAAATCGTTTCGGTGATGGAATATAAAGGAGTACACCGGAGATATCCCAAAGCGGGGGTAGGCGATATGGTCATGGCATCTGTGAAGAAAGGAAAACCAGACATCAGGAAAAAGGTAGTCAATGCAGTAGTTGTCAGGCAGAAAAAAGAATATCGACGTGTATCAGGCATCCGCATCAAATTCGAAGACAATGCAGCTGTCATCACCGGACCGGATGGTGTTCCTAAGGGAACCGAAATCAGGGGCCCTGTAGCCAAAGAAGCCATCGAAAAATGGGTCAGGCTCTCCAGCGCTGCAAACATCGTGGTGTGAATATGAAAGCAAAAATTCAATCCAAATCCAGAAAGCATCTGGCCAATATGCCCAAGACAAAATGGAAGACAAAATCAAAGCATCCCCGTAAGCAGAGGAAAATTCTCTATCAGGCACCTCTTCACCGGAGGCAGAAGCTGATGACTGCCCCGCTTTCAGAGGATTTACAGGATCAGTATGGTATCAGACATATGCCTGTGCGCACCAAAGATAAGGTGCTCATCCTGCGGGGTGATTTTGCCTGGAGTGAGGGGGAAGTCACAGAGGTAGATTTAAAACGGTCACGTATTTATGTGGATGGCGTTACCATTGAGAAGACAGATGGTACAGAACGATTCTATCCAATTCATCCTTCAAATGTTGTTATCACCAGTTTACATTTAAAAGATGATCGACGCAATGAAATAATAGACAGAAAGGTGTGATCATGGCACAAAAAGGTCCTAGAAAAGGGTTAAAAAGATCAAAAGCTCCAAAATTATGGAGAATAGCACGAAAAGAAAAGAAATGGACTGTTAACCCAGTTTGTGGCCCCCATAATAAGGAGGCTATTTCTCTTGGCTTTATCATCCGTGATTATTTAGGGTATGCCCATAATATCAGGGAGGTCAAACAGATTCTCAATGAACGGAAAGTGCTCATTAATGGTACTGTACGTACAGATTACCGGTTCCCCGTGGGAATCATGGATGTGGTGGAAATCCCTTCTACCCAGCAGTATTTCCGCATCCTGCCCAATAAAAAAGAGCAGCTGACCCTTCATCCCATACCTGCAGAGGAAGCACAGATTCGACCACTCAAGATTCTGGGAAAACAGCTGGTGGAACCAGGAACATATCAGTTCCAGTTCCATGATGGTACTACCATGCATGTTTCGGGTACGGAATCGGGGAAGAGGAAGGAAAAAGAATCAGCTTCAAAGTCAGTGCAGGGTTCATCCGTATCACAGTCCCAGATACAAGCCCAGGCCCGATACACTCCCCTGAGCACTGTTCTCTACAATTTCACATCTCACACCATTGTCAATTACTTTCCCTTCGAGAAAAACACCTATGCCATGATTACCGGAGGAAGAAATGTGTCCAAGGCAGGAAAAATTACCTCCATCAAAAACGATATGGTGGAAATAGAAGCCGAAGAGAAAGTGAGAACACTGAAAGAAAATGTTTTTGTTATTGGAGTAGAAGAAAGCATCATTTCGCTCCCGGGTGATTAGATGAATGTCATGCGCATGCCGAAAATCAGGAAAGTAGTGGTCAACATGGGAGTGGGTGAATCAGGAGAAATTCTGGAAAAGGCGGAGAATCTTTTGAAAGAGGTCACCCAGCAGAAACCCATCCGTACCAAAGCTAAGAGAACAAATCGGGAATTCGGTATCAGAAAAGGAGAACCCATTGGGGTGAAAGTCACCCTACGCAGAGAAAAAGCAGAACAGTTTCTGGAACGAGCCATAGAAAGCGTGGAGAAAACAATGCACGCAAAATCCTTTGATAATAAAGGTAATTTTGCCTTTGGAGTTAAAGAACATATCGATCTTCCCGGAGTAAAATATGACCCCACTGTGGGTATATTCGGCATGGATGTGGCAGTTACCCTGGAACGACCGGGATACCGCATAAAAAGAAGAAAGAAAGAAAAAAAATCAATCCATCATCATGATTATATTTCACAGGAAGAAGCCATTGCATTCATGAAGGATCACTTTGAGGTGAACATTATATGAGAAAATTTGGTAAAGGATCACGAGTATGCAGACGATGCGGCAGCCATGGACCAATCATCCGTGCATATGGATTGAATATTTGCAGGCAGTGTTTCAGAGAATTTGCGCCCAAAATTGGCTTCAAAAAATATTCATAGGTGAGACCATGTTAAACGATCCCCTGGCAAATGCATTATCAAATATCAATGTCCATGAAAAAGCCCGTAAAAAATACTGTGTCATACCCTTTTCCAAGACCATCGGCAATGTACTGCGAGTCATGCAGAAGCATAAATACATTGGCACCTTCGAATTTATTGACGACGCCCAGAATGGAAAGTTCCGTGCAGAACTGCTGGGAAACATCAACAGATGCGGGGTGATCAAACCCAGGCACGCGGTAAAACAGGACGAGTATGAAAAATGGGAACGCCGATTTCTCCCTGCAAAGGGATTTGGCATTCTCATCGTATCCACCCCCCAGGGTGTCATGGACCATCTGGAAGCAGAAGGTCTACCCACAGGTGGACGATTGCTGGCGTATGTGTATTAGGTGATTATATGGAAAAAATCGACATTACTATTCCCGAAGGCGTGAACGTAACCAAGGAGAATAACCAGCTTACGGTGAGCGGAGAGAAGGGATCCATAACCAGGGGATTCAAAGCACCCTCTATTGCTCTGGATGTCTCCCCCGACATGGTACATATTTCCACTCAGTCGCATCGAAAAAAAGACCGGGCAGTGCTGGGAACCATTCGGTCCCGGGTTAACAACATGATTACCGGAGTGAAGGAAGGATTCGAATATAAATTACGCATTTATTATGCTCATTTCCCCATGACAGTCGCCGTGGAAAAGGATAAAAAGAGAGTGAAAATCGATAATTTCCTGGGAGAAAAATTTCCCCGGTTTGCACGTATCGTGGGCGATACCGATGTGCAGGTCTCTGGAGATCTCATAACGGTAACTGGTCCGGATAAGGAGAGTGTTGGTCAGACCTCTGCCAATCTGGAACAGACCACCCGTATCAGTAAACGGGATCTGCGGGTATTTCAGGATGGTATTTATCTGTTTGAAAAAAATGGGGTGAAATTAAAATGAGCACCGAACGATTATTACGATTACGAAAATTCATGAATCGGAAAAGACCCAAATTTTTGCACCAGGAACACTGGAAACTGAAACGATTTAAAAAAGCTTCGTGGAGAAAACCCAAGGGGAAACGGAGCAAGATGAGAGTAAAAGAAAAAGCAAAACCTGTTCTGGTGAGCATAGGATACCGTGGACCCAGAAAGGTGAGAGGGTGGCATCCAAAGGGGTCACCAGAGGTCATGGTGCACAATGCCAGAGATATTGCGCGCATTATCCAGGATCAGGAAAAGTCAAAGGAAGGAAAAAAGACATCCTCCACAAAAAAGAAAGCAGGAAATGAAGATACCGATGTGGTAATACGTATCGCATCTTCTGTGGGTACCCGGAAGAAGATCGACATCATGAAGGCAGCCTGTGAACATAATCTGCATGTGGTGAACCCACAGATCAAACAGGTCATTCTCACTGTTCCCGAAGATGTGGAGTTATATCTACCCATAAAGAAATATATTGCTACCTGGAGAATATCTGAAGGATTGACAGAAGAAGAGAGAGAGGAAATTCAAGAAGAGGCAGAAGACAAGGGCGTAGAGGTGGCAGCATGAACCTCAGCGTTCAGAAACGGATAGCAGCAGATGTCATGAACTGTGGAATGCACAGGGTATGGCTGGACACGGAACGTGCAGATGAAATTTCCATGGCTATTACCCGGGAAGATATCAGGGCCCTGGTACACCGGGGATTGATCAAGAAAAAACCAGAAAAAGCTACTTCACGAGTTCGTGCACGAAAGAGAGCAATACAGAGAAAGAAAGGACGAAGGAAAGGGCAGGGAAAACGGAAAGGAACCGCAAATGCACGATATTCGAAGAAAACGAGATGGACCAAACGAATACGCTTACTGAGACGGGAATTGAAAAACATGCGAGACTCACGCTACATAGAACGAAGTTCGTACCGGAAATTATATCGTATGGCAAAGGGTGGAGCCTTCAGAAGTGTCAACCACTTGAAGACCTATCTGGAAGAACGCGGGCTCACCAGGAAGAGGCGATAATCATGGGACACGGACCGCGCTACAAAGTACCCTTCAGGCGAAGGCGAGAAGGCCGCACAGATTTTCATCAGCGATTCACCCTGGTCCGTTCAGGACACCATCGGCTTGTGGTGAGAAAATCTCTCAAACATATGACAGTACAGATTGCACAGGCCCAGAAGGAGGGAGATTACATTCTGGTATCGGGTCATTCCTCTGAATTGAAGCTCCATGGCTGGGATAAAGCGACCTCCAATATTCCTGCAGCCTATCTCACAGGATACCTCTGTGGATTGAGAGCAAAAAAAGCAGGAATTACCACAGCAGTACTGGACATGGGACTGCAGCGCATCATCCCTGGATCACGCATTTTTGCTGCACTGATTGGAGCAGTAGATGCAGGAATGCAGATTCCCCTCTCAGAAGAGGTTCTCCCCTCACCGGAACGCAGAGAAGGAGCACACATAGGAACTAAAACGCTCTTTAAATCAGTAAAGAAAAAAATTGAGGAGGCAGAAGCATGAACGAATGGATTCCACGCACAGAATTGGGCAGAAAAGTGAAAGAAGGAGAAATAACTAATCTATCAGAAGTGCTGCAATCCACCACCAAGGTTATGGAAATCGAAATCATCAGTACATTAATGCCCGAAGTCAATGAGAAAGATTATCAGGAAGTGCTGGATGTCAATATGGTTCAGCGAATGACCGACTCAGGAAGACGGGTCAAATTCACTGTAGTTGCTGTGGTGGGAAACAAGGATGGATTTGTGGGACTTGGAGAAGCCAAGGCAGCAGAGGTAGGTCCTGCAATCAGGAAGGCCTTAGATATTGCAAAACTCAATCTCATCGAAATTCGCAGAGGCTGTGGCAGCTGGGAATGTGCCTGTGGGAGGTATCACTCTGTACCCTTCACAGTATCGGGGAAATCCTCCAGTGTCACCGTGACACTCAAGCCTGCTCCCCGGGGATTGGGACTGGCAATTGGGGATATTGGTAAGAAAATCTGTTCACTGGCCGGAATCAAAGATGTATGGTCCTCATCTCATGGTCAGACCCAGACCACGGTGAATTTCGCCAAGGCCATATTCAAGGCATTGAAGCAAACCACCACCACCAGTATACAGGATTCTGCAGTCAGACAGATCGGAGTGATAACCGGGAAGGTGGAAGAATGAGCACAAAACTTGCAGTGGTCAGGGTTCGGGGCACGGTGAAGGTACGCAAGGATATTGCCGACACCTTATCTATGTTAAACCTATCTAAACCCCATCAGGTGATCCTCTGTGATGATAGGCCAGCCTATATGGGCATGCTGGACAAGGCAAAGGATTACATTACCTATGGTGAAATCGAACCCGAGGTTTTCGAAACATTATTGCTGAAATGGGGACGAACAGCAGGGAATGACAGGCTCACCGAGGCCTATGTCAAGGAAAAAACAGGTCAGACTATCAAACAATTTATAAAGACATTCATGAAATCTGAAAAAGATCTGGACGAACTTGAAATCAAGAAAGTATTCCGATTACATCCTCCCCGAAAGGGATATAACAGCATCAAACGTGCATTTTCGCAGGGTGGAGATACAGGCTATAGAGGGAGTGAAATCAATACACTACTCAGACGCATGATTTAACAATACATATGCATTATTTGAGAGATGATAGAAACGTGATAGTATGATACGAAAACGAAAGAAAATCCGGACCATGAGAGGGTCACGCAGTGTTGGAGGAGGCAGTGTCAAGAACAGAAGAGGAGGAGGAAACAGAGGTGGGCGGGGTCTTGCAGGCAGTGGAAAGAATAAAAAGACAAAAGCAGATTTCGTTCGCCAGAACTATCCCGGTCATCTCGGACGTCGAGGATTCAAGAGACCTCAAAAAGTGCAGAGATATGAATCTATTATCAATCTCCAGGACCTGGATCAACAGATTCCTCATCTCTTGGAAACAGGCCAGGCTGAAAAAAAGGGTGACCGGATTCTCATAGATGTAGGTGAACTGGGAATTACAAAAGTCCTGGGCACAGGAATTGTGACCCATGCGCTGGAAGTGACTGCACAGAACTTCTCCCATTCGGCACAGGAAAAAATTGAACAGGCGGGAGGTACCATCCATGCCACTGGCTGAAAAATTGATGCCTATCTTCAGGTTTCTTCCCGAAGTAGATATTCCAAAGCGCCATGTACCCTTCAAGGAAAAGATTGCGTGGGCAGCTGTTATTCTGGTTATTTATTTCATCATGGGTGAGATTCCCCTTTATGGGATGACCCAGGCAGCACAGGATCAATTTGGATTCTTAAAGTCGGTGCTGGCCAGTGAGGCGGGCACCCTGATCACCCTGGGTATTGGACCTGTGGTCATGGCGGGTATTTTCATGCAGCTCTTTCAGGGAGCAGAAATCATTAAATTTGATCTCACCACCCACGAAGGGAAGACCCTCTTCCAGGGTATTCAAAAAATGCTGGCCATTTTTCTCTGTGTTTTCGAGGCCTTTTTATATGTGTGGAGTGGAGCCTTTGGCAGACCAGGCTCCAGTGTCATGTTGTTTTTAGTGGCACAGATGGCCTTTGGAGCATTTCTCATTCTCTTGATGGATGAAGTGGTTACCAAATGGGGATTTGGATCGGGAATTTCCCTGTTCATAGCCGGTGGTGTGGCCAAGGATATTCTGTGGAGATCTTTCAGCGTGCTGGAGGTAGCAGAATACCCCGGTCAGATGGTGGGAGCAATTCCCGCTTTCATAAAATCTATTATTGCAGGAGCCCCCGCCTGGACACGGGCAGGACTTCCCGACATGATGCAGGTAGGATTTACTATACTGATCTTTCTTATCGTGGTTTATTCAGAAACCATGAGAGTGGAGATTCCCCTCTCCTATGGACGATTTAAAGGAGTGAGAGGCAGGTATCCCATCAGATTTATTTATGCATCGGTTATTCCCGTCATTTTAACTTCTGCCATGATTGCCTCTGCTAATTTAGTTTCACGATTGCTGAGCTCCAGATTGGGATTCACTTTTTTAGGTACCTGGGATGGGTCTACCGCCACCAGTGGGCTCATGTATTATCTATCGTCACCCCTGGGGTTGAGCCAGGTTGCAGATGATCCACTCAGGGCTTTCATTTACCTGCTGGTAACAGTGGGTGGGTGCATATTGTTTGCCGTGTTATGGATCGATCTCACCAACATGGGTCCCAAAGCGGTGGCAGAACGATTACAGCAGTCCGGTATGCAAATCCCCGGATTCAGAAGAGATCCCCGGGTGGTGGAAAAGGTGCTCAATAGATACATTCCCAAAGTTACCATCATGGGGGGAGCTACCATCGGGTTGCTGGCCACCTTTGCCAACTTCACCAATGCTCTGGGAACAGGGACAGGTATATTATTGACCGTGGGTATTGTGTATAGAATGTACGAGGATTTGATGAAAGAACAGATGTCTGAAATGTTCCCCGCATTGAGGAGTTTCCTGGGAGAATGATACCTATGAAAATGGATACATATGAAGATGAGAGAGTGATAGTATGATTCTGGGATTATGGGATACACTTGGAGAATATGCAGGATATTTTTACGACATACTGGATAATGGGCTGGGATTCATCTGGGAATGGCCGGGAATCTATGCTGTATTTGTGGTAGCCATCATCGTGGGTATAGTTTCAGTGAGTGCCCAGTATATCTTAGTAGATCAGTCACGTCTCCGTGAAATCAGGCATGAACAGTCTGACTACCAGAAGAAAATGCTCCAGGCCCAGAAATCAGGAAATAAAAAAGAATTGAGAAAATTAGAAACCAAGAAAAAAAGAGTACAACAACAGCAGGCAGAAATGATGGGAATGACCATGAAACCCATGTTTTTAACCATGCTTCCCATAATTATCTTTTTCGGATGGGTACGATCTCAGCCAATCGCATCTGAACTGGTCATAGATTTACCCTTTACCCTTCCCTATTTTGGGGATTCTCTGGGATGGCTGGGCTGGTATTTGCTCTGCAGTTTCTTTTTTACCCAGACACTGAGAAAATTATTGAACATGGGTTGAGGTGATATGATGAAAGGAATGTACCGTTCACGATCTACAAAGAGGAAATATATCAGGACACCCCGGACCACGCGTCTTCACTTTAAGAAAAAGAAATCCAGTCTCCCTATCTGTGCACAATGCGGCGCTATTCTCCATGGTGTTTCCAAAAAGAAAGATACCTCCACCAAGACATCATCCCGTCCCTCCCGAATATATGGCGGGTATCTGTGTCCTCAATGCGTGAGGAAAAAATTGGTGGAGTCTGTACGTTCATGATTATCACGGTGGGTGGATTTGCAGGGAGTGGAACCACCACTCTGTGTCGGAAGATTGCCCAGCAGTTTCATCTGACTCATGTCTATGCAGGGCAGATTTTCAGGGATATGGCAGCAGAGCGAGGCCTAACAGTACAGGAATTCAGTGCTATTGCAGAACAGGATGAATCAATCGATCGGGCCATAGATGAGGAACAGAAACGACGGGCCACAGATGGTTCGGTGGTGGAAGGACGAATCACAGCCCATCTGGTGGATGCCGATTTGAAGATCTGGTTGAAGGCTCCCCTGTCCATTCGAGCTCAGCGTATATCCGGGAGAGAATCCATATCTCCTGAAGAATCTAAGAAAAGAATTACAACCCGTGAAGCTTCGGAAAAGAAGCGATATCTCACATATTATCAGATCAATGTAGATGATCTCGCATTGTACGATCTGATACTCAATACCGCATTATGGGATGCAGAAGGTGTCTTTGACATTGTAAAAAATGCAGTCGAGGTGATAAAATGGTGATGAATGTTGGTCGCATATGTACCAAACTGTCGGGAAGAGAAGCAGGCGAAACATGTGTAGTGATTGATGTGGTTGATAAATCCTATGTCATGATCTCGGGCCCCAGTGTGAGGAGACGAAAATGCAATATCAAACATCTGGAACCGCATGAACGGGCCATTGAAATCAAGAAAGGGGCTTCCGATGAAGAAGTGCTGGAACTGTTGAAGAAAGAGGGCTTGGCGTGATCTTCGAGCGGGTTGAAGGGGAGACATCAGAAAAATTCGGTAAACCACCTGAAGAGAGGACCATGGAAGAACTGCTTTCCTGTGGAATTATCAATATTGATAAACCCCGGGGTCCCACCAGCCACGAAGTGGTCTCCTGGGTGAAGAGAATTCTCCACATCACAAAAGCAGGTCACAGCGGAACATTAGATCCTAAGGTGACAGGCGTTCTCCCTGTGGCAATTGGCAAGGCGACCAAGGTCCTCCAGGTGCTCTTACTGGGGGGAAAGGAATATGTGGGAGTCATGCACCTGCATGAACCTGTATCTAAGGAAGCAATTCTCAAGGTATTTAAAGAATTTACCACCGTTATCTATCAGAAACCCCCGGTGAAATCTGCAGTGACCCGGCGGGTGAGACGGAGAAAAATTTACAGTCTTGATTTATTAGAACTGGAGGGAAAAGAAGTCCTGTTCTATACGTCAACCCAGGCAGGCACTTATATCAGAAAATTATGCCATGATATTGGATTGGTTTTGGGAGTGGGAGCCAATATGGCTGAATTGAGAAGGACACGGGTTTCCCATTTCACTGAAAAGGAAAGTGTCTACCTCCAGGATCTGCTGGATGCATTCGTATTTTATGAGGAGGGAGATGAACACGCACTTCGCTCCATTATCCGGCCAGTAGAATATGCAGTTCGGGATGTTCCCAAAATCTGGATACATGATTCAGCAGTGGATTCCATATGTCATGGTGCAGAACTGGCAGTGCCGGGAGTGGTAAAGTTTGAACCGGTGGAAAAAGGGCATATGGCAGCCATCATGACGCTTAAAAATGAGCTGGTGGCGCTGGGAAAAACCGCCATGACCACAAAAGATTTATTAGGGAGAGGTAAAGGAATAGCTGTGACCACCCAGCGGGTGATCATGGAACGGGGAACCTATCCCCGCAATTGGTAGTATGATGCCGGGGTTGTCGAGCTCGGTAAGGCGCGGGCCTGGAGAGCCCGTGGGGCGCAAGCCCCGCGAGGGTTCAAATCCCTCCCCCGGCGTATAACATTTTGTCAGAAGTTGGAATAGAGGGTAAATTTTAATTATAAAAATATAAATGAATAGGATAAAGGGAGAGTCTTAGAAGCTAAATATTACAGTGCGCCTGATCTATTCAATATGTAT